>Ga0208824_1001698_pt1 | contig 18960 bp, 21 predicted proteins | sample AD_JPNTR3_MetaG_FD_184447 | JGI IMG/M metagenome (GOLD analysis project Ga0208824, IMG submission 184447) | Active sludge microbial communities of municipal wastewater-treating anaerobic digesters from Japan - AD_JPNTR3_MetaG (SPAdes) (version 2) | ecosystem: Engineered > Bioreactor > Anaerobic...
TTCGACGTGGCGTAGCTGGCCCGTGCCGGGTTGTTCTCCAACGCAGACCGGCCGGACCACACGAAGATGCCCGCCGTGTCGACTTGGGCGGTGGGGGTGACGGGGCCGGCCGAACCGTTCTCCCAGTTGTTGCCTTCGGTGAGCCCGTCGGCGCCTTGCACGGTTGGGTTGCTGGCCCCGTTGAGGGCGATGATCTGCACGAAGTAGCGCACCCCGGCCGCCAAGGTGACCGGTGACGTGAGGGTGCCGCCGACCACGGCCGACGACGATGCGAGCGACATGGCACCGACCGACGTGGAACCGAGGATCGTTCCCGGTGCGTCGAGCGATGCGGACTTGGCGGCGCAGATGGCGCCGGTCATCGCACACGAGGCGACACCGGTGGCCGTCTTGACCCAGATCGTCGTCGCCTTCGCTGGGACGGCCAGCAGTGGCATCGGAATCCACATGCACCTCCCGAGGGTGACGGTGACGTTGGCGCCGACACGGCGACCGAGGCCGAGCGCACCAGGCAGGTCGGGTGCGAAGTGCCCGACGCCGAGCACGGCGCGCGCCGCCGCAGCGTCGGCGAGGGTGAGAAGGGCCCGGCCCCAGCTCGTGGTGTCCAGCGCGGCGATCGCGGTCAGGTCGGAGTCGTGACCCTGCACCGAGGAGCCGATGTCGGCGGGCTGCAACGAGGTGTCAGCGAGCGCACCCTGCGCCGCGGTCGCCGCCCCGATATCGCCCGGGTCATTCGGGATCGACGGCGCACCAGAGAGGTCCGCGTAGGCCCCCGAGGTGGCGACGGCCGAGAGGTCCCCCGGCTGCACGGCGGTCCCCGCAAGCACGCCCTGTGCCGCGGTGGCGAAGTCGGTCACGTCCTCTGCGGCAGCAGTGCCCAGGGTTGGCTTCCCGGTGAGGTCGTCGTAGTCGCCGGTCGTGGCCACAGAAGCCAGGTCGCCGGGCTGCACCGCGGTGTCGGCGGTGGCGCCCTGGGCGGCCGTGGCCGCACCCACGTCCGCAGCGGTCGGCATCGGCACGTCGATGGTCTGCGTGAGGTCGTCGTAGGTCGCGATCCCGGTGGCGGCCACCACCCCGGGCGGACCAACCGGTCCCACCGCGTCGACCTCGATGTCGATGACCGTGCCGCCGTCGTCGACGGTGAGCTCGAGCGTGGTCAGGTCCAGGGCGTTGCGGAGCGGCCGAGGGATGACGACGCCGGCCACCCGCTCGATGCCCTCGTGGGAGAGCTGCCACCGCTGGCCATCGGCTGAGGCCGGGAACACGGCGACGAACGAGTCGGTGCCGTCGCCTTCGGCCACGGTGGTGCCGGCGATCTCCACCGTCCACGTGTCGTCGAGCACGCCGGTGGCGACCGAGAAGGTGACCTCGCGCTGGCCGTCGGCGGGGACCTCGATGTTGAGGCCGGTCACGTTGAAGGGAACTCGGGGGGCGGCCATCAGATCTGGAAGATCCGGCCGGCGCCGTTCGACCACGACACGACGATGGGGTTGCCGTCGCTCACCCGGAGGATCGGGGTGGAGTCGGTGTGGACGCTGGTCGCCCAGATCAGGGTGTCGGTGGATGCGCTGCCGGTGTCACGGCAGATGAACACGCGCTCGACGGTCTCGGCTGCGGTCACCCCCGGCACCGACACGTCGTCGGCGTCGGCCACTCCCCCGGCGAGGACCGCCATCCCGGTGAGCGATGCGGTGGCGAGCACCCCGGTGAGGTCGTCGCGGGTGACGGCGGCCGGGTCGAGCGGACCGGCGGCGGCGAGGATCACGAGGAAGTCGCCGGCGGTCCAGTCGAGGCCGCCGTCGAGGGCTTCCTCGTAGGCGGTGTCGTAGACGAAGGTGGCCATGGGGTCTCCTAGAGGTCGGTTCCGTGGAGACGGAACGAGAGGTGCATCGGGTCATCGCCCGAGAGCGGTGCCCAGGTGGAGTCGTGGTGGGCGGCGACCCACCATCCGGGCGGGATGATCCGGGGGCCGAACGGCTGCGGGACTTCGGCGATCGCCCGGTACTTCGTGAGGCCCGCCGCCTCGAGCACCACTTCGCCGATGTTCGTGTAGCCGGCGTGGTGGCCTTCGGCGGGGTCCGGGGCGATGGCCACGGTCACGGTGATGTCACCGGGTGGGCGGGTGCCGCCCTCGCCGCCAGGGCCTGGGGTGAGGGTGGCTTCGATCCAGGCGAGGGCGAACGGGCGGACCGGGGTCCACATCGGGGAGAGCCAGACGACCGCCATCAGGACCCGGCCGGCGGGCGCGGCCACTCGTAGGTGTAGATCGGCGGGGTGTTGGACTCCTGGCGGTCCCGGGCTGAGCGATCGGGGAACGGGCTGGCCCACTCGGAGGTGGCACCGGAGCCGGCGACGGCGATCCGGCGTTCGATGGCGAGCACCTGGTCGGCGGCGGGGTCGCCGAGCTCGGGGGTGATGGTGGCCTCGCCCTCGGTGTCCATGCCGATGACGATCGACTGCACCCGTCGGCCGGCCACCTGGTCGCCGACGTACCAGGCGCCACCGGGCTGCTGGGCGCCGGTGAAGACGTGCCCGGTGACCGCGGTCGTGGACCGTTCGGCCTGGTGGGCGGCGAGCAGCTCGAGGCCGAGCTCTCGGGCCTCGTCGTAGTTCTGGACCCCGGCCATCTCGACGTACTGCTCGGAGGCGCCGCCACCGAGGTGGATCAGCCCTCGCGCCCAGCGGACGAGCAGGGTGGTCGTGGTGGCGAACATCAGCGGCCGCCGATCCCGGTCACGATCGAGTCGGCGTCGACGGTGTGCGTCCACGGCATCGCCACCGAGGTGCCGCCGGTGTCCTTCACCCGGGCGTACAAGGTCTTGGTGGCGGGGTGGGCGTGGAAGTCGATCAGGGCCTCGCCCATCTGGCGGAGCACGTCCATGTAGGTGGAGCCGACGCGGGTGGTGATCACCGGCACGTCGCCGCCGGTGGGCCAGGGGCGGCCAGCGGAGTCGGCCGTGTCGGAGAACGCGCAGGTCCACTCCCCTGCCGATGCCCCACGCGCCCGGGCCTCGGAGACGAGCCGGCGGAGCACCTTGCCGACAGTGGCCCGCATGGTCACGGTCGGGCGCTCGATCGCCTTCCAGCCGGCACCGGAGCGGAGGCTGGTCCCGCCGAAGAGATCGGGGTCGCGGCGCAGCAGCGAGAGCCACACGCCGGCCTTGCCGCCGGCGTTGAAGGCCTCGACGGCGCAGAGGTGGTAGTCCCAGTCGAGGTCGAAGTCGACGCGGCGCGTGGTGCCGGCCTGCTCGACGGTGGCGATCGGCACCCCGTCGATCCACACACGCGCCCAGTCGTAGGCGCACACGAACAGTGAGTGCGGTCCGGGGAACGCGCCGAACGGGCGCCGGAAGTAGGACCACCCGCGCGGCGACTGCTTCGTGTCGACCTCGGTCGTCCACATCCACTCAGGGGTGTTGTCGGGGACGTCGGCTGGGAGCGGGAAGATCTCGCGGGCGGTGCCGTAGCGGGTGTTGTCGCCGCCGACCGAGGTGGTCCAGGTCACGTCCGGGGAGATGAGGCCGTTCATCGGCCACCCCCACACGCGGTCGTCCTGGGCGGGTTGGCCGGTGCGCTCCGGTTCGTAGGCGGCGATGTCGGGGTAGACGATCGTCTCGCCCCAGTCGATGCCGAGCATCCCGGGGCACTCGACGGTGACGAGCTGGGAGGCCTCCTCGCCCTGGTCGGCGACGACCGTGGTCACGAGGTCGGCGTACCCGGTGAACACGGTCGAGCCGCCGGAGCGGAACGCGATCTGGTCGCCGCGGTCCGGGCCCGGGGGCAGGGTCGAGAACGACCCGGATCCGGCGTCGTTGAGCTGCGGCCGGGCCGATGCCGAGACCCGGGTGTACCCGACGACCTCGAGGTCGGCCACGGGTGGGCCGAACTGGTAGCCGGGGTCCCACGGCAGCGGCGGGATCGTGGGGGTGTTCGACCAGGTGTGGTGGACCCCGCCGAGGACCGGGCGTCGCAGCACCGACGGGGCGAAGATCGGCCCCAGGTCCGACGGCAGGAGCGGGGGCATCACGCCACCGACCACGGCGGTGCGGCGCGGCGCCGATGGAAGGAACATCACCCCGGGCGGGTCGACCACCCACGCGACCACGCCGCCCACGGCGGCCGCTCGTCGCAGCACCGATGGCATGTCGAGCGGCGGGTACCCGACGCCGAGGTCGTCGAAGCGGGCCGTGTCGTCGGTGGTGAACAGGGCAACGCCGAGGTCGGGGGCGGTGGCCCACGGCATCGACAGCTGGCCGATCCAGGTGGCGTCCCACCAGGCGTCGACGATGGCGATCTCGTCGGCCCACACGAGCTCGACGCCCAGCACGTGGTCGCCGGGGGTCACGTCGACTGATCCCCAGAGGTCCCACGAGGTGAACAGGCCGCTGGCCATCTCGCCGAGGAAGACCTGCCCGGAGTCGTCGACCGCCACGGCGGGGCCGTTGCCGGCGAAGTTGGCGGTCGGGACGATGCCTGCGAGCCACGCCATGCCGGTCGGGAGGGTGATCGTGATCTCGGCAGCGGCTGGGGCGAGCTCCGCGCCCGATGGCGGGGGCAGCACCGCTACGGCGGCGTCGGGCCCGATCGAGGTGGCGGCTGCCCGGTTCGTGTCGATCGCCCACGTGCCGTACTCGTCGGACCAGTTCTCACCTTGCGGGGTCGCGGTCCCGAGCGGTCCGTCGGCGCGGTCGAAGTCGTCCCACGGGTTGACGATCATCGGACCGCCACCGGGAGCCGGTCGACGTGAACGGCCCAGCGCGGGCGCTCGGGTCCGGAGTCGACGTGGCGAGCCCAGACGTCGTCGGCGGGCATGAGCGGGCGGTAGGTGCGCTGGTGGCCCACTCGCGTGGTGCCTGCGTCCTCGGCCAGCCGGAGCCGGGTGGTGGCCCATGCGTGGTCCACCCACGGGTCTGCTGAGGCCAGGCGACCGGCGGCGTCGTGGCGGTACAGCGGCACCGCTCGAGCTGGGTGGCCACCGCGCATCACCCTGGCGATCAGCTTGGCGCCGGTGAGCACCGTCGAGCGGGCCGCGAACGTGAGCGCGGCGACCGTGGGGTGACCGGCGGGGGCGGCCATGACACCGCCCTCGGGTCCACCGCACGAGGCCACCACCAGGTCGTCGCCCAGGAGGTCGTCGAGCGGGCGGAGCGGTTCCACGTCGCAGTCGAGCCAGATCCCGCCGAACATGGCGAGCAGGTGGTACCGGGCCACGTTCGACGCCGCGCGTCGGCCGCTGGGGAGCGTCTGGCGGATGGCCGGTGGCAGGGTATCGGGGGTCCAGTCGACGAGCTCGGCGTCGGGGTGCATCGCCTGGGTGGTGGCCCCGAACGCAGCGACCCATGGCGGCGCGGGCGGTCCGGTCCAGAACCGGTGGATCATCACGAGAGACCACCAGCGGGGAACGTGAGCGTGAGCACCGCGCGCCACAGGCCCTGCACCGGTTCTCCCACCTCGAGCGACACGTGGGCGGCGCCGGTCAGGGTCGGGCCCGGGGCGACGCCGGCCGGGGTGGTGAGGGTCACGGTCCGGGTGCCCGCGGAGGGGTCGGTCACGTTCTGGCGGAGGTAGAGCAGGTTCCGTCGGAACCCGTCCCGGTACGAGACCCACGGGGTGCCGGTGCGGTCGACGGATCCGTCGATCAGCATCGGGAGCGACCGCGTGGTGGCGTCAGCGCGCCGGGGCATCGCCACCCGCCCGGCGCGGCCCGGGATGAGGAGGTCCTCACCGCGGGCCTCGGGCCCGGCCCACAAGGTGGCGACGTCGAAGACCGACCACGCCGGGGTGTGCATGGTCACGCCGGCGATGGTGAGCGTTCCGTCCCAGGTGGAGGGGAGGTAGTCCATCAGCCACCCACCCCCGATGGGCGGAGCCAGAGCGCCTTGTTCATCGCGTCGATGAGGTCCATGGCGTTGCGGCGGGGGTTCGTGCCCCCGTCGAGCTTGATGTCGCCGGTGAAGGTCACGCCCGGCGAGGTGGACGAAGCCGGCGACACGGCCGTCGCGCTGCCGGTGATACCGCCGAGGGCCATCGGGGTGGCGCGCTGGGGCACCAGCGACAGGCCGTACCAGCCGGCCGCGATGGCCAGGATGCTCGTCGATCGACCCTTGTTGCCGAAGCGGGGCACGTAGGCCTCGCCGCCGGTGGCCGGCTCGTCCCACCAGATCATGTTCTTGCCCTTGCCCATGACGGCCTGGCGCACGCCCCCGGCCTGGTAATGGTCGATCCCGCCCCACCGGCGCTGGCCGAGGGCGGCCTCGGCGGCAGCGAGCGAGATGTCCGATCCGACCTTGATCACCTCGGCGCGGATCCTGGCCACTCGGTCGCGGGAGAGCTCGGACATCGCGGCTTCGGACTTGGCGAAGCCCTCCGGGTCCACGGTCGCCTTGATCAGGGTCTCGATCTGCGTGGGCGTCAGGCCGAGGAGCTCGAGGTAGCCCGAGAAGTCCTCCCGAGCGAACCCGGCGGCCTCGGACGCGCCGAGGAGCTGCTCTCGGATCGACCCGATGGTGAACGCGGCCTCGTCGCTACGGCCGGCCTCCTGGAAGGCCTGGGCCAAGGCGAGAGCATCGTTCGCGGCACCGGAGATGGCGCTGCGGTTGGCTCGGCCCGCCTCGGTTGAGGCGTCGAGCTGGCCGTAGGCGTTGGCCTTGAGGGTCTCCTCGAGCTTGGCCAGCGACTCGCCGTACTGGGTCTGCGCGTCGAAGATCGACAGGTTGCCGCCGAACAGCTCCTCCACGAGGTCCTTCCACGCGCCGAGCTTGTCGGTGGCGGTCGAGGTCTCGTCCCCCATGATCTTCGTGGCCGCGGCCAGCGACTCGGTGACCGGGGTGGCGGTCTGCGCGGCGGCGCGGGCCTCGGCGATCTTCGTGCCGAGGTCCCCAACCTCGAACGAGGCATCTGCGAGCGAGGGCAGGAGGTCGACGTCCATGCGCTCGGCCCACCGGGCGAGCCCTTCGGCGTTGAGCCCGGTCTCGTCGCGCAGGGCGCCCAGGCGGCTCCTCACCCGTTCGGCCGAGTCCTCGGACTCTTGGGCGAACCGCTCGTAGGCGGCGGCGCCCTCGTCGAGCTGGCGGCGGTAGTCCGCGTCCCACGGCGCCGACGACGAGTCGGACGCTGCGCGCAGGTCGGCGGCAGCTTCCCGGGCCTTGGCGGCCATCGAGGAGTAGCTCGACGCGGTGCCATCGATACCCTCGCGCAGGGTCGAGATCCCGGACTGCTCCGCCATGTCCCGGCCGGCCTGGCCCCACTTCTGCCACTGCACGTACCCGAGCGCGGCCGCTCCAGCGAGAGCACCAACGCCGAGAGCCAGGCCGGCCACCCCGGTGGTGGCGGCGGCGATCGACGCGCGCATGACACCGAAGCTGGCCGTGAGCTGGGACACCCCGCGAGTGGCGGCCAGGCTGGCGATCGCGCCCCGGAGGACCACCACCGAGGTCGTGGCGGCCTGTGCGCCACCCGCGATCACGGTCCACGCGGCCTGGGCCACGAACGTGGCTCGGAGCCCGGCGTAAGCGCCAGCGACCACGATCACGGCGTCGGAGTGGTCGGCGAGGAACCCGGTCGTCCGCTCCAGCACCTCGGCGAACACGGTCAGGCCGCCCACCACCAGGGCGCCACCGAGCTTGGCGCCGAGCTCCACGGCCGGCCGGCCGGCGTCCACGAGTTCGCCGAACAGGTCGACGATGTTCTCGCCGGTGGACACCAGGTCCCGACCAGCGCCGATCAGCGGATCGAAGAAGCCCTCGGGCGGGTCTGAGAGGACGTTGACCACGTCGACCGCCCCGGACGCGAGGTCGCGCAGGAACGGGATGGCGACCGAGCCGACGTTGATCGCCAGGGTCTCGATGGATCCTGAGAGCTGCTCCAGGTCGCCCTTTAGGTTGTCGAGCCGGGTGGCAGCCACATCGGCGGCCGACGTCTTGCCGAGCTCCTCGTTCAGGCCCCGGATCCCTTCGGCGCCCTCGTCGTAGAGCACCGCGGCGGCCCGGATCGCGTCGCTGCCAAAAAGGGTGTTGAGGGTGGCGAGCTTCTGCTGCTCGGTCTGGCCCTCGAGGGCGGTCCGCAGGACACCGGACACGTCGGCGAGCGACTTCATCCGGCCGGAGGCGTCGAAGAACTGGTTCGCCCCGTCGGCGGTCACGATGCCGAGCTCGCCCATCAAGGTGGCAGCCCGGTCGGTGGTCGGCTCGAGGCGCATCAGCATGGCCTTGAGCGAGGTGCCGGCGTCTGACCCCTTGATCCCGGCGTTGCCCAGGGCGGTGATCCCGGCGGTCATGTCCTCGAAGGACAGGCCCACGAGGTCGGCCACCGACCCGGCCGCGGCCAGGCTGAACCCGAAGTCGTTGACGTCGATCGCGCTGGCGTTCGCGGCACCGGCCACCAGGTCGGCGATCCGGGGAAGGTCACCGGCGGCCAGGTTGAAGGTGTTCATGGAGTTGGCCGCGATCTCGGCGGCCGTGGCCAGGTCGACCCCGCCGGCCGCGGCGAGGGCGACTGCGGCGTCAGCTGCGCCGCCGAGCACGCCCTCCACGGACACGCCGGCCTTGACGAGCTCCTCCATGGCCGTGGCCGACTCGGACGCCGAGAACGAGGTGTCGGCGCCGAGCTGCAGGGCCTTCTCGCGCAGGGAGTCGAGCTGGCCGCCCGTGGCGCTCGACACGGCGGCCACTGCGGAGAGCTTCTGCTCGAAGTCCGCGGCGGTGCCTATGGACTTGGCGAGAGCAGCGGTCACGAGCGCGAGCGGCCCACCGATCTTGAGGGCGCGCCCCATGCCGGCGGTGAACCCGGCGCCAGCAGCCACCCCGGCGCGCTGCCCCACCTGGGGCATGAACCCGGCGAGCTCGCGCTCCATCATCGCCGAGACCCCCCGGAACGAGGGGATCACCTGCATGCTGGCGTAGCCGACGTTTCCAGCGGTCATGGGTGATCACCTCCGTTCCTGGGGTCATCTGGCGTTGAAGCGCTCGGCTCGGGCCTGGGCCGCTGCGAGCACGGCGACGCGTTCCGGCGTGACGCCCTGGGGCTTGGCGTGCGGGGCCATCGGGTGCGGGACCGGGTCCTTCACGCCGAGGGCGCCGACGATCGCCCGGCGGGTGTCGTCGATGAGCTGGTGCGTCATGTCCCACTCGCCGGCCTCGGGGTGCAGGGCACGCTCGAGCGGGTTCCCCGGGGGCAGATGGCGCACGAGGGTCACGAGACGGCGCCACGAGGGCGCCGTGCGGTCCCGGGCGGTCCCGGGGCGCCACCGGTCCGGAAGGTGGATCCCGGGGTAGGTGGCGAGGATGGCGGCCTCCACCGCGTCCGTGTGGTCGCGGACCAGGCGGAGGAGGCTGGCTATTCCCCCGTCTTGGCCTCGGCCACGCCCTCGATGATCGCGTCCATCAGCTGGTTCGCGTCTCGGGCGGTGCGGCCGGGTGCGGAGAAGATGGCCATCTGTCGGCGGCCGAGCATGGCGCGCAGGAACCCGACACCGCGGCCGAGCTCGAGGGCTTCGACGGCGTCGAGCGGCCAGTCGTCGGGGTTGGCGACGACCTCCCACGCGCGGCCACCCCACTCGACCTCGGTCGTGGCCACGGTGGGCTCGTCGGGGGCCTTGGGGGCTTCGGTGTCGGCGGGTTCGTCGGGGATGGGCTTGGCCATGGTGGGTGCTCCTGTCGGGTAGTGGTGCTCGAGGTGGTGAAGGTGGGGAGTCGCCCGGCCCGGGCCGGAGCACCGCGACCGGGCCGGGCGACGATCGGTCAGGAGACCGTGACGGTCTCCGTGTCGGTCTGGCCGCCGTAGCTGGCGGTGATGACCGAGGTGCCGGCGGCGACGCCGAGCACGAACCCGGCGCCGTAGGGCACGGTCGCCTTGGCCGGGGTGGCCGAGGTCCAGTCGGCGGCCGCGGTGACGTCAGCCGTCGAGGCGTCGTCGTAGGTGGCGGTGGCCACCAGCGAGTTGATGTCGCCCACGCCGAGGGTGTTGTCGCCGGTGATGAGAAGCGACGAGACCACCGGTCCACCGATGGCCGGCTGGCGACGCAGGAGCTCCGAGTCGGCGTTCGCGAAGAACGTCACCTCGAACTCGTACATCGTGACCTCGGACTCGGCGTCCTTCGTCTCGCCGATGAGGTCGACCTCGGCCTCGTACTCGGTGATGAGCCGCTTCTTCTTCGTGCCCTCGGTGAGCTCGAACGCGACGAGCACCCGCTCGATCTCGGGCACCTTGAGCACCGAGCCGGTGGAGCCAGGCCACGCGAGGGAGTGGACCACCTCGTTGCCGATCTCCAGGGCGGTGAACTTCTGGGTGAGCTTGAAGTTCTTCCGGGTGGAGCGGAGCAGCCCGCCACCCCAGAAGAACTTGTCGGCCTTGTCGACGCTGCGCGCCTGCGGGAAACCGGCGTCGCCGTCGAGGCAGCCGACCATCTTCCAGTTGGCGTGCCACGGGTCGTCGATGGTGGCGGGGATGGCGGTGCCGAGGGGGGCGATGAGCACGTCGGCGTCGGGCCAGAGCTCGGCGAGGGATGGGTCGTTGGCCACGGGGGGCCTCCTTTGATCGGGGAACGCGGCCGATCCAACGGCGACGCGAGGTGGTGGGGTGTTGGGGGCCCGCTACGTGAGCGGTTGGGACCGGACCGTCACCCGCACCGTGAACGAGGCGAGCTCGGCGTCGGTGTCGGTGTCACGGGCCGGGAACACGCCGGTCGCGGTCTCGATCGCCGAGATGGCGCCGGTTCCGTCGTGGGCGCAGAGGCGGGCCTCGGCGTCGAGCGCCGTGGCCTTCGCGGTCGAGGTGGTGGACGCCCAGGCGGTGACCCGGATCAGTGCGACGGCGGCGACACGGTGCCGCGGGGTTCGGGTCCCGTCCCATCCCACCTGGAGGTGGGCGGGCGAAGTCGAGCCCCAGGTGGTGGGGACGCCGATGCCGACCGTGATCGGCGACGGGGTGAGCGAGTCGAGCAGGGCCCGGAGGGCCTTCTCGGGGTCGGGGAAGCGGTCGGCCATCAGGACCCCACGTCGAGGCCGGCGGCCATCGCGGCCCGGGTGAGGGTGCCGTTCTTGGCCTGGCTGGCGGCGCCGCCCGGGTGCGCGATGGTGACGGTCACCACGGCGCGGTCGGTGGTGCCGTCGGTGGTGGTCACCGGCAGGTCGGTGGCGGCTCGGGCGTTGCGGGCCACTTCGGCGGCGGCGTCGCGGACCATGCCGCGCACGAGGTCGGACTTCGCGATGTCGGCCATCCCGGACCGGTCGAGCTTGAACGCCATCGATCAGCCCTCCTCGATCTCGTCGAGCATCAGGGACTCCATGCGCTGCACGCACCGGGTCGCCAGGCCGTGACCCGACCACGGCGGGCCACAGGTGAGGTGGGAGGAGCCGTAGGTGCCGTCCGAGTAGTACCACCCCATGATCACGACGCACTCGGTGAGGATCGCCCCCTCGGGTGGCGCCCAATCGGACCCGGCGACCGCGGCTGCGACGGCGTCCTTCATCTTGTGGGCGATGTCCACGATCAGCCCTCCGCCCGCTCGAGCGCGACCTCGATGCCGCCGACCATGTGGCCGACCCATGGGCCGGGCTCGCCGGTCACCTTCCACTTGGCGCCGTCGATCTCGAACAGGTCGAACCTGGTCACGTCGGACCCCGGCCGGAAGTAGGCGGTGAAGCCGACGACGACGCCGTTGCGGCCGCGCCCGTTCACCTCGCCGAGCGATCCGAGGTCGGTGCGTGGAGCGAGGAGTACTCCGGTGATCTCGGTGGCGGTCGTGGTGGCCGTCACGGGGTCGCCGTCGGCGTCGAACCCGGAGGCGCTGGGGCGCAGGCGCGTGATCGACCGGGTGCGCAGGAGGGTCACGGCCACTCCCGGATGATCGCCACCGAAGCGCCACGGGCGACGCCGCAGAGGTCGTCGATGATGGCCCGGGTGGAGTCGGTGAGCGCCATGTTCGGGGCCTGCACGTGGCCGGGAACGACGCTGGCGTTGAACGGCCCGGCGCCTTCGGATGCGAGTGCTGGGGATCCGTTGTTCTCGGCCACGCCGTGGGCCATGGCGACGACCGCGGCGACGAGCTGGCCAGGGATCGGGTCCCAGCCGGCCGTGCCGGTCACGACGAGCTCGGCGCACGTCCACGGCGCGTCATGGCCGTCGACGCGACGGATCAGACGTGCGGGACGCCGGTACCCGCCGGGTTCCCACCGCCACCCCGGGGAGGTGACCGCGGTGCCATCCGCGATCACCGAGGAGATGGCGGTCACGGGGCGCTGCGGGAGGTGGGCGACGCCGGCCGCTGGCTGGACGGTGGCGTTGAACGGCCCGGAGACGATCTGTTGACCGTGCGCGCCCGCGAGCACCGAGGACGACGCCATCTCCAAGAGGCGCAGCACGCGGTCGAAGTCGACGGCGGCCGGGTCCTTCCCGGTGATGGCGAGGTAGTCCTCGATGCTCGCGAGCGTGCTCACGGTCAGATGTCGAGGCCGGTGACGAGCCCGTGGTGGCTCTCTGCGCCGTAGGCCAGGCCCACTTCGCCGTAGAGCTGCACGTCATCGGAGGCACCGGTCTTGGCCAGCGGCTCGGCGAAGAAGTGACCCTTGCCGGGCACCTCGAGGAACACCGGGGCGAGCTCTTCGAGGCTCGCCACGCAGATTGCGTCCTGCGGCATGAACCGGTTCAGCATCACGTTCACGATGCCGAAGTCCGTCACGATGGTCTCCACGGCGACACCGCCGACGGTACGGCTGGTCTCGTTGAACTTGCCGTAGGCGCCGGCGTAGGCGGCCGTGATGGCCCGCTTCTGCACCGAGTTGACGATCAGCGTCGCGACCGCCATGTCCTTGAGCCCACCGCCGTCCCAGACCTGCTGGAGGATGTCGTCGACGTGCGAGGTCGTGAGCGTGGTCGTCCAGGGGAGCCGGTACTGCACGGTGGCGGTGCCGATCGTGACGGCCGCACCACCGGCGGAGGCGGCGACCTTGAACGAACCCGAGGCCTTGTCGCGGACGTGGTAGATCCGTCCCACCTGCAGGGTCGTCGAGGCGCCCACGTCGGTGAAGATGATCTTGTCGGCGTTCGAGACGGGGGTGGAAGCCTCGGTCACGGTGTCGGTGGCCGCCGACAGGGCGGCAGAGGTGGCGGTGGCCTTGGCCTGCAGGTTCGTGGTGATCGCTGCGAGCAGGCCGCGGGTCTTGCGGGCCGTGGTGTTGTCCGAAGGCTTCTGGTAGGAGCCGTTGATGAACGAGTACTCGATGTCCCGCGCCATCGCGATGAGTTCCTGGCGGACCTGCCAGTCGAGCTCGTTGGTGACCGGGTTCATCAGGTCGTTGTTGCTGCCGGCCTTGAGACCGACGGCGGCGAGCTTGGTGTAGCTCGTGGCGACCTTGGACTGCTGAACCTGGACGACGTTGGTCACGTTGCCGCGGACGCGGGCGGTGGCCGTGGGGGCGGTGGCACCCTCGAGCGCCACGTTCTGCCCGGCGTTGCGCCCGTCGCTGGTCTGCCACTCGAACTCGGTCGAGGTGGTCTGGCGTCCCCCGGTCAGCCCACCGATGGCGGTGAGCAGAGGGGTCTCGCTCGGCGTGATCGAGATGAGCTCGCCGGTGTAGTTGGGGAGGTTGTACGTGGTACCGAGGCCGGTGATCCCGGACATGGCGGTCTCCTTCTTGGAGGTGTGTGGGGTTGAACGGCCCCGGGATCGGGGTCGGTACTACGAGCCCGCGAGTGCCGCGAGCTTCTGGTTGTTGAGCGAGATGGCCAGATCGATGTTCCCGCCCTTGCGCGCGGCTGCGATCTGGTCGTCGAGGCTCTTCTCTGCGGGCGTGCCGCCCTGTGGCCCACCATCGGCCGACCCATGGGAGGGCCTCGTGAGGTCCGCGTACTTCTTGGCGTGCGCGGCCACCTTGTCGGTGTCCACCTCGCCCTGGTCGTCGAGGAACCGGGACAGATCCAGGTCCTCGACGATGTCCCTGGGGACGCCGGCGGCCTTGAGCTCGGCGGCTGCGAGCTTGGCGCCGAACTCGGTCCGGGCTTCGGCCCTGGCGGCCTCCCGGGCGTCCTCGACGGCCTTCTCCTGGTCGCTCAGGCCGGCCTTGCGGAGCTTGTCGAGCTCCGCGGCGTTGACCTTGGCCTGCTTCTCGTGCTTGCGGGCGAGCGCCTTCCACTTCGTGGCTTCCTGGTCGCCCGCACCATCGGATCCCGTGCCGGTGTCACCCTCGGCGCCGTCGGTGCCGGTGTCGGCTCCGTCGGCGCCCTCGGCGCCACCGCCTTCGGTGCCGGTGTCATCACCGGTGCCGGCGTCGGCCCCGTCGCCCTCATCGGTCGCGGCGCCGGCCACTCGGACGGCGAGGGTGCCGTCCGGGAGGAAGTAGCGCCCCACCACTGGGGAGTGGAGGAGGTCGAGGGGTGAAGCGGGGGCAGGGTCGCGGTGCATTGGTTGGGTCTCCCATGTCGGGTGGTGGTGCCCCATGTCGGGGCGGGGAACTACCGGGCGAGCTGGTGGGTGCCGGTGGTGAGCTGGCGGATCCGTTCAGCCGATCGCTCGGCCCGGGTCTCCCACTCCTGCTCGCGGATCGACAGCCGTTCCCGGCGAAGCGGGTCGGTCTCGGTCAGGATCCCGTCGCGTGCCTCGGCCTGGCGGCGTCGGGCGGTGCGTTCGGACTGGCGGAGCTTGCCCAGCTGCTTGTACTTGCGGACCTCGACATCGCCGCCGGCGGCATCGATGAGCTTCCGGTTGTGCTCGGCGACCGCCTCGACCGGTTGCGGGAGGCAGTCGCAACGTGAATGGCCGAAGGTGGCCGAGGCGGCGGAGGGGAACACGGCCGAAGCGAGCGAGAGGCACCACCTGCAGGAGGTCCCGGACACTCGTCGTTGCCACTTCGTGCGGGGTGGTGCGGCGTCCGCGAGCGCTTCGCGGGCGGACCTGTACGCGATGTCGTGGCCGAGGTCGTCGACCACCTGGCGGGCGGCGTCGGTGGCCTCGGTGAACGTTGCTCCGTTGGCCATGAGCCGGCCGATCCGGTCAGAGGGGTCCCACAGCCGTGCGGCGGCGTCGGCGGGGATGAGCTCGGAGGCGGTGCCGACTTGGCCGGGGAACGTGGCCTCGAGGTAGGCGGTCGAGAGATCGATGCTCACCCGGGCGGAGGCTTCGATCAGGGGGCGTGTGATTCGGTGGAAGTCGTCGAGCTCGGCCTGGCCCCACGGTGCGAGGGTGTCCCAGATGGCGAGGACACGTCGTCGGGTCTCGCCGGCGAGGGCGTCGACCTGGGCGGCGAAGGTGTCGGAGACGGCCTCAGGGGGCACCGGGCGCCTCGGTGGCCGCAGCCGCGTTGGTCAGCGGCGTGGCGGCTTCTGGGCCAAGGCGGAGACCGTCGGCGATGGCTTCGATCTTCCACCGGTAGGCCTCGGCCTGGTCGACGCCGGGGAACATCGCGAACGTGGCCTGCTTGGGGGCGCCGAGCGCGTTCGCCTGCACGGCGAGGTTCGCTTGTTCGGTGGCCGTGCGCCGGTCGAACTCTCCCCACGCCACGGTGATCGCCGGGTCGGCGGCCTTCTCGTTGCCCTCGATGAACAGGGCGAGGCGCATCACCTCGGACCACGTCTCGCCGAACGCCCGCGAGTGCACCTTGAGCTTGTCGGACTGGATCCCTTCGATCCGGGCCATCATGTCGGCGGCCACGTTCATCATCTCGCCGAGCGCAAACGCGTAGGGCGGGGTCCCGGAGCTCGTCGCCACGATGTTGATCCAGAACTCGAGCACATCGAGGAACGGCCGGAAGTCGGCTTGCGCGAACTCGCCCACCTTGGGGACCGTGCCGTCCTCGTTGTTGAACACCATCAGCCGGGAGGCCCCGGCCCGGATCATCTCGGCCGTGTCGGGCTTCCCGTCGTCCAGCGTCGGGTAGTCCCAGTCGGTCGCCCATCGCTGCCGGTACGCCTGGTTCTCCAGCGTGATCAGCATGTCCATCACGGTGGCGTTGAGCTTGCGCTGCTCGTTGATCTGGCCGGCGAACTCGGGGACTCCGCCACCGAAGCGGGAGGCCTTGAGCGGGGCGTTCGCCCGGGCCTCGAGCATCGGGACCACGCCGAACGGGTTCGGGAGGGGCCATGCTTCGCCGGGCACCTCGCGTGGCTTCCATGACTGCTGGCCGACTGCGACTGCGGGGACGATGGGGTCGGATCCGACGTGCACTGTTGCGGTGACCGCTGGGGCGGCTCCGGGGGCCTGGTACTTGTAGATCTCGGTCGGGGTGTAGAGGGTGGCGCAGAGGCGGTCGTCGTCGTCCACCCACCGCTTGAGAGCGGCGCGACGGCGGCGGCGCGAGCCGGCTTCGTAGGCGATGATCACCTGTGACGGGTCCTCGACGGTGATCTCCGCGAGCCCGTCGGGTCCGACCCACACCAGCACGGGGGCGGATCCGCAGCGGAGGGCGGCGGCCTGGGTGAGATCGGAGTCGCCGTCGAGGTGGTTCCGGCGCCAGATGTCCCACGCCTGGGTATCGGTGGAGGTCGGAGAAGCGGAGAACCGGAACCCTTCGACGTTGAGGCGGGCGGCCGGGACCTTGACGACCGGGGCGAGCACGTTGGTCACCGAGAGCTTGGCCATCGCCGTGAAAGAGGCCCGCGCCGCCAGGTCCACGGCAGCGGCGGTGTTGTTCGGAGGGTCGGGGATCGGGTGATCACCGGAGAACCACGCGTCGGCTGCGGCCACGGCCTTCGCCCGAGCGTCGAGCGCCTCAGAGAGATGCACCACCAGGTCGATCGGTTCCATGGTGCGCCCTCCTCTCATCGGTCAGATGAACACGGCCCGCTTGCGCTTCCCGCGCTTGAGGGCCCCGGACGCGATGGCGTCACCGGCGGCCTCGTGGGCCAACAGGCCCGCCATGCGGGCATCGATCTTGAGCGGCGACTTCGGGGCCTTCTTCTGGATCGTCCAGAGGAACCGCCCCTCGTCGTCGCGGATCATGGTCTGGCGCTTCTGCGCGTTGAGGTGGTGGGCGGCCAACGTCGGGTCGCCGTCGTGGGTCATGGCGCCGGCGGCGAGCTTCTGGTCGAACGCCCGGACGCAATGGGCCATCGGACGCTGGCGGTTGGTCCACCACTTCTTGACCGGGCCGAAGGCGCCGGCCCAGCGGTCGACCTCGTCTTCCCAGTACGGCGGATCGCAGTAGGCGAGCGACACCTTCCACCGGTCGAAGGTCATCTCCATGGCCTCGTTCACGTCGACCCCGGGAACTTCCCAGTCGTCGTCGTCGAGCTCAGGCGGCTTCTCCCACGTGGCGATGTGGAACTCGTGCGAGTCCTCGAGGCGGACGCCGATGAGACCGGTGGAGTCGTGGAAGCGGGCGCCGTCGAAGCCGATGGCAATCAGGTCGCCGTCGGGTGGGGTGGTCAGGCCTTCGGGGTGGATGCGGGCGGCCCACGTCTCGGCGTCCCACGCGGCGTCGGCGCCGGCCCAGGTCTCGTTGAGGTAGAAGCGCCGGGAGTCGGCCTCGGTGTTGTTCGGGTCGCGGATCTCCTCGATGATCCGCTCGATGTCGACCCACGGTGAGTCGCGGTACACGATCTTGAGCGACCGTCGCAGCATGCGCGTGTCCGAGAGGGAGACCACGTGCGGGGCCTGCGGCTTGCGCTGGTAGATGCCTTCGGCTCGGGCGGCGACGGCCTCGTCCGTGGCCTGGGCGACGGACTGGATCGACGGGTCGTAGTTGTTGGTCGTCTCGAGGCCGAACCCGTCCATCTTGCCGAGGTTCCGGTCGATGGTTCGGGAGAGCTTGACCCCACCGTTGCTCGGGGTCCAGAGGTGGGTCTCGTCCTTCACGGCAGCGGTGATCGGTTGGCCCTCACGGGCACCGGCCGAGGCGGTCACCTTGTCGATCCGGGCCCGGTGGTTCGATCGGCGGACGGTGCGGGTGTCGCCCACGTCGAGGCCGAGCTCGTCGGCGGCGCGGCCGTCGTGCTCGGTCAGGAGCTCCTGCAGGGCGCCGTAGGTGTTGTCGGTCTGATCGAGCGAGACAGCGGCGATCTGCACCCATGGGGTCGGCTTCGTGCGGGGCCGGCCGACCGGCTCGCCGTCAGCGTCCCACCCGTCGAACACGACCTCGAGCTCGAGCTCTGCGATCGCGAACATGGCGGCCTCCGGCGACTTGCCGGTGCCCTTGCTGCCCATGAGCTGACCGCGCCGGTAGATCCGGCGGCCGGTCTCGGGGTGGATCCTGTAGGCGTGCACGAGCGTCCGGCGCTGCTCGTCGGTGCGCAGCATCCAGGGGAACACCGCGTCGAGGTGCTCGGCGATCGCGTGGCCGAGCGATGGGAACAGGTCGTCGAGGTACGGGGACCCGGCGACCGGTCCGCGCCACGGCATCAGGCCACGGTCAGGCGGCGAGCCTTCGAGCGCTGGCTCTTGGGGCGCTGGGCACCGATGGGCTTCTGCTCCTCACCGTCAACGATCTTCCACCGCAGAGCGGCCAGGCCCTTCGGGGTCAGGCCGAGCCGGTCGTCGAGCTCGCGCATCTCGCGCGCCACTGAGAGCCGGCCGCCGGCGAGCGCCTTCATCTTGCGGAGCATCCGCTCGAGGCGCTTCACGGCCTCGTCCTCGTCGTCGTAGCCGAGGAGCTCGGCCAGGTCGACGCCTACCTCGAGGGCGTCCAGGTCGTCCTCGAGCTGAGCGCGCCGGGCGACCATGAACAGGGAACCGTCATCCCATGCTGCGGCTTGCGGGGTGCGCCACGCCCACCCCCACCAGTCGGCGCCCTTCGGTCCGAGGTCGTAGAGCGCCGGGGGATCCGGGACCGGGCCGGGTCGACCGGTCGCCGGGAGGTTCGTGGTCGGGATGGTCGGCTTGTTGCGGCGGAGCGCCGTGCCGGTCGGGAGGGGTCCACGTGCTGCCATGTCGGCGGCCTCCGGAGGGTTCGTGACCGGGCGCCATGTCGGCTGTCCGGTCGGTGATCTCGGGCGCCTCTCCGGTCCGGTAACCCGTACACACTCCGAGCGCCT
>Ga0208824_1001702_pt1 | contig 18917 bp, 16 predicted proteins | sample AD_JPNTR3_MetaG_FD_184447 | JGI IMG/M metagenome (GOLD analysis project Ga0208824, IMG submission 184447) | Active sludge microbial communities of municipal wastewater-treating anaerobic digesters from Japan - AD_JPNTR3_MetaG (SPAdes) (version 2) | ecosystem: Engineered > Bioreactor > Anaerobic...
GGGGAGGGAACGGAAAAAGAAGCGTCGCAGTGCTACGGGGACGCTCCCCTCATTGGCGCAGAGGACGCGGAGCAAAACGAAGGGGCGCGTCGCGTAGAGCCGCAGCTGCACCGTCAACACGAGGCCCTGGACCGCGCGGAAATGGAAGGTGACTTCCGTAGCCGCGCCGTGAGCATCCTCGACGACAGCTTCCGTGATCTCCGGTGCAGGGGCGTCCGCCGTGTTCACCGTGAGAGGCTGTCGTCCGCGCAACACCTCCACACCGGCGATACCGCTCACAGTCCTGCCGGGGCTTGTCAGGCTCAATGCCCCCGTCGCCTCCTCCCACGCGAGGTCAAAAGCAGGACTGCACGCCACCGATTCCATGCATTTACGCTCCAGAGAGACCAGAAGCGGCCGCGGCCTGCCGCAAAGCCTCACGCCGACGGCGGTATTCTACAATGGGCCGATCGCCCTGAATCAGATTTTCCTCGGAACGGAGCGCGCTGGGCTTGGGCCGCTGCGTGATGACGACACGGCGATCCTGGTGCGCCACCAGCACGTTGAAAGGCATCGCCAACACGTTCACCAGCTCGCGCAGACCCGGGATGCGCATGAAACGCTGATAAAAGCGGAGATACAACAGCGTGTGCTCATTATCTACCGGCACAAAAGCGGCCACCACGCGCACATCGGCGTTGATGTGATTCTGCCAGAGATTGGGGAACAGAAACTCCAGGTGAAATGCAGGGTACGGAGGGGTAATCTCTTCGGCCTTACGCGGCGTCTGGCCGTGATCCACCTCATTGAAAACATACACGCGGAAGCGATTTTCATCCAACCATTCGACCACCGGGCCGTTCACCAACGTGCGATTTCCACGTCCAATGGTGTTGTAATGGACAAACGGCAGGTGTACCACATCGAGCTGATTCTCAATCACTCGCGAATAATGCGCCTCCCACGGATCGTGAGCCGAACCATAGGAGAAATCCGGCGTGATGTCGTCAAAGAAAGACGGCAGTTGTAGATCGGCGGGCGGTTTTTCGCCCCACCAAATCCAAATGAAGCCATGCGCCTCATACGTGGGGTAAGCATGGACTTTGAAGCGCGGGGGAACAGGAGTCTGCCTGCCGTTCGCGGGAATCACGACCGCCGTACCAGAAGCATCGTAAGCAAAGCCATGGAAGGGACACTGCAGTGCGCCCTCAATCACTTTCCCCTTACTGAGCGCTACCCCACGATGCGCGCACAGGTCGCGCAGGCAGCTCACCTTTCCAGAGTCGTCCCGCCAGAAAACCAGCTTCTCGCCCATGCGGGTGACGCCAACGGGCTCACGCCCCACCTGTTGGGAATCCAGAACGGCGTACCATTGATCAGGAATCATCAACCCCTCCCGGCCAGCAGGCCTCCCTTAAAGTTTTGGTCGTGTCACTCCGTAGCCAGGCGCAAGTGCAACTCGTCGAGCTGCTTCTGCTCTACCGGCGAGGGGGCATCCGCCATCAGATCCACCGCCTGCGCCGTTTTGGGGAAGGCAATCACCTCGCGGATGTTGCTCTCGCCCGCGAGCAACATCACCAACCGATCAATGCCCGGCGCCATCCCGCCATGGGGCGGCGCGCCGTAGGAGAAAGCCTCCATCATGTGGCCGAAACGAGCCCGCGCTTCATCCTCAGGATACCCCAAGACGCGGAAAATATCCATCTGAATGCGGGGATCGTGGACGCGGATGCTGCCGGAGGCCAGCTCGTAGCCGTTGCAGACCAGGTCGTAGGCGTCGGAGAGCACCGCGGTCGGATCGGCCATCATCTCCGCATAGGTGTTGGGCCGCGGCATGGTGAAGGGGTGATGCGCGGCGTCCCAACGCTGCGCCTCCACGTTCCACTCGAACATGGGGAAGTCAAGGACGTAGCCAAAAGCGAGCAAGTTGGGATCCACCAGCTGGAGCTGCTCGCGGAAGGTGAGCCGCAACGCCGAGAGCGCAGCGCCTACCACCGGCCCAGCGTCGGCGACGATGCAGACGAGATCGCCCTCCCCGGCGCCCAACCGCTGCGCGATCGCCGCCAAGTCGCTCTCGGAGAGGAATTTGACCGCCGGCCCCTTAACCCCGTCAGCACGGAAGGCGAGGGTCACCAGGCCCTTCGCGCCCTGCTTTTGAGCGATAGCGCCGAGTTCGTCGAGCTGCCGTCGGACGTAATCGGCGCAGCCGGGGGCGACGATGCCCTTGATCCGCCCCCCCTCCTCCAAGGCCGTCTGGAAGACGCGGAATCCGCTTCCCCGCAGCGTTTCTGTCAGGTCCACGAGTTCCATGCCAAAGCGCAGATCGGGCTTGTCGGTGCCAAAGCGCTCAAGGGCCTCGGCGTAGCTGAGGCGGGGGAACGGCGAAAGGACTCGCTTGTGAGGGGTCACCGCGGGGATCAGCGCCGTGAACAGCTCCTCAACCAGGTCGAGAATGTCGTCGCGCTCGACAAAGGACATTTCCAGGTCGAGCTGGGTGAACTCCGGCTGTCGGTCGCCGCGCAGGTCCTCATCCCGGAAACACCGCGCGATCTGGAAATAGCGCTCATAGCCTGCCACCATGAGCAGCTGCTTGAGCTGCTGCGGCGATTGCGGCAGGGCGTAGAACTTGCCCGGATGCACACGGCTCGGGACGAGGTAATCCCGCGCTCCTTCAGGGGTAGATTTGAAAAGAAACGGCGTCTCGATCTCCAGGAAGCCGTGCGCGTCCATGAAATCGCGGATGAATTTGACGGTGCGATGTCGCAGGAGCATGTTGCGCTGCATCCGCGCGCGGCGCAAGTCGAGATAACGGTACCGCAGGCGCAGGCTCTCGTCCACGGCGGACTCTTCGTAGATGTAGAAGGGCGGCGTCTGAGCCGTGTTGAGGATGCGAACCTCGCGCGCTTCTACCTCAATGGCGCCGGTAGGCCATTCGGGGTTCACCTGTTCGACAGGGCGCAGGCGCACCACTCCCCGCACCTGGATCACGTATTCGCCGCGCACCGTCGCCGCGATGTCATGCGCTGCTGGCGCCGTCTCCGGGCTGGTGACGATCTGTGTCAGGCCGGCGCGGTCGCGCAAGACGATGAAGACCAGTCCGCCGTGATTGCGACAGCGATGAGCCCAACCCGCCAGCGTGACTTCCTGTCCCGCGTGTTCGGGACGCAGTTCCCCGCAAGAATGTGTTTTTAACATGGATGACCCCCTCCAGCAAAGACCTGGCGCTACTATACCACAAGAGCAGCAGGGAAGCAAATGCCCCCTTGTTTGACAACCCTTTCAGAAGCATTATCATGCGGGCAAACTCCAACATGCAGGCACCGAACATGGATGAGCAGCGCACGCTGACCCTCGAGGATATTCTGGCCTTTCTGCCCGCCGACGATGTCCAGGCGCGGCAGACACTCCAACGCGCCTACGAGATCGCGGAAGAAATCCATCGCGACCAATTCCGTGACTCCGGCGAGCCTTACATCCAACATCCGCTCAACGTCGCCTACCTCCTGGCCGAAGGCGGCTACAACCTCGCCATGATCACCGCGGGGCTGCTCCACGATGTGCTGGAGGACACCCGGCAGCGCTCGCCGGACTCCCTGCGCGAGCAGCTGCTGCAGGAATTCGGCAAAGAGGTGCTCACGTTTGTGGAAGGGGTGACCAAGCTCAATCGCATCGAGGCCCACGCCAGCAGCGATAGCGAGCGGTATCGGGACGCCCAAGAGCTGGAAAACCTGCGCAAGATGTTTATCATCATGGCTGAAAACGACCTGGGCGTGATCTTTATCAAGCTGGCGGACCGGCTCCACAACATGCGCACGCTCGACGGGCTCCAGGCTGACCCCGAACGGCAACGGCGCATCGCCCGCGAGACCATGCAGATCTTCGTGCCGCTGGCCAATCGCATCGGCATCTGGACCTGGAAGGCCGAGCTAGAAGATCGCGCCTTCCGCTATCTCAATCCGGCGCTGTATCAGCACCTGGTGCAGCTGCTCGAAGCGCGACGCGAGGAACGCGAGGCGGGGGTCCAGCAGCACATCCAACAATTGCGGGACGCCCTGGCGGCCCAAGGCATCCTTGCCGACATCAAAGGTCGTCCCAAACACATCTACAGCATCCATCGCAAGATGCGGCGGAAGAACGTGCCCTTCTCGCAGATTTACGACACGGAGGGGATTCGGGTAATCGTCTCCACCGTGCCGGAGTGTTATCAGGCTCTGGGCATTGTGCACGGGCTGTGGATTCCCATCGAGAGCGAATTCGACGACTACATCGCCAAACCCAAGCCCAACGGCTATCAGAGCCTGCATACAGCGGTCAGGGTCGGCAACAATAAAACGCTGGAAGTGCAAATTCGCACGCGCGAGATGGACGAGACCGCCGAACGCGGTATCGCCACCGCGCACTGGCTGTACAAAGAATCGGGGGTGCACATCAGCCCGCAAATGCGGGAATACATCAACCAGCTGCGGCAGAACATCCAGGAAGTCACCCACGACGCCGAAGACGCCAAGACGATGCTGGAGGAGATGCAGGCGGATCTCTTCGAGGAGCGCGTGTACGTTTTCACGCCCAAGGGGAAAGTGATTGATCTGCCGCTGAAGGCGACGCCGATAGACTTCGCCTATCACGTGCACACCGACGTCGGCAATCACTGCCGGGGGGCTCGCGTCAACGGCCGTTGGGTGCCGCTCAATTATCAATTGCAGACCGGCGACGAGGTGGAAATCCTCACCTCGCGGACGAGCACCCCCAACCGCGACTGGCTCAGCGAGGAACTCGGGTACACCCAAAGCCCCCGGGCGCGCCAAAAAATCCGTCAATGGTTCCGCCAGCAGAGCCGTGAGGAAAACATCACGCGCGGGCGCATTCTCATTGAGCAGGAAATTCGCCGCCTGGGATTGGGACTCACGCTCGAGGACATCGCCGCGCTGTTCAGCAAGCACTATCAGCGCCTTGAGGATTTTCTCGTAGCGGTCGGCACCGGCGACATCAGCAACGAGCGCATCCTCAATCGTATCGAAGAATACCTGAAGCAGCAGGAAAAGCCCATCCTTGAGGCTCCCGAGGTCGAGGAACAGGAGCCGCCCACCCGCCCGCAGATCGAAGCGCCGATGAACATTCATGGGGCAGGGACCCTTTTCACCCGCATTGCCCGCTGTTGCAATCCCCTACCGGGCGAGGAAGTGATCGGCTACGTCACCCGGGGGCACGGGGTGACCATTCACCGCCGCGATTGTCCCAACGTCTCACGGCTGGAGCGTGAGGAACGCGAGCGGCTCATCGAGCTGGAATGGGGCGTGGAAAAAGAGAGCGCCTTTCCGGTACAAATTCGCATCACCGCCTACGACCGTTCGCGTCTGCTGCACGACATTTCGACCGTCATCACCAGCGAAGACCTGAACATGCTCAAGGTCAACACGGGCAAACGCGACCGCTACAACGTCCTGCCAATCTTCATCACGTTGGAGATCCCCAACCTGGCCAAACTGAATCGGGTGATCAACAAGCTGGCGCAAATTCACAACGTGATTGCGGTCGAGCGTTACGTCTAGCATGGGCCGGCCACGAACAGCGAGAAGTGCGCCGTGAGTAGATTTCCCTTCAATCACGGGACTACCCTGTAGCGAGCGCATTCTTTCGCATGAATCTGTGAAGCAGTTTTCGACATAACAACCAGAGGGGCTCTTTTGGGAGCCCCTCTGGTGTTTCGCTATCTACCGTTCAAACTCAGTCGCCCATGGCAGCGCGCGCCAGGCGGCGCTTGAGGAGGTACCTCATGCCGGCGCGAGAGCCCTTTCCGTCAAGAGCAGCTGCACAACAGGAAGCGCTCGCAATTCCAGGCGTGATAGATCAACGACCTTGCTGGCGTCCTCAACCTCAATCCCAATGACATGGTTGTACCTGTCGAAGTCCAGTACAATTCCCGGCGCGATCTCTTCAGATTCCGTGCTAACCCCTTCAACAAATCGAATATACAACATGTCTGTTTCAGGATAGTACTCAAAAATCATCCCCGCTCTCCTTCTCAAGGCTCGAAACGACGGTCGAAGAAAGCGTTATGCACTGTCTCCCCATCCGGCTCCATGACGACCCGCAGGTACTTGTCCATCTCAGCGATGTACCCCCACTGCACCTCAGTGCGGATAGGATTGTTCTGGACATGCTCAATCCATTCTATCTTGAGATAAGGACGACGGACCATGACACTGGTTCTGAAGTAAGCCGTCGTTTTCATCTGTCATCCCCGCCATATCTTTGGATTTTGGACAAATCCATAGCCCCAGCATCCTTCATCATCTGCAAACGTAACTGTTCAGCCTGGCGCCAGGGTGCCAGACGGCAATGAAGGAACCTTTGTGGCCTGTAGCTTTTGCCCCACCCCCTGCCCCCTCCCCAACGGCGCAGACGCCGTTGGGGAGGGGGAGAAAAAATAGGATTTTTGCAGGCGGGCTACGCCCGCCTGCAAAAATCCACAAAAAAAGTGCCCCTTCCCCCCGCGCTGCGCGGGGGGAAGCATACTATAGAAAATAAGTCAAGTATCCTATGGAGGTTAACAGACACAAATGAATCCTACTGGCCTAAACCCGGCAAACTTTTAGGCCAGGAAAGCCCAACTTATAAGGCCTTCCGCTTATGCCGTCCGCCCGGCGCGATCTGCTCGGTGGGGGAGAGGTGTCAGTCCATAGCCGGAGTTCCTGGGGGCAACCTAGTGCTTCCGAGGTCCCTGTGGGCCCCAACATACCGTATTCGCGGTGTCCAGGCGGCAATGAGGTGTCATGCTTCCCCACGGGGTCGTGCTGGAATAGGCAGCAACGCCTCAAGGGGCATTAACGGCATCCTCTCCCACTTACCCTTGAACCGGCTCCAGGCTGGATGGCATCTGCTAGACTGCGGTTGAGGCTTAGTGAGCCCCTGCACCCGATTGACGGTGCTGGGGATCATAGAACGTTCGATCTCGCAGCACAGCCCAGATCACATGTAAGGCCTTGTTCATCAACGCTCCCAGGGCTTCCATTTTGGTCAAGGGATGCTGGGGTCGTGTTTGCAGCCGCTCGTACTCGGCCTTAAAATAAGGGTCGTGCTGCACCCAGCGCAGGACCAGCCAATACAGCAATTCCCGGAGGCGACTGCGGCCCTGGTGAGACATCGGCGTAGGGCTGCGCGTGCGGTGGCCAGAACTATCGGCTACGGGCTGCACGCCAGCGAGTTTAACCCACTGGGAGGCGCAGGAAAAGTCCCGGGGATCGCCCAGTTCGGCCAATAACAGCGCAGCGAAGAGCGGCCTGATGGCCGGAAGCGAGAGCAAGTAAGGCGCCTCGGGCATGGTGAGAAAGAGCTCCACTAAGGCCGTTTCCGCGCGTTTCAAGCTCTCGCGAGCGTGCACCAGTTGCTCGCTATAGACTTGGATGGTGAAGTGGAGGGCGCCCGTGTCCACCAAGCCCACAGAGGTTTGCGCCAAGGCGTGGGCTTGCTTCAGTTTGCTCACGCTCAAGCGCTGTCCTGGGAGCTGCTCCCGTACCTGGGCCAGGAACTCGGACAGGGGCAGTTCGCGGATGGTGCTGGCACAGCTCGCCGTGCGTAGCAACGCCAGCGCGGTCTCCCCGCTCAGGTCCTTGAAGACTTGTCGGAGTTCGGGAAAGCCCAGATCCACCGCTGTTGTCAGCACATTCTGCAACTGGGCAGCATCATGCTGCAGGCGCATGTGCAGGGTGGCATACTGCCGCAACTGGGCATACGTCCCCTGCAGCAACTGCGTCTCGGTGAATTTGCCGGTGCGGAGCAGTTCGGCGATCTGAAACGCATCCCGGACGTCATCCTTAGCCCGTTCCAATTGCTCCCCCTCCCGGTGTTTGCGGACGGTGTAGGCATTCACCAGCCGATAGGGTAGGGGCGGCTGGTGAGCTTCCAGGTCAGCGGCCAGCCATTTCCAGTAATGGTTGGTGGGCTCCATGCCGATCAGGAGGCCTTGACCGGGGTGTTGGGCGCGCAACTGCTCTAGCTGGTGATAGAAAAAGTCGTAGCCAGCGCGGGTGTGGGGGAACTTGAAGCGAGCGAGGCGCTGCGCGGTATCGCTGAGCACCACAGCGACATTGTCGTCGCGACCTAAATCAATCCCGACTAACAGCATGCCGGGCTTGACCATCATCACTCTTTCTGTTAAAGTTCGTTGAGACATGGTATCCTCCCGTGAAGTGATAAGACTACCCCCACTAGGATACCGCGTTTCACGTTTTTGACTAGACAGGCCTTATTCCCTATACTAGGCCTTATTCCCTATACTAGGGGCCAGGGGATAGAAAGTAAAAGTTGACACTCAATCTTCAAAGGTCGCCAGGAAATTTTGCGTTTTTTAGTCAGTGGCTGAACAGTTACCTGCAAACTATAGCAGTTTTGTAAGAAGACGCCATGTGCTGGTGCACACCGAGCAAGCACGAAAATGTAAGTCGTGAGCAGAGACTGCGACGACTCTCTTCTCACGACTCACTGATCTTTTCCGAGGAGGCTATCTCCCTATGGCGTGTCTGGAGTGACTTTGGTGTAATCCAGATACTCGACACGGCTCTGCTTCTGCTCGGCCAGCCACTCGCTGAAGCGTTGCTCCCGTGCGGCGCTCAACGTCGCCTCATCCAGATCGCGCACCTCACGCGCACGCACGAACACCACGTAGTACTCTGTCTCGTTCCTGGTGATGGGATCAGAAGCCGTTCCCACAGGGATCTCAAAGGCCGCCGTGTCCACGTCAGCGCTGAAGTCCGTCGTCAACCGTCCCGGTTGCACCCAGCCCAAATCCGCGGCCCACCCGCCGCCGGTCTCACTGTTGTTGAGCTCTTCCACCAGCGCATCAACCGCCTCACCGGCGTTCAAACGCTCCTGCAAAGCCAGTGCGGCTTCCAGAGTGCCAGTGACCAACACCGTCACCTGCGCCTGATTGGCCTTGGTCTCGATGTCCTGCGTCAGCGCCTCCACCACTTTAGGGCGCAGCAATTCGATCTCTACGCTCTGGCGGAAGGCCTCTTCGGAAAGGCCGCTCGGACGCAGATACACGCTTTTGAACTGCTCGTAATAAGTCTCGAACTCCGCCCGCGTCATCGGCGTCTTCGTGTTCGTGACGGTTCCAGTGGTTGTGAGGGGGTCAGTCGCCGCCACAGCGTCGCGGTCATAACCAAACAGGCTCTCAATCTGCCGGTCCACTTCCTCTGGGGTGACGGTGATCCCCAAGCGGGCCGCCTCTTTGCTCACGAGGCGCTCCTCGACCATTTTATCGAGCACGCTACTGCCAAAAATCGCCACCGATCCCGGCGCCAACTGCAGCTCCAGCTGCTGCTTCTGCTGTTGCAGTTGCGTCGCCAGCGTCTGCATGAATTCATCGGTCGTGTCATACTGCGCCAGATAGTTTTCGTATTGCAGAATCTGACTTCTCGTGCTCAAACGCTCGAAACGCACCCGCGCCTGATAATCTTTAGTCTTAATGGGCTCCCCATCCACCCGGGCGACCGGCGCATTGGCTTTGATAAACAGCTCGCTGACCACGCCATACCCAAGCACAGACAGAATCACCACGCCAACGCCGATGGCAATCCACGTGATAATACGCTGCGCCTTTTCATCGCGTTTGCGCGTGGCCAGTTGCTTGCGATTGGGCGACTTCTGGGGACGTTGTTGCTCTTTTGCCATTCCACTCGCTCCTCACAGGGTATAAGCAAAGGGCATAGGAATCCCTATGCCCGTGATGCTCAGCCCCTGTTTAGTGATGACGCATTTCTGTCACAAACGGCAGGAGCGCCATGTGCCGCGCACGCTTGATGGCGACCGCCAACCGGCGTTGATGCTTGGCGCACACACCGGTCTGCCGGCGCGGGCGAATCTTGCCACGCTCATTGATGAAACGGCGCAACCGATCTACGTCCTTGTAGTCAATTTCGCTGACCTCATCCATACAATACTGACACATTCTACGCCGCGCCGGGAATTTCTGCCGGCGGGGGGAATTCCTTCGCTCCGTACTCACAGTGCTTGCTCCTCTACAAGAGATAATGGGTTGGTTTGAAAATCAGACTAGGAGACGGTAGAGAGGAACTCCTCGCTACCGTCGTACAGTGACTCGCGTTCCTCATCAGGTCCCACAGGCTCCTCGAAGCTGTCAAGGAAAACCATCTCCTGGGCCACCAGCTCGGTGCGATAGAAGCGCTGTCCCTCCGGGCCTTCCCAGGAGCGGGTCTGCAAGCGACCCTCTACATAGACCTGAGAGCCCTTGTGCAGCCGTTTCTTACACAGTTCGGCCAGCCCACCCCAGGCAACGACGTGAAACCACTCGGTCTCTTCCTGCCGCTCACCATCGTTGTCGGTCCAACGCCGCGAGGTTGCCACATTGAACGCTGCCACCGGCCGGCCACTGGCGGTGAACCGCATCTCCGGGTCTTGCCCCAGATGACCAATGATCAGCACCTTGTTCAATCCACGCGCCATTGCCAGGCCCTTTCACCGAATAAGTTTTCGTCTGATAGTCGCTAGAACGTCTCGTCAAACTCCGCCGGCACATCCTCCACAAATCCAGGAAACTCAGCCGTGGGCTCCGACACATCCTCCGCGGCCACCTCAAACTCCGGCATGACTTCTTCAGGCTCACTTACAGGAACGCCCTCGACCAGGATGAGCAGCTCCCGCAGGATCCCTTCGATCAGCAACAGGCGGCGCTCGAAATCCTTGACGGCGTCGGTGGGCATATTGAAGCGGGCGAGGTAATAACGCCCTTCGCGGAAGCCCTTGATGGCGTAGGCCAGGCGGCGGGTGCCCCAATTCCGGAATTCTAAAACTGTGGCGCCGGCATCGTGCAGATAGGTCTGCACCCGGTTGAGAAGCGCCTCCAGATTTTCCTCGGGCAGCTCCGGACTGACAATGAACATTAACTCATAGCTACGTGTGACCAAGACGGATTTTCCTCCTTTCCATGGGTTTGCTCCCGGTCATGCCGGGAGCGGAAGGCCCGTCTGAGCTCGAATGGCAACTATACCATAAAACAAACGGATGGCAAGCGTGGATGGAAGGGGAAGGCTCGAGTCGGCCGATAAGCCGGATTCTGTGCCGCGGCGCTCTCGCCCCGCGGAGGTGATCATCTCTCCAGGATGATGGTTACCCATCACCTCCAGCAGCCTACCCGAAGGTTGCCCATTAGGGAGGAGGCGGGTCGCCTCCCCACCGACCCTGAGGCCGGCCTTCCCCTCTGCTTGGCCTTGCTCCCGACGGGGGTTGCCTGGCCGCAGCGGTTGCCCGCCGCGCCGGTGGTCTCTTACACCACCTTTTCACCCTTGCCCGTCCCTTGCGGGACGTCGGCGGTATGTTTCTGTGGCCCTGTCCGCGGGTCGCCCCGCCCGGGTGTTACCCGGCGTCGTACCCTGTGGAGTCCGGACTTTCCTCACGCTGCCGGGCACCGGCAGCCTGCGATCACCTGGCCGACTCAAGCCCACCCGCATCTTACCACAGTTGCCCCCGTCGGTCAATAGCGACAGCGATCATGCGAGCATTCAGCATCCCCGCAGTTCCCACAGCACCAGCTCCGGCGGCGCCAACAGCCGCGCGCGCGGGGCGCCCAGGCCTTCCATCCCCAGGCCCCGGCTCACGTAAAGCGTCGTCCGCCCCTCTGTATATCGGCCCCTCTCGTACTTTTTCCCCCAGCGCGAGCTGGTGAAGAGAGCCCCGTAGAACGGGAGACATAGCTGTCCGCCGTGGGTATGACCGGCCAGGTACAGCTCCAGGCCCAGTTCGACCGCCTGCGGCATGAGATCGGGCGTATGATAGAGCAGGATGGCCGGCGCGCCATCGGGAACCCGCGCGCGCACTTCGGCCAGCGCCGCAGCGTCCCGCTCCGCGTTGACGGTGCACCGCACGCCGAGCAGCCACAGCGTCTGTCCCTCCCACGTCACCGGCAGCGCGGCATCCTCCAGCCAGCGGATCGGCAGATCGGCAAAGATCTCCGGGATGATGCCGGGGACATCTACCGGCACGCTGCCAGTGATCGCGTAAACGCCGAGCGGCGCCTGTAACTGCGCCAGCCAGGCCCGCGCTCCCGCCTGCGCCGCCGGATCATAGACCGAGGAGATGTTGAGATAATCTCCCGTGAGCAAGATGAGGTCCGGGTGCAGGGCAGCGATCGCCGCTGCTGCCGTCGCCTCGCGCGGCGAGGGACCCTCGAAGTGCAGATCGGAGATGTGCAGGACCCGCAAGGGCGCGCCTTCCCACGGCTCCAGGCGCAAAGTCTGCTGCGTGACCCCCACCCGGAAAGGCTCGACCCAGGTGGCGTAGTAGAGCACGCCGCTGAGCGCCGCCATGAGGAGCGCCCACCCGGCTGACGCCGGCAACGGCGAAGTCCATCGTCCGATCGTCCATGCCAGAAGCCAGGAAAGCCCCCCGCGCAGCAGCTGCAACGCCAGCAACGACGGCGTCACCGGTCCCCACGAACGCCCGCGACGCGGCAGCAACGCCAGCGTCGCCCAATCCCCCAGGCAGGCGACGGCGGCGATCCCCGCCGCGAGGCCGCGCTGCTCGCGCCAGGGCAGGGCCGCAATGGCGACCAGCGCGGCCCAGGCAGGGAGCAATCTCTCCGGGGACAGTTTTCCCATGAGGCCGGTGAGGATAAAGACCTTATGGAGGAAGGAATAGCGTCCTTCGCGGTCAGGGGGGAATTGGGACAGCCAGCCAGCGTCGAGGTGCTCCATACGGCGTCACGCGCAGCTCAATCGAACAGGTGCGCCAGCTCGTCCCGGTCAAAGCGCGGCAGCGGCATCACGCCGTCCGCATCCCGCAGGAACACGCCGGGGGCCTCCGTCACCGCGCCGATCTCCGCCGCCGGAATGCCAGCGGCACGCAGCGTCTCCAGAGCGCGCGGCAAAGCCTCCGGGGCCACCGCCGCGAGCAACGCGCCGGACGCAATCAGCCCCAAGGGATTCAGGTCGAGCGCGCAACATAGCGCCGCCGTCTCCGGCAAGATGGGCAAGGCCGCGCGTTCGATGACCGCGCCCCATCCCGCCGCCCCCACCAGCTCCTGGATTCCCGTCGCTACACCGCCTTCCGTGGGATCGTGCATGGCGTGGACGCCCTCCAACGCGGCGAGAAGCTGCGCTTCACGCACAACGCTGATGCCGGGAGTGTGCAGAAAGCCGGCCGCCCGCGCCAGGACGTCTGCAGTCACGCGCGCGCGCAGCTGCGGCGCCAGCTCCCGGGCCAGGATGGCGCTGCCTTCGATAGCAATCCCCTTAGTCAGCAACAGACGATCGCCAGGACACGCGCCATCCGAGCGGACAAGGCGCTCCGGCGCGACCTCCCCCAGCATGGTCCCCACGGCAATGGGGCGATCCAGACCGTGGGTGATCTCGGTGTGCCCGCCAATCAACGCGGCGCCCACCTCGGAGCAGGCCGCCTGCAATTGCATGAAGATTTGTTCGGCCAGCGCGGGCGTGGTCTTGCCGGCAGGCAGCAGCAGGGTGGCGATGAACCAGCACGGCGTCGCTCCCACACAGGCAATGTCGTTGGCGTTGATGTGGACGACGTACCAGCCGATCTCCTCGGTGGCAAAAGTGATGGGGTCGCTTTTAGTCGCCACATAACGGTCGCCGAAATCCACAACGGCGGCATCGTGCCCCAAAGCCGGGCCGAGAATCACCCGAGGATCCGTCGTCTGGAAAGGCGTCAGGAGCCTGAGCAACTCCGCCTGAGGCAATTTACCGGTAGGGTAACATGACATGGCGTCTTCAGTCATCACTCCTCCACCAACAGCGCCACGTCATCCACCTCCGAGGTGAAAGTATGACCGGAGGCATAGACATCTACCGAGAGGAGGGTCGCCGGCGTTAGATTGCGTTCGCGCATCAGTCCGATCAAATCGGGAGAGGTGTAAGCAAACCAGGCACTCTGAGGGATTTGAATGTGCTGCGGCTGGCTTTCACAGATGGAGATGGGGCACGTATTGGAGTAAGATCCCGAAAGGTAATAGAAGCCCTGCAGCCATTCGTGGAAACCGCCCTGCGTGTCCAGGAAAGTGACACGCAGCATCACCGGGCACTCCGTGCCGTTCGCGCCGCAGACGGGGACGCTCTGCTGATCCACCTTGAGCAGCGCCGTGACGTACAGCGCCGTGACCCCCCGCACGTCCTGGTTCAACCGCTGCGTGATGCCCAACTCGATATGCCCGACCCCCGTGCGGTCGAAAGTCACCACATCGCGATCGGGCGGACGAAGGACAGTCCCATCGCTCTGATCCGGGCGTTCCTTAGCCAGCACGTAAGCCGTCCAATGCGGGTCGAGGCTCTGGACAAAATCGCCGTTGCGCAGAATGTTGCGCTGTCCGCCAATATGGATTTCGCCCAGCCCGGCGTCCGTCAATTCCACGCGCTGCGAGCTGACCAGCGACAGCAGCGCGCCATCGGCGGGATCGGGGATGCGCGCCCGTCCCTGGCGCACGATGATTTCAGTGCGGTCCTGATCCACGGCCAGGGTATACGAACCGTCCTCCAGCTGCACCGCGCCGTGCGGCGTCTGCAGCTGTAAATCCGAAGTGCGGTCAGCGTCGCCGCCAAGGTTCACCCGCAGTTCGCGGCTCACGTCCACCTGAAGCACGAGTTGATGGGGCAGCTCGCTGTGCGTCGTAAAACGCGGCGTGCGCGCGGAGAGGAAGGTGAGGTCTGTCTCGCCGTAGAGCTGGAGCGTGCCGACAGGGGTATCGGGGCGCATGGGGAGATAGAACAGCAAAAACGCTTCGGCGTCGGCGGAAGAAAGTACAATGCGGCTCTGTCGGGGGACTTCGCGCATGTCGCTCAGCAGCGCCACATCGCCGCGCCCCTTCTCCTGGATGCCGACAATCCCGCCGCGCGGCTGGATAATCACCTGCAGGGGATAGGTAGCGTTGCCAAGATACCAGCGTACCAGTAACGGCGTCCCAATCGCCAACCCCAGGCAGGCGATGAACGACAGGAGCAGTACCATCCAGGCAATCGTAGCCGGCTTTTTCAAGAGCATCGCCTCAGTGCATTTAACGAATCAAGAAATCCGTGAATTCACCGGTCGGCACGGCCGCCAGGTGTTCGACGCGGTCCACGTGCGCCCCGTAAGGCCCGTACGGCAAAGCTGCGAGCAGCTCCTGCAGTTTGGACACCGGCCCTTCCGCGCGGATTTCGACCGTGCCGTCAGGGAGGTTACGCACCCAACCGGTTAATCCCAATGGCTGCGCGCGCCGGAGCACGAAATAGCGAAATCCCACTCCCTGCACCACGCCATGAACGATGACGTGCAAGGCCCCGACTCCCGGCTGATCAAACATCGCTCGTCTCCTCTGAAAATAGAACCCGTGCTCAAGTTCACACGTTCGCACGTGTCCACGTTTCCACGTTATTTGCGCCACCCAGGGGGGACCGCCGACCTCCCGCACGTGACGCTCCTCGCATTTTAACGCGGAACACTGGACTGGCAAGTAAACCGACGTTGTCATACAACATATTGCGCCTATAATAAATCGTAATGGGAACGCAATCTCTGGTAGCCCTCAATGCGCAGCTCGTTTCGGGTGAGGCTTCCTATCGCAGCGCCGGCATCCATGCCTATATCTTGAACCTGCTCCGTGAGTTGCAACCCGACGACCGTCTGCGCTATCTGGCATTGACAGGACCTCGCGCCCTGCCTGACGACATCACCATGCCGGTCAAATCCTCACGATTTCCCACGCACCGCCCCGCTCTCCGCATCCTGTGGGAACAGACCTGCCTGCCATGGGAGCTGACGCGCCTCAAAGCGGATTTGCTTCACGCGCCGGCCTTCATCGGCCCGCTGCTCAGCCCTTGTCCGCAGGTGCTCACCATCCTGGACCTGGGATTCATCCGCCACCCGGAATTTTTCCGGCGCAGCAAGGGGATGTATCTCCGCACGCTGACGCGGCTCTCCGCCCGTCGCGCCGCGGCCATCCTCACGATCTCACACTTCACGGCTCACGAAATCACGGCGCTGCTAGGGACGCCGCCGGAGCGCATCCATGTGGTCTACCCCGGCATCGAGACGCGCTTCCGTCCGCTTCCGCCCGCCGAGGTCGCCCGCTTCCGTGAGGCGCAGGGGCTTCCCGAACGCTTCATCCTCTACCTGGGGACGCTGGAACCGCGCAAGAACCTGCTCACGCTGGTGCGCGCTTTCGCCCAATTGCGCGACCCGCACCTGCACCTGGTATTGGCCGGCGGGAAGGGGTGGCTCTACGAGCCGCTGTTCGCCGAAGTCGAGCGCCTGGGCCTGCAAGAGCGGGTCCATTTTCCGGGCTACGTCCCCGCCGACAGTCAGGCACTCTGGTATAATGCAGCTACGATGTTTGTTTACCTGTCGTACTATGAGGGATTCGGGCTACCGGTCGCGGAAGCGCTGGCCTGTGGCACGCCGGTGCTGGCCGCCCATGCGGCTTCCCTGCCGGAAGCTGCCGGCGACGCGGCGCTGCTGGCGCCGCCCGATGACGTGGAAGCCATCGTCGCCGGCATGGAACGCCTGCTGCACGACACGGCGCTGCGCGAAACCCTGCGTGAACGTGGCCCCGCCCATGCGGCGCAATTCAACTGGCCTGCCGCGGCCCGTCAAACCGCGACCCTCTATCGCACCCTGCTACCTTCATGAGCTCAATCCAACGTTCCTGCACCATGAATGAGAAACATAAAAAACACAAGGACGCGAGCCCCTGGTGGGTCATGCCGCTGGATATCGCGATGATCCTGCTGGGCCTGTTGCTGGCATACGAATTGCGCTACCGCCTGCAATGGTTCGTAGACGTGGTCTACGATGCCCCGCTGCGCGCCTACACGCCCTTCGGCGTGCTGTTCGTGGGACTGATCCCCGGCATTCTGTGGCTAGAGGGCGCCTACCGCCAGTGGCGCGGACGCAGCTGGCTCGATCACGTCACCCGCATCGTCAACGCCGTCACGACCGCGTTGGTGTTGATCCTGGCCTATGCTTTCGTCTCCCGGCCCCTCGTCTACTCGCGCCTGCTGCTGTTGGAAGCGGGCATCGGCATCATCATCCTGATGTCGTTAGACCGGGCGGCGATCCTGCTCATCCAACAACACCTGTTCCGCAAGGGCATCGGGGTGAAGCGCGTCATCATCGTGGGGGCGGGGGAAGTGGGCCGGCGGGTGATCCGCAACATCGTCGCGCAGCCGCAGCTGGGATATCACATTGTCGGCTATGTGGACGATAACCCGGCCAAGGGTGAAAAGGAAATCGGCCGCATCAAGGGCCTGGGCTCGCTAGATAGCCTGGCGGACATCATCACGACCGAGGCGGTGGATGAAGTGCTGATCACGCTGCCGTGGACCTTCCATCGGCGGATTCTGAATGTGCTGCGGGAATGTGAACGACGGCACGTCGTGGCGCGCATCGTGCCTGACCTGTTCCAACTCAGCCTGAGCCAGGTCGAGGTGAGCGACCTGGGCGGCGTGCCCCTCGTCAGCGTGCGCGAAATCGCGTTCAGCCCGGCAGCCCTCATCTTCAAACGCGCCGTGGACATTGTCGGCGCCGTTCTTGGCCTGCTGATAGGCGCCCCGCTGTTCGCGCTGATCGCCATCGCCATCAAGCTCGATTCCCCGGGACCGGTGTTCTTCACCCAGCTACGGGTGGGCAAGGAGCATCAGCAGTTCCCCATCATCAAATTCCGCTCCATGCGCGTCGGTGCGGAAGAAGAACAGCAAAAACTCTTGGCGCTCAACGAAGCCGACGGCCCGCTCTTCAAAATTCGTGAGGACCCTCGCCTCACCCGCGTCGGAGCGTTCTTGCGCCGCACGAGCCTGGACGAACTGCCGCAGCTGCTCAACGTCTTGCGCGGCGAGATGAGCCTCGTCGGTCCCCGCCCGCCTGTCCCCTCGGAAGTGGCCTGTTATCAACCCTGGCACATGCAGCGACTTTCGGTGCCCGGCGGCATGACGGGACTCTGGCAAGTGAGCGGGCGCAGCGACCTCACCTTCGACGAAATGGCGCTGCTGGACATCTACTACATTGAACACTGGTCGCCATGGCTCGATCTCCAAATTCTCCTGCGTACCCTCCCCAAAGTGCTGTTGGCCAAAGGGGCGTATTAAACCAAAAATACTCAGCATAAGGATCACAGTATGAATTCCTGGCAACTTTCCCCTACCGAGACTGAGGCGCTCCTGAATTTTTTGCAACGCCTTGTGCAAACGCCCAGTTTGCCTGGGCAAGAAGGTGCCGTCGCGGCATTGGTGCAGGCGGAAATGCAGCGCCTTGGCTTTGCCGGGGTGAACATGGACTCCGCCGGCAACGTCAGCGGGCGGGTCGGCAACGACAGCGGGCCGACGTTGCTGCTCAATACGCACATGGACACCGTCACCGTCGCCGAGCCGGGGCGCTGGAAAGTGGATCCCTGGAGCGCTGAAGTGCAACAGGGACGACTTTACGGCCTGGGCAGCTGTGACATGAAAGGCGGGTTGGCGGCCGCCGTCTACGGCGCCGCGCACCTGCTGCGCACCGGCGCCCCCCTCGCGGGACAGGTGGTGGTGGCCACCGTCGGCCTGGAAGAGCCTGCCGAGGGCGTTGGCACGCGCGCGTTTCTGGAGGAAAGCGGCCTGCACCCGCAGTGGGTCGTGATCGCGGAACCTTCGGATTTGCAGGTAGTGCGGGCGCAACGTGGGCATCTGGAAATCCAGCTCACCCTCCAGGGCAAATCGGCGCATTCCGCCCGGCCCGAGTTGGGGGAAAACGCCATCTACGCCGCCGCACGGGTCATCTTCGGCCTGGAAATCCTCGCGGAGCAGCTGGCCGAAGATCCCTTCCTGGGAACGGGGGTGCTGGCCGTGACCGACATCCGTTCTCACGCGGTGAGCCGCAACGCCATCCCCGAACGCTGCGAGCTGATCATTGACCGGCGACTGACAGTCGGCGAGACCGAGGCCCTGGCCCTGGCCGAAATTCAG
>Ga0208824_1001703_pt1 | contig 18916 bp, 19 predicted proteins | sample AD_JPNTR3_MetaG_FD_184447 | JGI IMG/M metagenome (GOLD analysis project Ga0208824, IMG submission 184447) | Active sludge microbial communities of municipal wastewater-treating anaerobic digesters from Japan - AD_JPNTR3_MetaG (SPAdes) (version 2) | ecosystem: Engineered > Bioreactor > Anaerobic...
TTTTTCGCTCAGCTCGAAAAGAGTTACAGGAATTATTCCTGCTCGGGTGGTGGAATGGTAGACACGAAGGACTTAAAATCCTTTGGCCCTTATCGGCTGTGCGGGTTCAAGTCCCGCTCCGAGTACAAAGAGAGATTTTTCTTTTGAAAGAAAAATCTCTCTTTTATTTCACTGACACTTTTGCGCCTTTATTCCTTGCTCTATTCAACCAACGCTTTTTGAAATTTAGCTTTAAGAAACAACGTTATCCACGTTGCCAGAACAAATGGGAATGTCAGTTTTGGAATTCCTATTTTAAGCATTAACAGGCTGATAGCGAGAGAAAACACAATAGAAATCAACACCCACAAACCATCTTTAACTTGTGTTCCTGCAAAAACAATGGCACACAAAACCGCATTAAATCCGTAAAGTCCAAGGTTAATTTCACTAATCGGGATAGAGAAGTAATAAGCCATTATGGCGGAAATAATTGCTGCTGCCAATCCGTACAGAGCCGCAATGGGCGAACTGATAAATACGGCTAAGAAAAACAGAATGCCCGACAACAAGCTACTTTGAAAAATAACTTGCCCGAAACTTTTAAATCCGTCCGAAAGAGCATCGCTTGCATGTTCAACAATAGGAACAGATGTTGCCAATAAATCGGTGAAAAAACTGTTGCAAATAAGCAAAATCAGCCAAGTTACCACAACAAACGGAAATGTAAACGCAGGAATTTTACGTGTTATAAAAAAATGCTGCAACACTGCCGCCACTACCGCTCCGATAACGACAAACACCCAAGCCCAAAACACGGGTTTTAAGAAAAGCATCACCGCCACGCCGACCAATGCGGCACTAAATCCGTAAAGTCCTTGATTGATTTCCGCTTTGTCGTATTTCAGCAGATAGGCAACGACTGTTCCGCAAACGGTAGCTAAAAGCGCGGCAAACCCCATAGTGAGCGAGCCGTAGAAAATACCAATCAGAAAGAGCAAGCCTGTAATGCTGTTTTCTTGAAGCATTATCTGCCCGACTCCTTTAAGAATTACGGTGATAAATGATTTGGATTTGGCAATTAGGGTGTTATTATTGAGTTGTTGCGTCATTTACTGCCGTATTTTGAAAAAAATCTCTTTTTGTTTCTGTTGGACAATTATGTTGTCTATATTACCAATAATATTTTGCAATTATGTCCGGTAACCGTTGTTGTGTACTGTATTTATATTTGCCTCACAATATTTACAGTCCAATCAATCAAAATTAATCCAAACAATACAATTTTATATTTTAGTCCAAAATCTTTTTTGATAAAAGTAAAAAACGTTTCCTTTCGTTTTATCAAATCAACAATTAGCCAAATCAATGAAATTAAAACAGCAATGGTAAATGGAATGCACAAAATATTATAATGCCATGATGAAATATAATTCCCTTTTATCAATTCAAGTGAAGCTCTTCCCATTCCACAACCAGGACAAGGAAATCCAGTTATCAATTTAAACATACATAAAGTTATATGTTTATGATTAAAAAAATGATCAATTAAATAAATACTAAAATATCCGCCAACTATTGCAAAAATAGCTAACAGATATTTTGGGTAATATCGTTGATATAATTTAGTTAGCAACTTGTGTAAAGATAAAAAAGTTACGTTCTTTTGTAGCTTTCATAATCAAAAATAAATCAATAAACCACCAAAAACCCAAACCACCACAAGTAAGGAGTTTACCAACACCTACTCCTATTTGTCCTAACATAAATCTATCAACACCAAGTGCACCTAACAATATTGAAACTATCGGTCAAGTATAAGCGTAGTGCGGGTTTTGCGAAGACGTGTTTTTCGTTTTGCTCAAGATTTTGTTGCGTGACGAAACTTTCAATTTAGCAACAAATCCCGCATTACACTTATACAATGTTACCTGCTAGCTTTCCTTCTTCGCTGTCCGAAAAGTATTAATTATTTGATAAATCTAATTTGCAAATTCAGGTTAAAGTATAAATCTTCGTTAACAATATAAATTTCTCCAAATCCGTGTCGAGATGAACTTGCCGTATCAAGTTTTGTATTGTTTAACAAGTAATCTTCGAACTCATTTCTGTTGTAAATATGATAGCATAACACATCTCCATTTTCTTTTACAATCAAATATCCACCTGTTGCATCATATTGTCCTGTCCAAACTTTTGATGGCATCATTCCAAGTGCAACATCTGTTAAGAATCTTTTGATTTTGTATTCGTAAAATTTATGTTCGTTTTCAATATCGAAGTTCAATGGATTTTTATCAGCTATTTTGTTCACTAAATCAGTCAGGTGTGAAAACTCACTTGAATAAAAGTCAAAAACAATTTTAGAAAGAATTTCTGGAAGCAAACTATCTATTAAAACAAGATTGTTCGAAAATATTTGTCGTTCAGTTTTTTCAAATGCGAATTCACCACCTTTATTCTGAATTTGCACGATTCTATCCATTATTTTACTTCTAGAATCTATTGCGTTGATTTGTTTAATGTCACTTTCCGACAGTTTTGTATCAACAATTTTAAAGATAAAATTAGTCGTCTTTCCTGCATTAAGTAGAGTGGAAGGACTTCCAAGTTGGGATTTTATACTAAATCCAAGTGCAGGTTGCTGACTTGTTCTTTGGTCGTGAACTACAATTGTAATGTCTGTTTTTGCTGAAGAACCTGCCTTTAGAGAAATACAATTAATAGATCGCATAAACCCCTCAACTTCAGGAATAGAAAATGTTCTTTCTTTATTTTCTTTAATCGCATTTAAAAGAAAGATTGCTTTGTTCTTGAAATCTGAAATTGGTATTTTCAATACCTCTTCACTTCCTGAAATTAAAATTATTTCATCTTGTATTGAGTATTCAAAACTTCCATTGTTCTCTGTACGAAGTATTTTAATTATTGGATAAACTAAACCTTCTAATTTTTCAATGTCTTTATTTCCAAGAAATAATTGTTTATCTCCCAATAATTTGAATAGAGCATATATCTTAAGTTAACACTTTTACTTCTGATAAAAATAGGTCAAGTTCATTATCTGAACTAAAATGAAAATCACTCTCGTTTTTATCTTGTAAGAAATGTATTAAACTCAAGTGGTTTTCAAATACTCTATAAGAGTTACCTTCATAATTATAGATAAAAAAAACTTTATCTGAATTATCTCTTGTGACAAGTACAGTTTCAATCGTTCTCGAAGCTCGTAAATATTCTGTGTTGATTGTTTTAAAGGTATTCATCTTTTGAAAAGGTTTATATAATGCCAATCTAAAAACTCTTTAGCTGGAAGAAATCTATCTGGTAAAATAATGGGTTGATTTTCATATTTTAAAAAGAAATCAGGAACAGCTTCATCCTTTTTAAAATCATTGAAGTATTTCGATATTTTTATTTTATAATCAGGTGTAACAGTTATAAAACCTGCGTCAAATGCTTTATCGTGAATTGAATTTAAACATAAACCATTATGAGGATTTAATCTATTTACTTTGTCAGATTTCCAAGGAATTATATGACTTGCTACCAAAAAATCAGGAATTGACAATCCTGTAATACAGCATTTCATATTGTAAGAAGACAATATAGTACTTCTGAAAAAACTTTGATTTACTCTTGTTTTGACAATTGTTTCTCTTTCTGTGCCAAGTGGAAATTCGAAATCTTCTTCATCAATTATTTCTTCAATTTTTTTATTTTGAAATTCGGCAATTAACAATTCACTTTCATAAGCTAATTTTTCCCAATTTCCATTAAACTCATCCCAAACAATCTCATCAAGTTTACTTCCATTACCTAATCCTACGATTCCTTGTTTTTTTAATTCTGGATCAAGTCTTCCGAAATTTCCAACTTTCATATTTAGAGCAGATGGGCTACGACCAATAATATTAGCGTATTTTATGATGGTTGGATTTGTTTTACTACTTTTCTTAAATGGTATTTTACAATACACATTGAAAGCAACAATTGTTTCTTCTCTTGTCCAATTCTTTTTCGCCATTATGCTACTTTTTGCGTTAGGGATTGAAGAGGAAATCCTTTTTGGGAGGAACGAACAAAAAGATTGGAACGGAAAGCCCGACCCGATAGGGTAACGCCCAAACTATTATTCTGAATGGCTGGAACTGCAACTGAATTTCCAAATTGTTTATATGCCTGTGCATCTGAAACTACAATTTTGAATTCATCTGGAAAACCTTGAAATCTCGCCCATTCTCTCGGTGTCATTTTTCTTATTCCCTCTCGATTAACTTCGCCCTTAATATGTGTTATAGGAACAAAATTCGTTAATCTATCATCTAATACTAAATTCCGCTCTCTGCCCATTCCTCCACAAACTACTGCGTTTGCCGTGCCGTTATTTGGGATGATTTCATAACCAAAGCCATTCCCTTTACTTTCGTGCCTTGCTCTATGATCTTTTAAAGTTTGGACGTAAGTTGTAGATAAATAGTACTTTACAGAAACCTCGTTTTTCTCCAAGATATCTTCTAAAATGGCGTTTTTATTTGTTGGTTTAGGATACTTGAAATCAGTAATTCCTAAATCTTTTCTGAAACCAACTATGAAAATACGTTCTCTGTTTTGAGGAACGCCGAATTCCTTTGCGTTTAGAACTTGAGGTTCAGGAACAAAATAGTTTAAATCTTCTCGCAACACATTTAGAATGGTAGTTAAAGTCTTTCCTTTGTCGTGGCTACGAAGTCCTTTAACATTTTCAAGAAAGATGGCTTTTGGTTGCTTGTTTTTTATAATCTCTGCTACATCAAAAAATAATGTTCCTCTCGTGTCTTCAAATCCGCCACGTCTTCCGGCTATTGAAAATGCTTGACAAGGAAACCCTGCGCATAAAACATCAAAGTCATTTGGAATGTAATTTTTTGTTTCTGGCTTTGTTATATCTCCAAACGGAACTTCTCCAAAATTAGCTTCGTAAGTCAGTTTGGAATATTTGTCCCACTCGCTTGTGTAAACACATTTGCCTTGTAGATTTTGAAGTGCTAAACGAAAACCGCCAATACCTGCAAAAAGGTCAATAAATTTAAATTTGGGATTTTTTGGTTTTGGAAATGGAATATCTTCTTTAAAATCGAAGAGCATATATTGTAAAGCTTCTTCTGCAACTTGCGAAGTAATATTTTTTTCAGGAAACTTATATTCTAACGCAGATTTTACGTGTGAAACGGCTTCTTTTTTATAAAATTTTGAAACTCCGTTTTGATGATTATGTAAATAATGAGTAAATACTGCTTTACCGTGTTCGGAGTCATCTCCCATTTTAGCATTAAATGCTTGGTGACGAACTTCTTCTATCGATATTTTTTCTTTCAACTTCATTTTCCAATCTATTTTGTCTGCAAGATACTAATTAATAAGATTCGGTTTTATTTCGTTATAGTTTTGCAGTCTGATATCTTTTCAATTTTATCCAGATGTGGGTTTTTTTAGCTTGCAGGTAACAATAATGTTGTCGGATTTTTGTAATTAGCAGATTGAATTGATAAAAACTTTTTGTCATCAACTTTCTCAAGTTGAGAGTGAATTATACCTATTTTTTCACTTGGGAAATTGCTACTACTTGTGGCGATAAACATGTCAATTTTACTTTGTTCCATTTTGTAAAGTTTTAAAGATTAATACTTATAATTTATAAACTTATTTCTATCGTTAGTGTTGTGTAATATAGTACACAATGTTATAAAAACTAATCCGAATTAAGAAGCATTTACGAATATTTTACATTTCGCAAATATATTATTATTTTCTCTATCTTTCATTAAAATTCTGCAAAAAATTTAATAAAAGAAAAGGTTCAAGATTAGTTAAGTTTGTTTTTTCTCATACTATTCAACAAAATTACATAAATATTTTGATTTCTGTAATTATATCTAAATTCACACTCTTTTATGTGCAAATAAAATGATTTTTTATGCACACCTCTGAACTTTGCTAAACGCACTTTACATAGTCCCCAAAAGTTCTCAATTCCGTTAATGTGATTGTGTCCACTTGCAAACTCATTTTCGCCATGCTTGACTCTAAAATGCTCTTTATAACCATAATTAACAAGTCCATCGTATGTTTTAAATCCATCTGTATAAAGTACTGTATTCGGCTCAATTTTACCTTGAATAATTGGCAATAACTCGCTGATAGAGCAGTTTTTGACTATTTGAGTATAAACCTTGTCTCCTCGTTTAAGCATTCCAAAAACTGGGATTTTACCTTTAGCACCACGTCCACGCATCCCACGAACACGCCTTGCTCCAAAATAGCTTTCATCTAACTCAATTTCACCATTTTCAAAAGGACTTTCGGCTTCACAAATTTCTGCAATTCGCTCCCGAATTTTTTGGTAAATATTATTAATTGTACCACGATTTAAATTTGTCAATTTAGCCACTTTTTTTGCCTCGATATCGAGGCAAAAAAGCTTTAAAATCAATCGAAATTTCTCGTCTGAAATCCTGCCTCTAAAAAAATACTTGTTACTCATTGGTCTTCAATTAATTATGCAAAGATAATCTTTACTTAACTAATCTTGAACCTAAAAAATTAGAAGCAGTGTATTTCAAATCGCCTGTACTTCAAAAAGTTTATTTGTCAAAAGATTGCAAAGATAAAAAAGTTTGGCTTGACTTTGATATTAATCTTGTAGAATGGAAATAAATTTACTTATTGGGATTTTGTCGTTCCAAAGACCCAAAACTCGGGAGTGCGTGGTGCATTCCCGAGTTTTTTTATGCCATTAGTGTCCAGAGTGCCATAGAATGTGAGACCGTGCCGCCTAAAACAAACAGATGCCACACAGCGTGGAAAAACGGGCGTTTATCGTCGTGAGCGTAAAAGTAAGTACCTGACGAGTAGAAAAAGCCTTCTGCCAAAAGCCACAGGAGCGAAGTTGCCGACATCGCTTTCCATATCGGCACTACGGCGAACACTGCCGACCAACCCATTACCAAATAAATAGTAAGCGACAATCGCGGATGTTTGCCCAAAGCCACTAATTTGCCTATAGCGCCCGCCACAGCTACGCCCCACATCAATCCGAAAGCTACCCAACCCCACGTGCCGCCCACCACGCACAGCCAAATGGGTGTGTACGAGCCTGCTATAAGCACATAAATACAAATATGGTCGAAATAGCGCAGCACGCGCTTGGCTTTGCCGGGTAATGTCCAGTGGTAAATTGTCGATGCGGTGTACATAAAGAGCATAGCCGCTGAAAATACCGCCATACCAAATAATTCTTGCCACGAACCTTCGGCGCAACGCGTCAGAAGTAGGTAAGCAGTAACGAATGCAAACACAATACCGATTAAGTGGGTCAGTGTGTTGGCTACTTCTTCGGATGTGCGCCCAAAGCAACTAAACGATGTTTGCATAGGAAAATGGTTTGATAATTATCTTGTTTTAAATTTTTTCAACTTCTGAACATAAAATAGACCGCACCAAGCAGGCAAAGCATAGCCCACACATAATCTAATTTGAACGGCTGGTGCATGAAAAAGACCGAAAACGGGATAAACACTAACAATGTAATCATTTCTTGAATGATTTTGAGTTGCGGCAGCGTATAGACTTCAAAGCCGATGCGGTTGGCAGGAACGGCTATCAGGTATTCTATCAGCGCTATTAGCCAGCTGACAATAGCAGTCAAAAACCATGCTTTGTTACTCATAAATTTCAGGTGACCGTACCATGCAAAAGTCATAAAGCAGTTAGAGCAGACCAGCATTAAAATGGTAATGACATAGGGATTAAAAATGTGTGCCATAGTTTGTTTTAAATGAAGATGCAAAGTAACTCAAAAAAAACGAAAAGAACTACTCTTTTGCAAGAGTTATTTTGCCAAAAAAACAGATTTGGTACAATGGTGAAAAAAATGTATTTTTGTGAAATTGAACTTGTCGTTAAAAATTTTAAAATCCAAAACGTATGAAAAAGTTGTTTGTTGCCTTTGGTTTTGTGATGTTTGCCATGTATGTATCCGGTGCATTGTGGGTGCGTGTCAATCAGTTGGGTTACTTACCCGAAGATGTTAAAGTGGCGGTCTGTCTCTGCGATGAATTAACGGAAAATCCTGTGGTGGAGTTGCGTTCGGCACTTACGGCGCAAAAAGTCGATTGCCCGATTTCTGTTGAGCCGTGCGGCGAATTTTACCAATTTAAATCAACTTTTCGTATCCGTTTTTCCGATTTTAAGGGCAATGGCAACTACTTTTTAGTGGTGAATGACACCCCATCGCCTTTTTTTCGCATTGCCGATGATGTGTACGACGGTACAGCCGACTTTTTGCTGAACTATATGCGACAACAGCGTTGCGGTTACAATCCGTCTCTTGACCAAACGTGCCACCAACACGACGGTTTCGAAGTGCGCGGTGTTCCCGATTCGTTACCTTGTCGCAAAGTGGATGTGCGCGGCGGTTGGCACGATGCGTCCGACTATTTGCAATATACTACCACTTCGGCTAATGCCATTTACCAAATGTTGTTTGCTTACAAAAATAATCCGACCGCTTTTGCCGATAATTACGATGCTGCAGGGCGCAAAGGTGCCAACGGTATTCCCGATATTTTGGACGAAGCCAAATGGGGTTTGGATTGGCTCGATAAAATGAATCCTGAGCCGGAAGTTTACTATAATCAGATAGCTGACGACCGCGACCATGCATCGTTCCGTTTCCCGAGCGAAGATTTTGTCGATTACGGTTGGGGCGAGGGCACAGGCAGACCGGTCTATTTGGTGTCCGATGAGCCGCAAGGATTGATGAAATACAGAAATCGCAGCAACGGTAAAGCTTCTACTGTGGGCAAATTTGCTTCTTCGTTTTCGTTGGGTGCGCAACTGTTGTCGCCCTATTATCCCGATTTTGCCGAACGTATCGGTCAAAAAGCCAAAGAGGCGTTTGCGTATGCATCGCGCTATCCAGGTGTGAGCCAAACCGCTCCCGGAAAATCGCCTTATTTCTACGAAGAAGACAATTGGACGGATGATATGGAATTGGCAGCCGTTACTTTGTTTAAACAGACAAACGACAACGATTATTGGAAAAAAGCGGTGGCTTTCGGTCGCATGGAGCCGCTGACGCCTTGGATGGATAGCGATACAGCCAATCATTATCAATGGTATCCGTTTGTTAATTTAGGACATTTTTCTATTCTTAGTGAGGCATCGGCTTCTTCAAAAGTAAAAAAGGAGTTTGCCATGAACACTCGTAACGCCATTGAGCGAGTAAGTGCAAGAGCGGCTGAAAATCCTTTCCGTATGGGCGTTCCGTTCATTTGGTGTTCCAACAATTTGGTAGCGGCTATGGCTACGCATTGCCACCTTTATCGCACGCTTACGGGCGATATGCAATTTGTGGAGATGGAAACAGCATTGCGCGATTGGCTTTTTGGTTGCAATCCGTGGGGAACTTCTATGGTGGTAGGTCTGCCTGCCTATGGCGACTATCCGGTTGACCCGCATTCAGCTTTGTGGGTAAATTACAAAATACCCGTTAATGGCGGACTTGTGGACGGACCTGTTTACGGTGCTATTTACAACGGTCTTATAGGTGTTCGTCTGTCCGAACCTGACGAATACGCTCATTTTCAATCCGATTGGGCGGTGTATCACGATGATTGGGGGGACTATTCGTCGAATGAGCCGACTATGGACGGTACGGCTAGTCTGACCTATTACCTGTCGGCTATGGCAAAGCGTTCTACACCCGACAAAAATGTCTATTCTCGTGGCGGAATTATCAAAACTGACCCTGATAAAAAACGTATTTCGTTGATTTTTTCAGGACATGAATTTGCCGACGGTTATCCTACTATCAGTAAAGTATTGAAAAAACGTAAAATAAAGGCGGCTTTTTTCTTTACGGGCGATTTTTATCGAAATACCGCACATCATAAAATGATAAAAAAGTTGATTGCCGATGGGCATTATGTGGGTGCGCATTCCGACCAACATTTGCTTTATGCCGCATGGGAAAAACAAGATTCTACGCTTGTTTCACGCGAAACGTTTGTGGCTGATATTCGAGCCAATTACCGCGAAATTCAAAAATTTAAATCGGATATTTCGGACGTAAATCTTTTTTTACCGGCGTTTGAGTATTACAACGATTCCATTGCGGCTTTGGCGAAATCGTTAGGGCTACAAGTGGTCAATTATACGCCCGGTACGCGCACCAACGGCGACTATACCGTTCCGCAAATGGACAACTATTATTCGAGCGATTTCCTGTTTAAATCGGTAATGGCAGAGGAGCAAAAAAACGGGTTGAACGGCAATATTATGTTGATGCACATTGGGACGGACGCGCGCCGCACCGATAAGTTTTACAACTATTTGGATAAATTAATTGTTGCACTACAACGCAAAGGTTATCAATTTGTTAATTTGCCTGAAGCTATAAAATAAAAAAGAGAGAATTTGTATTCTCTCTTTCTTTGGGTGGCTGATGGGACTTGAACCCACGACCCTCGGAACCACAATCCGATGCTCTAACCAACTGAGCTACAGCCACCATTTTCGAAGTGCAAAATTAATACATTTCTAAATCTTATCAAAATAAAATGCCATAAAAAATGAATTCCAATATTCAAAAATCATATTCATCTGAAAATCAGTCTGTTTTAGAAGATATTCGGCGCATCAAACGATTGGTGCTGGCTTCGATGAACGGCGAAGTGGCGCGAAGTATGGCGGCAAAAGGAGTGCGTTATTGGCGAAATTTAGGCGTGCCATTGACGCGATTGAACGAAATAGCAGCTGAATTTGTACCCGATAGAGCGTTGGCAGAACTGTTGTGGCAGTCGCAATCGCGCGAAGAGATGATTTTGGCGGCTTGTTTAATGCCACCTAAAGAGTTCTTGCCAGAATTGGCAATGAAGTGGGCGCAGGACATTGAACAACTCGAATTGGCGGAAATAGTTACCATGAAGTTGTTTGCAAAACTGCCTTATGCCGAAAAAATGGCTATTGATTTATTGAATTCGCGTGAAGAGATGCTTTTTTTCATAGGTCTTTCAATGGCAGTGCGCCTCGAACCTGTTGCCGATGCGCAGTTTTGTCGTACTGTCTGTGCCTCTTTATTTGCGTTTGAGCATAACAGCTTATCTGTCAATAATTTGCGATATGCGTTTTTGGAGCGGTTGCTGTTTGACAAACCGGAATTTAAGGAAGATGTGGCGACTTTGGTGCGTTCCGCAACATTTCTCGACGATGGTGTCAGGCAATTATTTCTTAGTTTGCTGTAAAAAAAGCTATCAGATTTTTCTGATAGCTTTTTTGTCCGTAGAAAATTAGTTTTTGTACTTTTTTCGTATAAAATCGTTGCGTTTACCTGCAAACAGTTCCAATTTCCAAAATTCACATTCTAATGCACCGTTGAGCAGTTTTATTTTTTCCGAAGGTCGCAATCCCATATTTTGCAAACATTCAACGTGCGAAGAAATGACCCACGCCGTGCTGCCTGTAAATTTGTGTTTCAGCGTTTCGCCCAACTGTCTGTAAAGTCCGTATAAATCGGCATTGAGCAGACGTTCGCCGTAAGGCGGGTTAGTAACAATGAGGGCTGGCTCGGTTTGCGGTTCCCAATCGGCTATGGAGCGCTGTTCCACCGTGATATATTTTGATAATCCTGCCGATTTAATATTTTCTTCGGCGGTTTTTACGGCGCGGGGCGAACTATCGTAGCCTTTTATTTTGAAATTGAACGGACGTTCCATCGAGTCGTCGTTGTAAATGGTGTCAAACAAATCTTTGTCGTAGTTGTTCCATTTTTCAAAAGCAAAGGCTTGTCGGTAGATACAGGGTGGAATATTGAGTGCTTTCAGGGCGGCTTCAATCAAAAAAGTGCCGGAACCGCACATGGGGTCAATAAAGTCGCATTGCCCGTTCCAACCTGCCATATCGAGCATACCGGCGGCAAGAGTTTCGCTGATAGGAGCTTCCGTTTGTGAAGCGCGGTAGCCGCGTTTGTGCAACGATTCGCCCGAACTGTCGAGCGAAATGGTACAGTTGGTGTGCGAAATGTGTACGTTGATATAAAAATCGGGATTAGTAAGCCGTACCGAAGGACGTTTGTCGTATTTTTCATTGAAGTAGTCGGCAATGGCATCTTTTACGCGGTAAGCTACAAATTGTGAGTGGCGAAATTCTTCCGAAAAAATAGTCGTGTCAATAATAAACGTCTGTTTTATGTTCATTATTTCGTCCCACGCAATGCTTTTCGCACTGTTGTACACTTCGTCGGCGTTGGCAGCTTTGAACGATTTTAAAGGCATCAATATGCGTACTGCGGTGCGACAGCACAAATTGGCTTTGTACATCAGCGCCAAGTCGCCCGTGAATGACACTGCACGGCGTTCTGTTTGTACATTGTTGGCACCGAGAGCTATCAACTCTTTCGCTAAAATGTTTTCTAATCCTTTGAAAGTTTTTGCCAAAAGTGGCAATTCTTTATATTCCATCACTAATTTTCTGTTTGTTCTTCTGAATTATCTTGCTGTCGGCAGGAACGTCTTTGTCTATCCAAATGTTACCACCGATAACGGAATTGCGCCCTATGGTGATGCGTCCCAAAATGGTCGAATTGGAATAGATAATAACATTGTCTTCGATAATAGGATGGCGCGGAATACCTTTTATCGGTTTGCCATTTTCGTCTATCGGGAAATTTTTTGCGCCCAACGTTACGCCTTGGTACAGTTTAACATGGTCGCCGATAATGGTCGTTTCGCCGATAACAACACCGGTGCCGTGGTCAATGGTAAAATAGTTACCAATAGTAGCCCCCGGATGTATATCTATGCCCGTTTCCGAATGCGCCATTTCGGTAATAATGCGCGGAATAATAGGCACTTGCAATTTTAATAGTTCGTGCGCTATGCGGTAGTTGCTGATGGCGCGTATAGCAGGATAGCAAAAAATAATTTCCATACTGCTTTTTGCGGCGGGGTCGTTTTCGTAGGTAGCTTGAACGTCGGTGAACAGGGCTTTACGAATATCGGGCAGTCGCTCAATAAATTGATAAGCAATGGTTTGTGCAAGAGTTTTATTTTTTTCCGAATAGTTGTCGCAAGTAGTGCATAGCCCCGCAAAAATTTGATTAGTCAAAAGTTCTTCCAATTCCCAAACATTGCGTGAAATGTGTTTTTTGATAGTAGAGGAATTGATGGCTGAATTACCAAAATAACCCGGAAAAAGGATGCTGCGTGCTATAGAAACGATTTTTTCTAAAGCGTCAATACTCGGCATCGGCTTGTTTTCGGCATGCTTGTAGCACAATGTTTGGTAATCTTTCATGTTAGCCAATTGTTCAATGATAAGGTCTAAATTTTGCTTATTGTTATCCATAATCAAAAACGGTTAATATGTGTCAGTGAGTAAATTTACTGCGGCAATGGCTTGCTCTGTGCGTTGTTTTCCCAATCGGTCTATTTCAATAATTTTTTTTCCGTAATGAAGAAGTTCCCGTTTATACCAATCGTAAAAGAAATCTCTGTTGTTGGGATTTTCTCTTATTGGGTCGTATTCCCATGGAATATTGGGACGGCATAGCAAAAATAAATCTGCTTGGCACTCTTTCAGAGCGGATTTTATCCATACAGGTTCGCGTTGGTAAACGTGTAAAAACCAAACGTGCGTGATAAACAGGTAGGTGTCAAAAAACACGTAATTGCCTTTTGCATTGAGCGCCGCATCAAATTGTTCTTTTTGTTTTATAGCAATTTGTTCAACATCGTCGTAGGTGTACGGTCTGCCAAGTGTTTCAATGTATGTTCGTGCATATTCGGGTACCCAATCTGCGCCGAAATGTGCTGCCAATTCTTTGGCTAATGTGGTTTTACCTGTCGATTCGGGACCTGTTATAACAATTGTTTTTAACACAAAATTTATCTACCTTTGTCGCAAATAATAATATTATGTGCAAAGATATTTTAAAAATTTCATTTATCGGCATATTTCTGCTGTTTTCTCTGCAAATTTTTGCGGAAAAGCCGAATTTGAATGGTTTCGATTTTAAAGGCACATATTATTTTAATAGCCATTCCAACAAAGCATCGCGCGGTTATTCTCGATTTTGCGATGAAACAACACTACCTATCTCTATTGCTATGCCTTGTGCCATTGCTATTGGCGGTTGGATAGCCAACGATGAAACTATTTTGCGCGAGTCCTTGGGCATTGCTATTGGTACAGCAGTAAGTGCAGGAGCTTTATACGTATCAAAAAAAGTTATCAATCGTCATCGTCCTTACGAAACGTATCCCGAGCAGATTGTGCCGATGAAGTACGAATGGAGTTCGTCGCTTCCGTCAGGACACACCGGCATGGCGTTTTCTACGGCAACGTCTCTTACTATGGCGTTTCCAAAATGGTATGTGGGCGTTCCCGTCTATTTGTGGGCAACTTCGGTAGGTTTTTCACGTTTGGAAGCGGGTGTGCATTATCCAACCGATGTTATTGCGGGCGCACTATTGGGAACGGGCTGTGCTGTAGCATCTTACTACATCAATCGCGCTATTTGGCAAAGCGTGGATAAAAAACGCGAATTGAAAGCGCTTGAAAATTACTTGCAATAAAGAACTTTGTTAATTTTTCAAACCTAACTTTTCATAATCGCCCGAAAGCATTTCTATTGCTTTCCGTATGCTGGCATCGTCGGTATTAATGACTTTGAAAAAGGCTTCATTGTTAAAAATATCTCGTGCTATCATCGCTTTCATTTGCAAGCACAGCATAGGTTTCGATTGTTCAAATTCGTCATCGTTGCAGGTCAATTTTGCTTCAGCAGCTTTTTTGCGCAAAGTGTTCAATAAATCGTCGTCAACAGAAAACTTTTCGGCGTAAGTATCAAATTTTTTGTAAGTATCGGTAAGTTTTTTTCGATTTTGGTCGATATGCCCGATGACGGTTGCATTGACAATACCTTTTGCCAAAATGTTGCGATGATAGGTGGTGAAACGCGTAGTGTCTAACGGTATAAAAATGTCCGGCATTATTCCGCCGCCACCATAAACGGTACGTCCTAAGCGCAATGTTGTATATTTCAGAGAATCAGGGAAATGAATACTGTCCGAATGTTGCAATTCGCCGTTGTTGTAGCGTTCTATCAAATCTTTTTTATAATTTTCAATGCCTTTGTTATACGGTTTTTGTATGTAGCGTCCGGTTGGCGTGTAATAGCGTGCAGTTGTCAAGCGAATAAGTGAGCCGTCCAACAGCGCAATGGGGCGTTGAACCAAGCCTTTTCCGAACGAACGGCGACCGATGACTAAAGCTCTATCCCAATCTTGTAGTGCGCCGGAAACAATTTCGCTGGCTGAAGCGGAATATTCGTCGATAAGCACCACCAAATCGCCAATTTCAAAAAGACCCTCTTTGGTTGATTTGGCAACACTTTTTCGTTGGTATGCGCCTTGAGTGTAAACAATGAGTTTATCTTTACTGAGAAATTCATCGGAAAGTCCTATGGCAGCTTGTAGCAAACCGCCTCCATTGCCTTGCAAATCGAGTATGAGCTGTTTCATTTTCTGTTTTTTCAGCGATTTGAGAGCGGTTTGGAACTCGTCCATGGTTGTGGTTGAAAAACTATTGAGTTTAATGTAGCCGATGTTGGGCGCAATCATGTAGGCTGCGTCGAGGCTGTAAATGGGAATTTTGCCACGCGTAATGGTGAAGTCTATCGGTTCAGGAACGCCTTGGCGTATTACTGATACCGAAACTGTTGTACCGGCAGGTCCGCGCAACCGTTTCATAATTTCGGAATTGGGCATTTTTACGCCGGCAATGGGTTCTTCATTGACACTGATAAAGCGGTCGCTTGGCAAAATACCGACTTTTTGAGCGGGACAGCCCGAAATAGTTTGTACTACAAATAGAGTGTCGTTCAGCATTTGAAATTGAATTCCGATACCTTCAAAACTGCCATCAATAACTTCGTTGGCACGCTGCACCTCTTTTTGAGGAATATAAGTGGAGTGTGGGTCTAACTCTTTCAGCATGCCCTCAATGGCAATGGCTACAAGTTTTTCTTGGTCAACAGTATCGACATACAGAGCGTTGATGGCGCCGACAGCCTGATGCAATTTTTGTTGTTGTATAGGATTGAATGGTTGTGCGTATAAGCCGGAGAAAAGCAACAGAGCGGCAAAAAGTGATTGAATTTTCATGATGTTTTATAAAATAATTGTGCAAAGTTAGTGAAAAACCCGCTTTTGCAAAAATTAAATTTTAAGTTGGGAAAATGCACCTTACAACTTACTTGTGCGTTAGTTCCGCAAATTTGTCGTACATTTGTAATCTCTAATTGTAGATTATGCTGTCCAATTTTCTTGCAGATAAAATTATTAATCGATTGCCTTATGTTCCCAATGAGAACCAACGTCAATGTATCGAACGTTTGGCAAATTTTTGCACATCCGCTCAACCTCATCATCTTTTTTTGCTGAAAGGTTATGCCGGAACCGGAAAAACTTCGTTGGTGGGTGCGTTTGTGAATGCTTTGGAGCAAATGGGACAAAAGTGCGTGCTGATGGCACCTACGGGGCGTGCAGCTAAGGTTTTTCATAACTATTCAGGACAAAAAACTTTTTCAATCCACAAAAAAATCTATCGCCAAAAATCGGCTACTGAATTTCAATTCAATTTGTCCGAAAATCTTCATAAAAATACGTTTTTTGTAGTCGATGAAGCTTCCATGATTTCCAATCGACCCGGCGACGGTCTGAATTTTGGTTCGGGTTATCTGCTTAACGATTTGATACATTATGTTTATTTCGGCGAAAATTGTTCACTTATACTTTTGGGCGATACGGCGCAGTTGCCGCCTGTTATGCAAACAATGTCGCCGGCACTTGATAGGCAAGTATTGGAAAGCTTTGGTCTGGAAGTGGAGGAGTTTGAACTGACCGAAGTGGTGCGCCAAGAAGAGGCGAGCGGCATTTTGGCGAATGCTACACAATTACGCCATTTGCAGAAACAAAATTTGGCGGTGTACCAACCGAAAGTGGATTATTCGTTTCCCGATGTAAAACGAGTAACGAGTGTTGATTTGATTGAAGAAATTTATAATGCTTACCGCGAATCGGGTATAGAAGATTGCATCATTATCACGCGTTCGAACAAACGCGCCGTTTTGTACAATCGCGGCATACGTAATCAGGTATTGCAAAAAGAGGATGAATTTTCCAACGGCGACCTGCTGATGATAACGAAAAACAATTATTTCTGGAGCAAATCGTATGCCGAACTTGATTTCATAGCTAATGGTGACATTGTGGAAATAGTGCGGATACACAAGCACTACGAATTGTACGATTTTCGCTTCGCTGATGTTACCTTGCGTTTCTTGGATTACGATTTGGAAGTAGAGGCGCGCATACTTATTGATTCATTGTATACCGGTTCTGCCGCAGAAACAGAAACTCTCAATAAAAAACTTTATGCAGCCGTAGCCGAAGATTATGCGGATGTACCCAACAAGCGCAATCGCGTCAAACAAATGATGGATAACCCTTTTTTGAATGCTTTGCAAATAAAGTTTGCATACGCTGTTACCTGTCATAAAGCGCAAGGCGGTCAGTGGCAAAAAGTTTTTGTAGATGCCGGTCATGTTGCCGATGAACAAAAGACGGTAGAATATTTGCGATGGCTTTATACTGCTTTTACGAGGGCACAAGAGAAACTTTATATCGTTAACAAATGCTGATGAATTTTGCAAAACTCCACCTTTTTTCACGAAAATTATCGACTAAAGGCACTTTTTTAAAAAAAAATAGTTATTGAAAAAGAAAAAGTTGTATCTTTGCGCGTTAGTTTAAGACTTTTAAAATCAATTATTAATTTTAACCCAAAATTCTATGAAACGAAGATTTTTATCTTATGCGGTTGCTGTCGCTCTGCTATGCGGTATGTATTCGTGTACGGAGGACATCAATCTTGACGAGGTTTCCAAGGATATAAAGCACAATATATCCTTGATAATTCCTGTGGGTACGGCTGAGGCTACTATCGAACAGGTAATTGATAACCTTAAAGGTGACGAAGTTCGGAAAGATGTCGAAAACAACACCTGTTACATACACTTCGAAGACAGCATGGTCATCAACGACACTATTTCGCGCTTCAACCATGGTGCTTCCATCTCTAAAGTATATTTGGTGAAGGATGACCCACAATGCCCGAAACCATTAGGAACAAAAGTAGCTCAGGGAAGCCAATTTACCTTGACGCAAAATTTGCAGTACGACTTCGATTACGACGAATACAATGCCATAACAGGGGCGTTGCAACAACGTGTCGATAAAATAGTTGTTTCAAAAGCGACTGTATACGTTAATTTTACTTTCAGTAATTTGACGTTCGGTGGCAGCCAAGTAACTGCTTCTGTTTCTTTCCCCGAAATTTCTGAATTACAAGGTCAATCTTGGTCGATAGCATTGTCTGAAGGTGGTACAAACTTTTCATGGGAAATTAACACACCTTTTACAGTAAATTTTGCTGAAGGCGGTAATTTCACTAAAATGAAAATAGAATACAAATTTGTTGCTGGCAGTAACTTGTATCTTTATGAAAACTCTTCTATCAACCAGCCGCTTATCAAAATAGATTTCATCGATTTCCTAAAAGCATGGGGCTTTTTCGGAAAACCTGACCAATTTACGCAAGATGATAAAGTAGTTCCTGTGCCTACGAGTCTTTTCACTCGTCCGGTGTTCAAGAATAATAACCTCTTGTTCCATAGCCCCGAAGTTATATTCAACTTTAAGAGCAATGTGGGTGTACCACTGAATTTTGAAGTAGAGGAGATAAAAGCTGTTGATGCTAATGGCGAAGAAAGATATGCCAGTTTCAATGGTAACAAAAATTATGTTATGCCGCTCGATGAAGCTCCGATTGAAGG
>Ga0208824_1001709_pt1 | contig 18864 bp, 12 predicted proteins | sample AD_JPNTR3_MetaG_FD_184447 | JGI IMG/M metagenome (GOLD analysis project Ga0208824, IMG submission 184447) | Active sludge microbial communities of municipal wastewater-treating anaerobic digesters from Japan - AD_JPNTR3_MetaG (SPAdes) (version 2) | ecosystem: Engineered > Bioreactor > Anaerobic...
CAGAAGGCGACGCGGCGTGGGGCGGAGCGTCATGCCCGGCCGCGCCGGGCGGTGGGATGGTTCGCTGACAAGACGTCCCGCCCGCAGGCCGTCAGGCGTTGCGGTGTGGGGGTTTTGCAAGAGCCTCTCAAACTGTAATTGTGAAATTGGCGCAGGGCGCTGTAGCTTCGTTGCGCGTTATCGCATGGCGGGGCGAACTATTCAGTCAGGGGGAACACCATGGGATATTCTGAGGGTTTTCGTCGTAGTGTGCTCGGGCTCTGTATCGCTGGCGCGGTGTCGGCGGCATGGTCGCAGACACTCCAGCCGGTGCCGCAGGCCGATGTGGAACGACTGGCCGAGCGGATTCAAGCATGGGATGCCGCGCGGCCGGCCCGCCCGCGACGCGTGCTGGTCTTTTGGCGGTGCGAGGGGTTTGTCCACGGCAAAGCGCTGGAGTACGGCAATGAGACGCTCAAACTCGCCACCAAGGCGTTTGCAGCGGACCTGTCGAACGATTACGCGGTCTTCGCGCCCGAAAATCTGGCGAAGTATGATGCGGTTATCCTCAACAATACCACGGCGCTTGATACCCGTGCGAATCCCTTTATCGAACCCGCTCTGATCGACTATGTGCGGTCCGGCAAGGGCCTGGCCGTGATCCATGCGGGGGCCGATAACTTCTACAAGGCCGAGCGGGCGGCCGAGATGGTCGGCGGCCGTTTCTGGGGGCATCCGTGGGGTAGCGGCGGGACCTGGGCGTTTAAGCTGGATGAGCCGGGGCACCCCGTGAACCGTGCGTTCGGCGGCAAGGGAATCTCATTCGGCGACGAGATTTACCAGCAGCAGTCGCCTTTCTATAATCGCGCGAAGTTGCGTGTGTTGGTTTCGCTCGACATGTCGGACGCCGCGACCGCCGCAGCGAACGGCCAGCGCCGCGAGGATAAGGATTACGCTGTCTCTTGGATCCGCCCCTATGGCAAAGGGCGCGTCTTCTATACGTCGTTCGGCCATGATCAGCGCGCCTTTCTCGATAAGGCGGTGGTCACGCATATTCTGGACGGTATCCAGTACGCGATCGGCGATCTCAAAGCGGATGACGCGCCAGCAGGGCTTTCCGACGCTGACCTCGCCCGTGTGCGTGCCGCCTCCGAAGCGAACGTGAACGAGGTCTTTGCGTTTCTCCAAGACATCGCGGCACACACATTCCACGCGCGCACGGAAGCAGCCAATCGTGCCAAATTGGAGGCATTGCTCAAGGATACGGCGACTTCAGTTCACGGCAAGCGTGCGATTCTGCGCGTGATGCTGAACATGGGTGCGCCTGAGGATTTGGAGCCGGTTGCGGCCTGTCTGACGCCGCCGGAAACCCGCGACTGGGCTGCGGCGCTGTTGGCAGGCACGCCCGGTAAAGCGGCTGCCCGATGCTTGACACGGACGTTGCAGAGTCCCGATCCCGCCCTGCGTGTGACCGCGCTGAACGCATTGGCGATCCGGCGCGATGCCGCAGCCGTCGCTCCCGCCACGGCGGACCGCGATCCCGCTGTGGCCGCCGCTGCGTTCGCCGCGTTGGGGCGTATCGGCGACACAGATGCGCTGAAGGCACTGGCGAAACCTGCCGCAGCCGCGTACGAACCGGCCCGACTCAGGGCGCTCGCGGCTTGCATCGGCACATTGAGCGATCAAGGGCAGGCGCGCGCAACGGTGCGTGCGGCCAAGCCGATCTTTACCGAGACGTCACATCCTGCGGCGGTGCGTGCGGCCGCAGCGCGCGCGCTGTTGTTGGCCGACAGCCGCTTCTTCGAATTCGGCATCAAAGACGCATCGCCGCTGGTACGCCAAACGGTTATCCGCGCGGCGGACGGCGTGCCGGTCGATGTTCTGGCGGGTGCGCTCAAGACGGTCGCGCCGTCCGAGCAGGTCATGCTGGCGGCGAAACTTGCGTCGCGCGGCGATGCGTCGGCGGCGGATGCTGTGGCCGCATTGCTCACCAGCGATCAGGAGGCGGTGACGGTGGCGGCGCTGCAGACGTTGACGCAACTGGGGGCGGGACGTCATGTGCCGGCAATTGCGGCGCTGATGGAGCGCGAAGGGACGGTCGGACGCAGTGCGGTTGAGACGTTGCAGGACATGCGGGCCAAGGATGCGGGGGCCGCGTTGTTTGCGCTCGCCGAGCGTGAGCCGGACCGCCAGATCAAGCTGCTGCCGGTGTTGGGTGAGCGGATGGAATCGGCGTTGTTGCCGCGCTTTGCTCCGTTTGTCTCTTCTGACCGCGCCGAGGTGCGGCGTGAAGTGTGGAAGGCACTGGGCAAGGCGGCGGATGAGCGGAGTTGTGATACGTTGCTGACGTGGCTGCCGCAAATCCATGCGGATGAGATCAACCAGGCGGAAGCCGCCGTGCGGGCCGCTGTCAAAAACCTTGAGCCTGCCGCGCGCGCTTCGGCTTTTGTCGCGGCGTGGGGCAAGTCGGGGCCGGCCGCCAAGCGTGCGCTCGCCGCGCTGATGACCAGCTACAGTGATCCTGCATTTCTGGCACCGCTTACCGGTGCGTTGAACGATCCCGATAAGTCGGTGCGCGAGACGGCGTCGCGCCAACTGGGCGAGTGGCCGTCGATGGCACCGTTTGCGGCCTTGAGGACGGTAGTCACGATGCCGGGTGACGCGGCCCTCAGGCAGGTTGCGCTACGCTCGGCGCTCAAGTTGGCCGCTACGCAAGGTGGGGGGGAGGCGCGCAGCCGCTTTATCGAGTTGTTCAAAGCGGCACCGGATGACAAGGGGCGGGAGAGCGTGGCGGACGCGGTGTTCCGGCGCGACGGCATCGACCTGTTCCCGCTGTTGCGCGGGCTGTTTGACGATGCGGCGTGCGGTGGTGCCGCCAAGGCCCTGTATTGCCGGTTTTATGACGAAAAGTTGAAGCAGCAGGCCACGCAGCCGTTGCGCGAGATCGCGCCTAATAAGTGGAAGGCAAATGCGTCGCACGGTGGCCGTGATGCGCCGCGCGCGTTTGACCGCAAGCCTGAGACGCGTTGGACGACCGGGCGCACCTCGGAGAAAGGCATGTGGTTTACGCTGGATCTGGGCGAAAATGTCTATGTCTCGGAGGTCGTGCTCGACACCGAGCGTTCCGCCAACGACACGCCGAATGGCTATGAGGTCTTTGCTTCGACCGACGGCAAGACGTGGACCGGCCCCGTGGCGAAAGGCGACGGCAATCACACCAAGAAGACGGTGATTCCGCTCTCCGTGCAGACGCGGCATCTGAAATTCGTGACGACCGGCGGCCGTGGCGGGCTGTATTGGTCGATTCACGAGATCACGGTCAAGGCAGGGCTCGACCAGAAAAAAGTGGAAGAGATCCGCGCCGTTGCGGAGTCGATCCGGTAAATGAGAGCCCTAACGTTCAACCCTTTTGTACGAGAGACAACCATGAACCTTTCACGTAGAACTTTTCTCCGCGGCTCGGCCGCGATCGCTTCAGCCGCGCTATTCAACATTGTTCCCGCGCGTGTGCTCGGCCAGAACGCGCCCAGTAACCGCATTGCTATGGCGATGATCGGCGTCGGTGGCATGGGGCGCGGCAACATGGGCTCTTTCCTCGGCATTGAGGATGTGTCCGTGCGTATCGTGTGTGACGTCAATACCAAGAAGATGGAGGACGCCAAGCGTCATGTCGACGGGCATTACAAAAATGCGGATTGTCTGATGATTAAAGACTTCCGTGACGTATGCACGCGCGATGACATCGACGCTGTGATGATCGCCACGCCTGACCATTGGCATGCGATCATCGGGATTTTTGCGGCGCGCCACGGCAAGGACATCTACGGCGAAAAGCCGTTCGCGCACAATCTGCTGGAGGGGCGCGCGCTGGTCAATGCCGTCCGTCAGCACGGACGAATCTGGCAGACCGGAAGTTGGCAGCGCTCGTCCGGCGAGATGCGCCGAGCGGTCGAGTTGGTGCGCAACGGCCGTATCGGCCGGATCAGCCGCATGGAGGTGGGGCTGCCCTCGGGTGGACGCGGCCGTCCGGCTGACCCTTCTGCGCAGGTACCGCCGGAACTTGACTGGGATTTCTGGTTGGGGCCGGCGCCGTTCCGCCCGTTTCAGGGTGTTTGTGACTTTGATTGGCGCTGGGTGCTAGAGTGGGGCGGCGGGCAGTTGATGGACTGGGTCGGGCACCATGCCGATATCGCGCAGTGGGGAATCGACCGCGACACCTCCGGTCCGATCTCGTTTGAAGGGTATGCGCCGTTTGAGCCGGATGGTATCTATGATTCACCCAAGACTTACCGTTTCACGTGCCGGTATACCGACGGTATCGAGATGACGGTGGCCGATAGTTCGCAAGTTAGGGGCGGTACCACCTGGTACGGCGAGAACGGGGCGTGGATCTGGGTGGACCGCGGCCGTTACGAGGCTTCGTCGCCGGCGATCCGCGACAGCAAGATTGAGGCGGGCGAGTTGCGCTTGCGTAGCCCTGGGCATCAGCGCGACTTCATCGCCTGCGTGAAAAACCGTGACACGACGCTGACGCCGGCCGAGGTCGCGCACCGTTCGGCCAGTATCGGACAACTCGGCCAGATCGCGATGCTGACCGGGCGCAAGATCACTTGGAATCCCGAGACCGAGCAGATTATCAACGATCCGGCTGCGGCGGCCTTGCTGGGACGCACACCGCGCAGCCCTTGGACGTTGGGTTGAGGCGGGCACCGCCCGCATTAGTCAAAAAGACGGCCGGGATTGAGCCGTCCGGTCGGGTCGAAGGTGGCCTTGAGGCGGCGCATGCCCGCAAGGCCCTCCGGTCCGGCCATGACTGCGAGCAACTCTTTTTTGAGGCGTCCGATACCGTGTTCGCCCGCGACGCTGCCGCCCCAACTGACCACTCGCTCCGCCCAAGAGCGGACAAGCCGCTTGCCTATTGCGTACTCGGTCATGTCACGTGGCAGGATGTTGACGTGGAGATGGTTGTCGCCGATGTGGCCGAAAATCACATGCTCAAGTTTTGCGGCTGCAAGGTCACGGCGGTAAAGGCGTATAACCTCCGGCAGGATGTCGTCGGGCACGGAGAAGTCGGTGCCGAGCTTGGTGAGGTCGGGCAGTCGGCGCTTACGCTCGGCGATCATGGCGTTGACCTGTTCAGGAACCGCATGACGGAAGAGTTTGAGCTTATCGAGCGACGACGCATCTGCGGCGAGCCATGTGTTGCGCGGATCGCCGTGACAGGCGAGGAGGATGTCGCTGGTCAGCGCGGCAGGCGACGTTGCGTCGGAGGCCAGCGCCCATTCCAGATAGAGGGCGACGTTCCATCCAGGCTTTGAGGGCGGCAGCGGCAGACCGGCGTGTGCGGTGCCGGTGCGGACGAACCGCAGCGAATCCGCGTCGAAGTACTCAATGGCCGTGAGCGTGTGGGGCAGGGCGGCGGAGGCGGCGGATCGGATCGCTTGAACGCACGCCAGCGCATGCGCTTCAGCGGCAAAAAAGCACAGGATGCCAAGCGTCTGGAACGGTTTGGCGTGCAGACGCAACTCAATTTCTGCAAGAATGCCGAGTGTGCCCTCGCTGCCGATAAACAGGTCGAGCAGGTCCATGTCAGGCTTGACCCAATATCCGGCCGAGTTTTTAACGGTCGGCATGGGGATGTGCGGAAGCTCACCGGAAATCAGCCGCCCGCTGTCGGTGGTGAGTGAAAAGCGGTTACCGTCCGCCTTGTCATGGCCACGGCGTAGGGTGAGCGTGTCGCCGTCGGCCAACACCACGGTGAGCGCCTCGATGTGGGCGCGTGTCGGGCCGTAAGCAAAGGAGCAGGCACCCGATGCGTTGCAGGCCACCATGCCGCCGATGCTGGCGGTTGTTTCCGTGGGGTCCGGGGTGAACAGGTGGGCGGGGAAAGCGGTTGTGAGGTGTCGGCGCAGAGCGACCAATGAGACCCCGGGCTGGACACGTATGGTCGGAGGCGCGGCGGTGCCGGTATCGGTGCCGGAACCGAGGATGGCGTCCATACGTGAGAGGTTGATGATCAGACCGCCGTCCGGCACCGCGCCGGCGGCGATACCCGTCCGGGAGCCCTGAACCGTCAGCGGCAGACCGCAGGAGAACGTCTGTTTGAGTGCGGCGGTCAGCTCATGCGCACTCTTCGGAAAGGCGATAGCAATGGCGGAACCGTTTTTCCGCGATTCGTCGCGCAGATAATCCGGCGGGACAGGTGTCGTGAAACAATCGAGCGGCATCTCGCAGGGTCTCTCGTCTACGTTGCACGTGGCGCTCCTGAGCCCGGCTACATCCGCGAGGCAAAACGGCGTTGCAGGGCTACCATTGCACTGCCGGCCGCCGCAAACACTTCGCCAACCTGCGTTGTTTTGCGCGTGTTTTCAAGATGTGCGATCACGTAGGCCGCATTGGGGTTTTCGGTCAATCCCAATCCAACACAGGCCGCTTCGACACGTTGCCAGTTGACCGAGCTCAGTTCGCGGATCAATGCCTGCAAGGCCTCTTCGGTGCCGATCCGTCCCAACGCATAGTAGGCACGCCGGCTCTTGCCGAGTCTGCTGATGAGGGGTTTGACGCTGGCGGACCCGATTTTGACAAGAATATCCGTTAGCGCATCGGCCGCCCTGTTCTCTTTAGGTTCGGCAAAAGAGTTTTCAAGTCCTTCGATGACAATCGGCACGGCATGAGAGCCAAAGGCCAATATGGCCTTGGCCGCAGCCGCGTCACCCTCGCGGACGCGCTTCACAAGATCGTTTAGCGATGCCTGCGCGTCCTGCCGGAAAGTGAGGTTGACGGTCTGGCGTCCGGCGGGGTCGGGCGGAATGGACGCGGCGGTCGGCACAGTGACCGGCACACCGCACTTGCGGCATGGGATTTTTTTGCCGGCTGCACGCTCGGTGACGATCAGCTTGCAGGAACAGTTCGGACAATAAAACGTAATGTCGCCGTTACTCAAGGTGACGGGGACAGTTGTGCTGCCAAAACCGGTCTGTGGTTTCTCAACGGGAATCGCCGCTGGCGGCGGCGTGGGCGGCTGGAAGGCGGCGGTCAGCGGGGGCAACGGTGCCGTCTGCGCGGACTGCTGTTGCGGCTCCAGGGTGGGGGAGGCTGCAGAAGGACTCTGCTCCTCCTTCGGCGTTGGTGTCGGTGCTTCGGGCAATTTGATGTGCCCTTTGCAGATGGGACACGAAATCTTACGTCCGAGCAGGTTTTCGGCTGCTCCGAGTCGCTGTTGACAGTGTGGACAATTAAACTTTATTGTACGCATAAGAGTTACTACCGCTTGCTGTTACGCGTTACGTGGGCGCGGGCGCAAGCCTCACGGCAGCGGCCCGCGACCCCATCCCAGTTGCCTTGCGCCATATCCTCTTTCTTGGCGATCCAGGTTCCGCCGACGGCGGCGACCGTATCGAGCGCAAGATAGCCTTCTAAATTAGCCGGGGAAATACCGCCTGTTGGCATGAAGCGGACTCCAGTATGCCGGTACGGCGCGGAAAGCGCGGAAAGGAGCTTGGTGCCGCCCAATGCTTCGGCCGGGAAAAACTTCAATAAGCGGAGGCCGCATTCAAGCGCGGCTTCAATGTCGGACGGCGTCGCGATGCCCGGCACAAAAGGCAGGTTCAATTCGCGCGCGGCCTGAACGACGCGTGGGTTAAAACCGGGAGCGACCGCAAACTGTGCGCCGGCATCGACGGCGGTCTTGACCGTTTCAGGCGTGAGCACAGTGCCTGCCCCGACGATCAAGTCTGGACGCTCATGCGAAAGGATGCGTATGGCTTCAGCTGCGGCCTGAGTCCGAAAAGTGATTTCAACCACAGGCAAGCCGCCCGTAAGCAGGGCGTCTGCAAGCGGCAAGGCATGATCGGCGGCGTCGATGGCGACGACGGGCACAACACCAAGTTCTGCGATGCGGTTCAAAACGTCACTCATATAAACTCCATGCAGTTGAGCTTCACATTTTGGCGGCATAACGTCAGAATGTCAATCTGCAATCGCGACATTACGCGAATCCGCGGTCAAAAAGGGCACGGTGGGTGTCGGTTAGCGGTTGATCAGCGCGGATTGCAGCGAGCTTTTGAGTGTCCCACACGGCTTCCGGTGACCATGAGAGGTCAATGCGGTAACGGCGAGCCGCATTTTCCTGTGTGTGTGCGGCGACGTAAAACGCGGATTCCGCAACCGTGATCCAGCGGTTGTCGAGATGGATGACGCGGAAAGCGCGACCGCGGCGGTCGGTTAAATGGAGGACGTCAGACGGCGGTGCGCTGACATCCGGGGAGAGGCAGGGGGCGGTCTCCGAGATGAAAAGCGGCGTGTGCTGATAGACCAGCGTCTCGATCGCCGGAGAGGGAACGGAACGGGGTTGGTTCAGGGTCTTCAGACAGTCGAGGTTGATTTCTGGCGAAAGCACCACCTGGCGCGCGCCCAAACGACCGAGTTCGGCAAGCGCGACACGGTTCAGGGCGTAGAGGCTCCAATCGGCGGAGAACGGCGGCTGGCCCTGATCGGCGAGCAACCGGAAACCGGCGAGGTCGGCGCACTCCCAGTCGTTCCAGCCGTCGCCGCACAACGCATCAACCGTTTTCACCAGCGCTTTCCACTCCTGCATGCGTGAGAGGAGCGGTAGCGCTAGGCGTAGCCGCGCGCGATCAGTCACCGTACACCATGCATCCAAGTCCCGTCTCAGCGTATCATAGCCGGTGTGCCCGATGGCCAGAACGATGCACGCAAAGTTGTCAAGGCCCGCGTCGGCGGGGGGCGGGGGTGCGATTCTGAGTTTCAGCGTCCAGATTGGCGTGACGGCATCGGCGGCGCGGACGCCGGACTCAGACGTTGAGGGTGGAGGCACGGATGGCGTTGCGGACGGTTGTTCAGCGGATGGCAGGTGCAGGCCCCATGCGTCGGCGATGCCTTGCCGACGTGCGGTGCGGGAAGCGTCCCATCGGACATTCAGTCGGGCCACGACTGACCTGCGGGCTTCGTTGAGGGCGGACAGGGGAGCGTAAAGGGTTGCGGGATCATCCAGTTCGAGCGTCTCGAAACGCCAAGCGGTGTCGCCCAGCCTTGAAAAGGCCTTACGCACCGCACCGGCGGTCTTGTCGGGCTGCTTCGATGATGAGAGCGCTAGCGGAATCCAGGCTTCGGCGTTCACGGGCGTTGCGGACGTGGACGCGGTGTCGAGCGTTTCGGCTTGGGCAGCGATACCGTCGGGGCGCAACGACACGCGGAAGGCGACGGGGCGTCCGGTGTCGAAGTCGGCGTCACGCAGCGTGCGAACGGCATAGCGGCGGCGTACTGCCTGCGAGGCCGAGCAGAAGATCGGGGCACCGCGCGGGATGTCCGGAAGGTCTTCGTCCGGTAGGGCGACCTCCACGGGAACATCGGCGGGCAGGGTGACCACAGGGCGGGTCGCGCCGGCCGCACGTAGCGTGTTTGCCGCGAAACCGAACGGTTTGCCGCCCGAGGCCAGTTCGACCTGCAAGCCGTCGTGCTTTTCCAAGGCACGCGACGAGGTGAAGCGCAACCAGCGGGTACCGGCGCGGTCGCGAGAGACGGCCTCGACAGACCCGATGCAAGCGCCGCGGTGGCCGATGGCGACAGGATCAATCACGGCGGCTGACGGGGCGTCGGCACCGTGCGCGTAGAGCGTGGTCCAGGGACGGCTGAAAATAGTCTGCACATCTTGGATCAGCGTCTGTTCGGCGTCGGGCGTGAGCGTCCCGTCCAGTTTGCGCCGGTAGTAGTCGGTCACGCAGGCCACGTAGAGCGGACTCTTCATGCGTCCTTCGATCTTCAACGATTGCACACCGGTCGCGATGACTTCGTCGAGCAGCGGGGCGAGGGCGAGGTCACGCATGGAGAAAGGGTAAGCAGGACGGTCGGCGGAGGGAGAGGAAGAGGGGGTGTCTGCGGCAAATTTCCCGCGACAGCAATACGCGCACCGTCCGCGGTTACCACTGCGTCCGGTCATGTGCGCCGAAAAAAGGCAGAGGCCGCTGACGCTGTAGCAGAGGGCACCGTGTACAAAGATTTCGACCTCTACGCCGGAATCCTGGACGATCTGCCGGATTTCTTCGAGCGTGAGTTCACGAGCCAGAATCACACGGGAGAATCCGAGTTCGCGGAGAGCGACGGCACCGGCGACATTATGGACGGCCATTTGCGTGCTGGCGTGTAGCTCAAGGCGGGGAAAATGATCGCGGATCAGACGGGCAACACCGAGGTCCTGCACGATCACACCGTCGGGGGCAAGGTCATCGAGAGTGTCAAGGGTCTCGATGAGTTGCGGCAGTTCAGTGTCTTGGATCAACGTATTGACCGTCACATAGATCCGTTTGCGCGGCGAGAAGGAGCGGGCGTAGGCCAGCAGGAGACGCAGTCGGTCGGGGGTGAGGTTGTCGGCATCAGCGCGCGCAGAGAAGTGTGACAGTCCCAGATAAACCGCGTCGGCACCGTATTGGAAGGCAGTCAAAGCGGCTTCGAAACCGCCTGCAGGTGCCAAAAGTTCGGGAGGGGAGGAGGGGTTGCATAAATTAGAAGACCGGCTTTTGCAAGCCGGTCTTGGGGGGATGCTAGGAGTACACATGGAGACAACAATCCAAGATACAACAAACCTTTTCCAATCAACAATACATACGGTACCAAACGAGACCGGAAAGGACAAGCGCTTTTTGTTTTTTTCATGCAGGAAATTTCGTGTCTGCTTGTCAGACTCGCACGAATATGCTAATTAGCCTACTTCAAATTGTGAACCGACCGAGTGGCATAGTACTTTGAGAGGATAATGTGACAGAGCGGGACGCCTTAATCGCTATGAACCGGGTGACCGGCCTGGGCGCCATTACGGCTAAACGGATGGCGGAGCGGTTCGGATCGCTGGCTGCGGCCTTCGAGGCCTCGGAAAGCGACCTGCGGACCGTGGTAGGCATCGGTCCGGACCGAGCGCAGCAGTTCTGGTCTGACCTGCAGCAGGCGCGTGCCGATGATGAGTTGGCGCGTGCGGCCAAAAAAGGGGTGAAGCTGGTCACTTGGGAAGATCCCGGTTATCCGGCCCTGCTCAAGCAGATTGCCGATCCGCCGCTGGTTCTGTACGTCGCGGGGTCGGTCGAGGCCTTGGATCGCCCGGCGGTGGCGATCATTGGCACGCGCCGTCCAACGGTTTACGGGCGTGATTGCGCGCGTCGTTTCGGCTATCAGCTTGCCAGTTCAGGCTATATGGTCGCGAGCGGGTTGGCACTGGGCATTGATGCCGAGGCGCATACCGGTGCGGTGCAAGCCAAGGGCGTGAGTGTGGCAGTTTTGGGCGGAGCGCTCGATCGTCTGTTTCCCAAAGAGAATGCCGGGCTGGCGCGCGCGATGATTGAGTGCGGCGGTGCGGTGGTGTCGGAGTATCCGTTTGGACGGCAGCCGGACCGGCAGACCTTCCCGATGCGCAACCGCATCGTCAGCGGACTGAGCAGGGGCGTGCTGGTCGTGGAAGCACCGTTCAACAGTGGCACAATGATCACCGTGAGCCAAGCGCTCGACCAGAACCGCAGCGTGATGGCGGTGCCGGGACGGATCGACTCGCCAGCGTCACAGGGCTGCCACAAATTGCTGCGTGAAGGCGCACGGTTGGCGACCTGCGCCGATGATGTGATTGAAGAACTTCAGGATTTGATGGCCGGTATGCGTCAAGCGACGAAGACGCGTCCGGCGGAACCGGCGCGTTCGGCTCAAGCCGAGCGTCCGCCCGAGTCGGTGCTGACGCCCGAAGAGCGCGCCGTACTGGTGCAGCTTGGTGTTGACGGGGTGTCGGTGGATGAGGTGGTGCGCGCGAGCGGGTTGGATGCCGGTAAAGTGAACGCTCTGCTGGTCGGGCTACAGATCAAGCGACATGTCCGGGTCTTGCCGGGCGGACGAGTGGCGCGCCGCTCGATATGAGCGGCTCTGATTTTTTAGGTGTTTAGTAAGGAAAAAAAGAATGGGAAAGAAGCTGGTCATTGTGGAGTCGCCTGCCAAGGCGAAGACCATTGGGAAAATCCTCGGCCCCGGCTATGTGGTGAAATCGTCGGTTGGTCATATCCGCGATTTGCCGGAACGGACGCTGGGCGTGGATGTCGAGGCGGGTTTTGTACCAAAGTATGTGTTGTCGAAAGGCAAGTCCAAGGTTGTCGCCGAATTGAAGAAGGCGGCTCAAGCGTGTGAGGCGATCTATCTTGCGCCCGACCCGGACCGCGAGGGCGAGGCGATCGCGTGGCACCTTCAAGAGACGTTGGCGGAGAGCGCGCAAGACAAGCCGGTGCACCGCATCCAGTACAACGAGATCACGCCGCGCGCCGTGCGGGCGGCGTTCGAAAACCCCGGTGTGATCGACATGCAGCGCGTTGACGCGCAGCAGGCGCGCCGTGTACTGGACCGCATCGTGGGGTATATGGTGAGCCCGATGCTCTGGCGGCGTCTCAAAAAGGGATTGAGCGCAGGGCGTGTGCAGTCGGTGGCGCTGCGTCTAGTGGCGGAGCGTGAACGTGCGATTCAGGCATTTCAGCCCGAGGCTTATTGGGTGATGGGCGCCACGGTGCGCCGTGAAGAAGAGCCGCTCGATCCGTTTACGGTACGGCTTGCCCGTGTGGATGATGAGAAGCCGTCGATCGGCAGCGAGGAGACAGCCAAGGCGCTGCTGGACGATCTCGAAGGCTGTGCCCTGCGTGTTAGCGCGATGCGTCGGCGCGAAAGCGCACGGCGGCCGTTGCCGCCCTTTATCACGTCGACCTTGCAGCAAGCGGCCTCAAGCGTGTGCGGCTATTCGCCCAACAGGACCATGAGCATCGCGCAGAAACTGTACGAAGGTGTGGAATTGGGAGGGGGAGGGCCGGCCGGTCTGATCACCTACATGCGTACCGACTCGGTGAACATTGCGCGGGATGCGCAGACTGCCGCACGTGACTTCATTGTTGAGAAATATGGCGAAGCCTACTACCCGGAAAAGCCTAATTACTATAAAAGCCGTGCCAGTGCGCAGGAAGCCCACGAGGCGATTCGTCCGACTGATGTGACCCGCACGCCGGCGAGTCTCAAAGGCATTTTGGACGGTCCCGAATTGCGCCTCTATGAGTTGATCTGGAAGCGTTTCGTCGCGAGTCAGATGGCAGCGGCACGCATCGCGCAGAAGACGGCCGAGGTCGAGCCGCTCAAGGAGGGGCTTGCCCATAGCTACCTCTTTACCGCGACCTCGTCAGAGGTTCTCTTCGACGGTTTCCTCAAAGTTATGGCGCTGGATATCCGCAAGAAGAAGCCGGAGGAGGATGAGGCGGAAGAGGAGTCCGACGAAGTCGACCGTCTGCCGCCGTTGGCCGAGGGTGACCGTCTGGTGGCGCTTGATTGGCTGTGCGACCGCAAGGAGACCAAGCCGCCGTCACGTTACAGCGAAGCCTCGCTGATCCGTGCACTGGAGGCGAACGGCGTGGGGCGTCCCTCCACCTATGCGTCGATCATCGAGACGTTGAATTCGCGCGATTACACCATCCGCGAAAAGCGTCAGCTCGTGCCAACGCCGCTCGGGCTTGAAGTCAGCGATCTGTTGGTCGGTAAGTTGGGGAAACTCTTTGATGTCGGGTTCACGGCGCGCATGGAGGAGCAACTCGACCAGATCGAGGAGGGTAGTGTCGAGTGGACCGCAATGTTGACTGACTTTTATGCGAAGTTTCAACAGTGGATGGAGCGGGCCAAGGTGCCGCCCGCCGACACCGACAAGGTCAATGCGGTGCTGGAGATGCTGGCGCAGGTCGCAGACTGGGCTCCTCCTGTGCAGCGCGGTAAACGCACTTACAGCGATGAGCACTTTGTGGCCTCTGTCAAAGAGCAGCTTGAGGCCGGCGAGAAGGCGGTCACTGACCGACAGCTTACCGCGCTGGTCAAGATTGCCCTGCGCTATCGTGAACAGATCCATGAGGCCGATCAAAAGCTGATCGACATGGGCTTTGGGGACGAGGTGGCCAAAGACCGGGCAGCCCCGAGTCATGAAGATGCGAAACGTCGTTTTGCGGTGCTCAAGGACCTGGCCTTCTCGGAAAGCCAGGCGGAATTCATCGACTCGTTGCGCCAGCAGGCGGAGTCAGGGATGAAGCTCACCGGGCGGCAGCTCGCGGCGATCGACCGCATCATTGTGCAGAACGCGGCGCAGATCGAGGATTTTGACAAGGTCAAGGATGAGTTGGGGTTGATCGTCGGTGAAGATGAGTTGCAACCGGACACTGAAAGCCCGCTGCTGTTGGAGATGTTGCGTCATGTCACCACTTGGCAGGAGCCTGTGACGCGCGGCAAGAGGACGTTTGACGACCATGTCTTTTTTACCAGTCTTGAAGAACAGTACGGGCGCAAGAAATCACTCTCGCCCCGCCAACGTTATGCCATGAAGCGCATGGTCTTCCGTTACAAGAATCAGATTCCTGAGTTCGAAAAGTGGGCTGAAAAGCTGGGCCTGAGCAAATCAGGCAAAGGTAAGGGAGAAAAGGGCAGCAAGAGCAGCAAGGGCGGTAAGCGCACTGCGAAAGCATGATCGGTTGGTGGCAGGGGGCGAAGATCGTGCGTTTCTGGAGAAAAGGAGAGCAGAGAGTCGGGAGCGCGGGCGTCCTCGCCCGCAACAACGTGCCTTGCAAAAGATTGATGCGCTCACTTCCTTTGGAAACCAAACCGCGCATCGGAATCTCGATCAGCCTTTCACAGAGCGGGCGGGGACGCCCGCGCTCCCGATTGCGCATACACGAACCACGCACTAAACTCGCATGCCCTCTGTCGCTAACCGATTACCATTAGTGCATGAGTTCAGGATAGCCGCAGGTCGCGGGTCGAACGTCGCGGGTCAACCTCTCTTGTTGCGACCACGCAGTGGCTCGCAACTGTGAGAGTAAAAGCAGGGCTCGGTTTTTTAACCGCGAATTGCGCGAATTATGCGAAAAGGGTTTTCGCTATGGATTCCGAAGATTATGTGGATCTAGAGGTCCGGATGGGCGACGGGCCGCCGGAGCCGCTGCCGAACCGCTCCGATGCGGCGGACGATGCGGATGTCGTGCGCTTCGTCACCTTTCTGCGGGCCGAGCGCAATGCATCGGACCACACGGTGGCCGGTTATGTGCAGGACATCGGGCAGTTTGCGGCGTTTGTGTGGCCGGATGCCGGCGTGAAACCGCCGTTTGCCTGGGGCAAACCAACGCGTGACCGTGCGCGTGACTTTCTGGTGGCTTTTCATCGCGCTGGTTGGGCACCGTCGACTACGCGCCGCAAACTCTCCTCGCTGCGTACCTTCTATCGCTTTCTGGAGCGCGAGGAGATCGTGCCGACCAATCCGTTCGCCGGTCTGCGCGGGCCGCGGCTGGGACGCCGTTTGCCGTCGGTGCTGGGGGTCAAGGAGGTGGAGGCGTTGCTGGCGGCACCGCTGGCCGCGCTGGAGGCGACGCGTGCGCGACACGGTGCCGTAACGCCCGCCGCCGAGTATGCGGCACTGCGTGACGCCGCCATCTTTGAAACGCTCTACAGCACTGGCTGCCGCATCAGCGAGATTGCCGCGCTGCGCTGGGGCGACATCCGGTTTGATCAGGGCACAACGATTGTTGAGGGCAAGGGGCGTAAGCAGCGGCTTTGCGTGCTGGGCGGTCCGGCCTGCCGCGCACTGCAAGCGTTGCGGGAACAGGCGGGGTTGTTGTGGTCTGGGGCAGACGCCGACAACGCGCCTCTGTTTCTCAACGCCAGAGGTGGCGCACTCACGCCGCGTTCGATCGAACGCCAGATGAAGAAATGGCTTACGGCCGCGGCGCTGCCCCCGGACATTACGCCCCATCAGTTGCGTCACAGTTTTGCCACGCATCTGCTGGACGCGGGCGCTGATTTACGCAGCGTCCAGGAGATGCTCGGCCACACCAGCCTGTCGACCACGCAGATCTACACGCATGTCTCGATCGAGCGCCTCAAGGACGAATACGGCAAGGCGCATCCGCGTGCCCGCGCGTAGAGGAGTTAGCAGTTAGGATTGAGGATTTAGGAGTTGAACCACGGAGGCACGGAGGTTTTTTGGAGCGTTGTTTTGATCCGTCCAATCCGTCTGATCGGCCCGATCCGTCTGGTCCTCCTTACAGCCTCACTGCCTTACTGCCTATCGCGGGCTTTGCCCGCGGATGGTCACAACTCTAGGAAGCAGAGCATGCCGTATGCGGTCTCGGCAAGTTGGGCATCGGCCGTATCCGCCTCCCAATAGCCGCCGCCGTCTGGGGCGCTCTTCTGAGTAGAGATCAGCCAAGAGGCCACATGCGAGCGCCAATCGAGGACGATCTGGCCGCGCATCAAACGGCCCCCCGCCGTACGATTGATCAGGCGTGCCAGCCGCCACGCAGCCCGTGAGCGGTTGAACGGGGGCGGCCAGATGGCGGCGGCGCGGGCCACCAGTTCAGTTGAATCGGCATCCGGCGCGGGCGGTTCGCCGAGTCCGGCTTGCGCCAGAACCTCCTGCCAGAACCGCCGGTCGTCGGCGGATGCGTCGTCGATGGACGGCGCGCGCCGGGCCAGGTCTCGCAGATAGGTGCTGCGCTCAGGTGTTTCGGGCAGCGAGAGCGTCAGCGCCAGCAACCGCCAGGCGTGTGCGCTGAGTGACGACAGGTGATTGGTAGCGGACTGGCCTAGCCAAAGGGCGGCCAGAGAACGTGATGCGTGATCATCGGGGTGCGGGGATGCCGCGAGCGCGGTCAACGCGAGCGCGGTCAGCTCGACACGCTGCGTGGTCCCCCATGATCCATCGGGGTTTTGCTGATTGCAGAGCCAGCGCGCCGCTTGACGCATCGCGCGGCCTGCCTCGTTGCCTAATGAGATGTCGAGGGACGAGCCAGGCTGACGCAACGGCGCTACAGCGAAATTGGCGTGCGCTAAACTGCCCCCGCACAACAACGCCGCAAGAACAACGACAGGCAGTGCGAGTGGCATGCGTTTCTGGTGAAAAGGGGAGCAAGAAGTCGGGAGCGCGGGCGTCCCTGCCCGCAACAGCGTGTCAGGTAAAAGCATCGACAGTGAACGGTGCATCCGGTATCCTCCTTGGTTCATCGAAAAGAGTAGCGAATGTCGGTGCCAAAGGAAAGCCCGCGTCAGGAATGAGTGAGAAATTAGGATCTAGGAGTTAGGAGTTGAAATCAGAAGCCGGAAATCGGGAGCCTGAAACCCGAAACCCGAAACCCGAAACCCGAGAGAAGCGCGGACGCGGCCTCAGTCTGTTGTCCGGTGGATTGGACAGCAGGCTTGCGGTGTGCGTGCTGCGCGAGCAGGGAATCGACGTGGAAGGGGTGGTCTTCACCAGCCCCTTCTTCAAAATGGAGGAGACGGCGCGTGAAGCGGCGCGTCAGTTGAACGTGCCGCTTCATGTAGTGGATTTCACGCGCGACATCCTCGATCTGGTGGATCATCCGCCGCATGGTTTTGGTGCTGCGCTCAATCCGTGCATCGATTGCCGTGCGCGCATGATCCAGCGCGCGGGCGAAATGATGGCACAGGGGGGCTTCGATTTCGTGGCGACGGGCGAGGTGCTGGGCCAGCGGCCGATGTCGCAGAACCGGCACTCTCTGGCGATCACGGAGCGGGATGCCGCGTTGGGCGGAAGGTTGCTCCGCCCCTTGAGTGCCTTACTGCTGGAGCCCACCGTCCCCGAACAGGAGGGCATTGTTGACCGTAGCCGGTTGCTGGGACTGAGCGGGCGGTCGCGCAAACCGCAGCGGGAATTGGCACAGTGCTATGGATTGACCCGCTACCCGGCACCGGCTGGCGGTTGCCTGCTGACCGAAAAAGGGTTTTGCCGTAAGCTGTCGGATTTGCACACCAACGAGGGGCTTGGTGATGAGCGATTGGTCTGGCTGCTGTTACGCGGGCGTCACTTCCGACTCCCGGGGGGCGCCAAGTGTGTGGTAGGCCGCGATGCGGCGGACAACGCTGCGCTCAAATCTCTGCGCGTGGTGTCGGACGTGCTACTGCACGCGGTAGATGTTCCCGGCCCCACGGTTCTGTTACCCGGCGGGGCGGATGACGGGGATGTCTCTCTAGCGGCCCGTATTTGTGCCGCATACGCTGATCACGGCACGCGCGAAAGTGTCACGATCAGAATCGTCAGGAGCGATGCAGCCGAAGAGCGCCGTGTCGCTCCATTGGCCAGAGAACAGGCGCAAGCGTGGATGTTGTAGACGGTGACCTCAGCCGCCCGCGCCGGTAGCACCACCGCCGACAAACAACTGCACCAAGAGGTAGGCAATCACCAGCACCAGCACGACGATCACTGCTACCCAGAGCTTGTTGCTGTTGGTTTTTTTGCCGAACTCTTTCGGCGTTTCGAGGGTGCGTTTCGGCTGAATGATAATGGTCGTTCGCGGTACGGCAGCGGACTCTTTCTCCGACTGCGGCACGTCATCGCCCTCGATCATCATCGGCACTTCACCCAGCAGGATAATGTCGTTGCGGGAGAGCGCTTTTTCCTTGATCGTGACGTTGTTGACCTTTGTTCCATTCGTGGATCCTAAGTCGCGGATCAAGAATCCGTCATCACTCTTCTCGATCTCACAATGCGTGCCTGAAATCGAGCCGTCTTGAACTACCCAGTCATTCCCTTCACGGCGTCCGATACGCGTCAACGGCAGAGTCAACGTGAAGCGCTGCCCCTTCAGAGAACCATCCAAAACTGTCAAACATGCCATAGCAAAACACCTTACTAGTAAGATAAGATATGCAAGTTTAGACGCCTCTGACGCACAAGTCAAGGGTACGATTCAAAGGAGTTTCCCCAAAAAATCTGGTCATTCCAGAAAGACCAGTCCGAGCGGGTTTGATTCGGGGTCTGGCGGCTTGTAGCCGTACCATTTCCCGTGGCGCGTGAAGAGCCTCCCGAGGCCGTCGGCG
>Ga0208824_1001714_pt1 | contig 18837 bp, 15 predicted proteins | sample AD_JPNTR3_MetaG_FD_184447 | JGI IMG/M metagenome (GOLD analysis project Ga0208824, IMG submission 184447) | Active sludge microbial communities of municipal wastewater-treating anaerobic digesters from Japan - AD_JPNTR3_MetaG (SPAdes) (version 2) | ecosystem: Engineered > Bioreactor > Anaerobic...
TTTGGTAATTATGCAGCTAATATACTCATTTTTAATGATATATTAGACAAAATATGCTGCTTTTTTTCTTTTTTTATCTCTTTTTTCTCCTTTATTTTCAGCCCTTTCTGAAGTGCGAAACTTTAGTAGTTGACAATTTGGTATGCCATTATTCCGAGCCAAATATGTGGCTCTATGTATTTGGACGTACTTTTAAATCGGTTTTTAAACATCTGAATACGGCCTCCACGTCTCTTGTCATGTTGTACACATCCCATACCTCTGAGTAGGAATGGCGACCGGACTTTGGTGGGGGCCTTAGTATCTGTCGGATTTTGGGCGGCATCAGAAATAATGTGTTGATATTATGAATAATATTCTCTATTCTATTACTTGGTTAGCAATCTCTTTGATTCCTCCGTTTATTGTATATTTCGTAACACGTAAGTCTAAAGGAAGACAAACATCGAATAAAACTACGAAAATATATCTGTTGATATTTATTTTTGCTATAATAGCATCAACTTTGATTTATTCATTGTTTGATACTCTTTATTTATCTTTAATCATACTGTTTATATTGGGAGTATTGGCTCTAATCTATCTAATTCATAATCAGAATAGTATTAAAGATGAACATCATGAGAGTGAAGATAAGGAATAGAGGGGGTATTGGTAGATACTGGTTCCCGCATCGATCCTCATCCCCTCAGACCTGCTAGCGAAGGCACCCATTTCAAGTATCTTTTCCTTGACCAGGTTCTTGCGTACCTTGACGCACATGATCACCGGCTGCTTGCGCAGGAATTGGGCATAGCCCCTTTCTGTTATATCTTTGGCGGAAAGAGTTCCGACAGAAAGGGGGAATCCGGTTTCCCCGGAAATGGAGTCCGGTCACTGAGTGAAGATGCCAAAAGGATAATTGAGCCGGAAAAACGTCCGGGAGAGGCTGAAACGGAGCGTCACATATTAAATATGGGTCTCTGTGTTGAAAATTGTTTTTACTTTGGAACGGGCTTCCTTTTGTATTTCTTGTCCGATAGCAGGCAATGATTCGGATTTCATGTAAGCCGTATTGTTTTCTATAACAGTCAGTGTATCGGATATCTTGATCAATTGATTAAGATCATGAGAAAAAATAAGAATAAAAGCATCCCTTTTTTTCCACTCGTTCAGTAATTCTGAAAGGATAGCTGACGACGTGATATCCAGTCCGTTTTCGACAATTTCCCGAATGTGGAAGAAGTCCTTATTTTCGGATCGAGAGCCACGGGAAATTATCGTGAGGGATCGGATATCGATTTGGCTATAATCGGTTCGAACATCACTTTCGACGAAATATTGGAGATTTCATCTCGAATCGACGATCTGGGATTGCTTTACAACGTGGATGTATTGAATTACGATCAACAAAAGGGAACTTCAATAGGCAATGAAATAGACAAATACGGAAAAACCTTTTATCGAAAAAAAGCCAATCGGATCGCCATATCACGTTAATCTTGCTACTTTTGACTCGTCGTTAAATGAATCAAATGTCGTTATCGCACAAGTGAGGGCATCATTGTTTTCTTCTCCTGAATGCGAGTCAAAAAATTATCATTAAACTTTCAGGATGCCTTCAACTCGATGGGTAACGACATACTTGCAATGGCTAAACCCAATCGGTTAATTCTTTGCCGAATCGGCGTAAGCTTATACGAAATCAGAATCGATAACCTACCGAGAAAGAACCGCGAATAAAAGCCCACGGACCATCGATCCTGATATTGGCAGAATGTTCGTCTACGCTTACCTCGCTTTTAATCATTGGAATATCTTCCAGCCCATCTTCAATGTCCTGCTTTAGTGTTTGTTGATCTTCTGGCGAAATAGTTTCGTCCGTTATGCCCGTAAAATTACCCGAACTTTTCCCACCATGAACGCCAAGAATAGACCAATCCAGGACAATGTTCTTTTTGGAGCCCACCAACCACTGACATCCCAGTAGGATTCCACCGCTATGGGTATTGAGTGAGCCATCCACATCAATAGTGCGTTCGACATCATTGTCATCGGTAAAAGTCGTCGAAAGTTGATAAAGCGTAAATCGTTCGTATCGGTAATAGGGCGCTATATAAAATCCGCCCCCATAGCCTGATGCCAAATAAAAACGAACTTCGGGAGTAAACGAAAATGTTCCCAATCGAATACTCTTAGCAGATTCATCATCGGTGAATTGCCCGATATAGGGCACTCCTCCCTTTGGCATGACATTGTAACTCAAAAGCACACTAACTCTTTTACTGAGGATTCGTTCGGCATAAAAGGAATAATTTCTAACGGCCGCTCCCAACAAATTGAACTTAACGATAGTTTGGCCATCCAAAAGACCGTAAGACAAATAATCAGGTTTGAGTGACGTGCTGTTCTGCGAGAATAGGGAAAACGACAGAAATATCGTTAGCCTCAGGACAATACTTCTTTTCATAAGGCCTCGAATTTAGTTTTAATTCGAAGCAAATTTATATAATTTTTCTCAACAAAAAAATAAATTAGCATTTATTTATCGCATAGAGTAGAAATAAGTATGATACTTAATAATTAACGTATTACAAATATTTCTTTCGTCGAACTTGGGGGAAATTTCAGACCTGAATTTTATGTTTATTATAGTTTTATTTTTATTTTTTTTGCTCCCGACTCATTGTTAAAAGCATCCAGAGCCGTCACCACATAAGTGTATTTTTTCTTCCCTCCTTCGTAAGGAAACAAGTAAAAATTATCAGGGGTCACTTTCACGATATTTTCGGCCCGACGGATATCGACTTTTTCTCCATCGCGAAAGCGATAAACGACATAATTCTTAGCCTTTTCGGGATTGGTGGGGTCATTTTCGCGATCCCAAGCCAAAAAGTGCATGTCTTCGGTGTAAATTTCCTTCAGGTTTTTCACTTTTTTGGGTTTCCCGTCGAACATGTGTGTATAAGCCGGCAACAGCGCTTTGGCTCGATGTATTTCGGTTTTCAACAAACTTGTTACCCCATCGGCATTATCCAATATCAAATATCCATACCAATAGCAATTCCCGTTTACAAACGACATTTCACGCGATTGACGAATTTTGGTTGGTAATTCGTTTTTGTCCATGCTTCGCTTTAAGTCCTGCCCGATGTATAATTGTTTGCCACTGTTGTTTGCATTCCACCAATGAAGCAAAGTGGTATAATCGGCCGCCCGATGTCCAATTTCCCAATAAAGTTGGGGCATGTTGTAGTCGATCCATCCTTTTTCTGCCCAAAGTTTGACGTCAGCATAAAGATCATCGTAATTCTGTAAGCCGTTGGTTTCGCTTCCCGAACCGTCGGGGGTACTTTTTTTGTTGCGGTAAATTCCAAACGGACTTACGCCAAATCGCACCCAAGGCTTAGTGGCGGCAATCGCATATTTTATTTCTTGAATCAATAAATTCACATTGTTCCTGCGCCAATCATCGCGCTGAGTAGCCGAAAATCCTTGCTTGGCCGCATACATCGAGAAACTTCGATCGTCCGGAAACGGCTGTCCGGCAATAGGATATGGATAAAAGTAGTCATCCATGTGAATGGCATCTACATTATAGCGCGAAACGATGTCGCGCACAACATCGCAGATGAAAGCCCTATTTTCGGGCAAACCCGGATCGAAAAACAATTGCGTGCCATATTGAATAAATCGTTCGGGATATTTCCAATAAATATGATTGGGCGCAAGTTGTGTGCTCATGCTCGTTTTCACACGATAAGGATTAAGCCATGCATGAAGCTCCATCCCTCGCTTGTGGCACTCTTCGATCATCACGGCAAGAGGGTCGAAAGAAGGATCGTCGGGTGCTTGTCCCTGACGTTCGGTAAGGAATCGGCTCCACGGCTCGAGATTCGATTTGTAGAACGCATCGGCCTCCGGTCGCACCTGAAAAATTACGGCATTGATACCGGCCTCATCCAGTTTGCGAACCATATCGGCGATATATTGCTTCATGGCCGCGCTGTTCATCTGTTGATATCGAGTCTGGCCTACTGTTTGAATCCACGTGCCTCGAAATTCTCTTTTGGGAGTTGGATCGGCCACACGAACGAGAGTGGGCTTTTTTGACCCGCAAGCGGAGATAAAGGCCAGGAAAACGAAGATAACGACAAATCTAAAAACGTTAAGTATTGAATTCATTGCAATGAAATTACGATTAAACGGGAGTGAAAATAGGATGCTCGTCATCCAGCAAATGCTCGGGCGTATATTGCTGAGGATAGATTACCACTCTATTATAATTGGGAAAATTATTCTCGAGACGTGTTGGCAAATCGTCTAAAATGGAGAGATAAGATATATAGCCCGGATGAGCGGATACCGCGATAAGCAAATCATCCGGCTTTATAAAACTCTTGCATTCCAGCGAATCGGCCCAATCGGTAAATGTCTGAAAAGTGAACAAATTTTTAATGTTTTTCTGGTTCGATATTATTTTGTGCGTATCGGGGTGTCCGAGGTGAAGGACAGGTGCCGAAAGTTCTTGCGATAAAGTTGCGATTTTATTGACCCACACTTCAAACCCGTATTCTCTTTCGGCAAGCGGTGGGGAAATTACCACAATCCGATTATGGGTTATTAACGGTTTTTCCAAATGACAAATAAACAAGTTTTTATCGAGCTTCTTTATTGTCGTTTCTACTTTGTCTCCAATCCATCTTTCGAACAGTCCCATCTTACCCGGCCAACCCATAAACACAATATCGGCCATTGTTTCGCGAGCTGTTCGCACAATGCCGTCAGGAATATTATGATCAATTGTTGTAATGATGTCCACTTTTAATTCGGCCGCAATTGCCGAATTAACCGATTCCTGCAATTCTCTTCTAAAATTGATGATATTTTTTTCGGCTTCGATATTATTAGACACAACTCCGAGTAACGAAATGGGATTTTCCGACTTTTTATCCTTGATAAAAAAAGCAAAATCGATTAAATGCCCTATATTGGGAGGATTGGCAATGGAAACCAATATTTTCTCCTGCGCAAATGTCCCCATAAATGATTTCGTAAGCTGACCATTATTTTGTTGCAATGCAATCTCGCGAGCCGCTTTTTGTGTTACTACCGAAGACACGACACATGTTAGCAAAATCAAGATAATGGTTCCGTTGAGTATGTAATCATCCAATATTCCGGCATGAAAACCCGTAATAATAATAGCCAGGGTGGCTGCAGCATGAGAGCTGCTCAGTCCGAAAATCAGGTTACGCTGGGAGGCCGAATAATGAAATATTTTTTGAGTAAAAAAAGCTGCGACATACTTGCCGATAAGCGCCACCAATGTTAATACCAGAGCCACTTTGATTGTGTTCCATCCATCCATTACAACACTCAGATTCACGATCATGCCTACCGAAATAAGAAAGATAGGGATGAACAATGCATTGCCGAAAAAATCGATTCGATTCATCAAAGCAGAAGAGTGAGGTATAAGTTGATTCAATGCAAGACCGGCAGCAAACGCTCCGATAATGGCCTCCAAACCTCCCATTTCAGCCAAAAAGCCACAAAGAAAAAGTATGAAAAGAACGAAAATATAATGAGAATATTTATCGTCTCCGATTTTTTGAAAAAACCATCGGGCAAGCTTCGGAATGAATAAAAAAACAATTACCGAGAAAACCGCGAGTGAAACAATCAATCGCAGCCAAAAAGAAAATGGTAACCCGCTCTGTCCTCCGGTGGTGACAATTGTCAGAATAATTAAAACTACGACATCCGTAAAAATAGTCCCTCCAACGGTGATGGCAACCGCCTGATTTTTGGAAACTCCCATCCGACTAACGATAGGATAGGACAATAACGTATGTGTGGAAAACATGCTGGCCGTGAGAAAACTGGTCAAAGACTCGTATCTCAAACCAAATCTGCATACCGGATAGCCGATCAAAAGGGGAAACATAAAAGTTAGCGCCCCAAAAAGAAGACTTTTGTTTTGATGTATTCTGAAATCGTTAAAATCCAACTCCAATCCTGCCGTAAACATGATATACATCAGGCCGATAGTCGAAAACATCTGCATAGTTGCATCGTTGGATATTAAATTTAATCCGAATGGGCCGATAATGATACCCGCGAAAATCAATCCGATAATACTCGGTACGCGTATCCGATTTAAAATGAGGGTTACTAACAAAACAATGGTCAACAAAACCAGAAACACAATAACAGGATTGGATAATGGTAATGAAAATTCATGCGAAAAACTGCTTAGTAATATTGGCCCCATATCCAATCAAAATTTGTGGCGATTATAATCTATAGAAGTATAAAAGGAAAATCTGCTTAACATGTTCACAAAAATAATTATTTTTTTGTTTTCATCCCGAAAGATGCTTCTTTAAAAGTCATCAAAACAGACAAAAACAGACAAAAACAAAATTGCCTCCTTTATTCAACTTTAGAATTAACCGAATAATCAGCTCAAAACCGTATTTGATAAAAAATCATTACTTTTGCAAGTTATTTTCGCAGCTTATGGATTCCAATCAAATCGAAATAAAAGGTGCACGCGTCAACAACCTCAAAAATATTGACGTAAACATCCCTCGCAATACACTCACCGTTATTACCGGCCTTTCGGGTTCCGGAAAATCTTCGCTCGCTTTCGATACTCTTTATGCAGAAGGTCAACGACGCTATGTTGAAAGTCTCTCGGCTTATGCTCGCCAGTTTCTCGGACGAATGAACAAACCCGAATGCGACTATATTCACGGCATTCCGCCGGCAATTGCCATCGAACAAAAAGTTACCACCCGAAACCCGCGATCTACTGTTGGCACTTCAACAGAAATTTACGAATATCTCCGACTCCTTTTTGCACGCATCGGGAAAACAATCTCACCGGTTTCCGGCGTCGAAGTCAAAAGACATTTCGTTTCCGACGTTGTGGACAAAATGCTCGAATATCGCCCGGGAACGCGAATGGCAGTTCTCTCGCCCATTCAGTTGCACAACAACCGAACGCTTGCCGAACAACTCGAAATCCTGATGAAAGAAGGCTTTTCGCGCATAGATGTCGGAGAACAGTTTTATCGTATTGACGAGCTTCTCGCGCAAAAGGAATTACCTTCCAAAGAAGATATTTTATTGGTTATCGATCGACTTTCGTGCTCATCGGACAAAGCAACCGTCAACCGGCTTTCCGATTCGGTGGAAACTGCATTTCTTGAAGGCAATGGTGAATGTGTAGTCCGATTTTGGACCGAAAACGGCATCGAATCGTTCGCCTTTTCCAATCGCTTCGAAGCGGACGGTATCACATTCGAAGAGCCAACTGATCTGATGTTTAATTTCAATAGTCCCGTAGGAGCCTGCCCCCGATGTGAAGGTTTCGGCAAGGTAATCGGCATCGACGAAAACCTGGTGATTCCCGACAAAAGTCTTTCGGTTCAGGAAGAATGCGTGCAATGCTGGAAAGGCGAAAAAATGAGCGAGTGGCAGAAAGAATTCGTCCGCAATGCCTACAAGGCCGATTTTCCGATTCACAGGGCATATTATGACCTCACCGATAGCGAGAAGGACATCCTGTGGAATGGTCGGCACGACGTGGGCATCTATGGCATCAACGATTTTTTCGAAATGCTCGAGCAGAATCTTTACAAGATACAATATCGCGTCATGCTGGCCCGCTATCGGGGGAAAACCGATTGTCCCGTGTGCAAAGGTTCGCGACTTAAGCCCGAAGCGCTTTACGTGAAAGTGGGCGGTCATTCCATTGCCGATTTGGTACTCATGCCGGTAACCGAACTAAAGGAATTTTTCAACCATCTCGAGTTGAGTGATACCGACAAAGCTATTGCGGAACGATTGCTGACGGAGATTCACAATCGTCTGCAGTTTTTAATCGACGTAGGATTAGGTTACCTCACGCTCAATCGTCTCTCCAATACCCTGTCGGGTGGCGAAAGCCAACGCATCAATTTGGCTTCGTCACTTGGCAGCAGCCTGGTGGGATCACTCTATATTCTCGACGAGCCGAGCATCGGATTGCACTCACGTGATACTCATCTGCTGATCAACGTATTGCGCGATTTGCAACAATTGGGCAATACCGTAGTCGTTGTTGAGCACGACGAAGAAATCATTCGCGCAGCCGATTACATCATTGATATCGGGCCCCGAGCCGGACGATTGGGGGGTGAAATAATGTATCAGGGAAAAGTATCGGAAATCGAAAGAAACACCGACAGCTACACCGTGAAATATCTGACCGGTGAAGAGCAAATCGAAGTGCCACACAATCGTCGCAAATGGAACAACTACATCGAAGTGCGTGGCGCACGTCAAAACAATTTGAAAAATATTACCGTTAAATTTCCACTGAATGTAATGACCGTCGTTACCGGTGTCAGCGGTTCGGGAAAATCGTCGCTCGTAAACGATGTGTTATATAATGCCTTGCAATATCATTACAAGGGGACATCGCTCGAAAATGTAGAATTTAACGGAATCGGCGGCGATTTGAGGCTAATTAAAAATGTTGAATACGTCGATCAAAATCCCATCGGACGTTCTTCACGGTCGAATCCCGTAACTTATATCAAAGCCTACGACGAAATCCGAAAACTATTCGCCGCACAGCCTCTTGCAAAACAGATGAATTTTTCGCCGGCCTATTTTTCTTTCAACGTCGAAGGCGGGCGGTGCGAAGAATGCAAAGGAGAAGGCACTATTACCGTAGAAATGCAGTTCATGGCCGATATCAAGCTCGAATGTGAATCGTGCCACGGAAAACGATTTTCGCAGGAAGTGCTCGATGTGGAATATCATGGCGTTAACATCTACGATGTGCTGGAAATGACCGTAAATCAGGCTATCGAATTTTTTGGCGCACAAAAAGGGGCTACCGAAAAGAAAATCGTAAAACGATTGAAACCGCTGCAAGATGTCGGACTCGGATATATTAAGCTGGGACAATCGTCGTCAACTTTATCGGGTGGCGAAAATCAGCGTGTGAAACTTGCCTATTACCTCGGGGAAGAAAAAAGTGAGGCAACTCTATTTATCTTCGATGAACCGACAACCGGCTTGCACTTTCACGACATAAAAACGCTGCTTCGCGCTTTCAATGCACTTATCGAACGTGGCCATACCGTGCTCGTCATCGAACACAACATGGAAGTGATCAAATGTGCCGACCATATCATCGACATCGGCCCCGAAGGCGGAAAAGCCGGTGGTTATATCGTTTGTGAGGGAACGCCCGAAAGAGTTGCCTCCTGCCCCGAATCATATACCGGTCAGTTTCTCAAAGAGAAACTGTCGATAAAATGATCGGAAAACACAAGCTACGTACTACCAAGAAATTTGATCAGATTCGGGAAATCCTTGTCAAAAACTAAACGTATTGGAGCCCGATTCGAAATCCGATAGCGAAAATAAACCTGCGCCCAATACCACAAAAAACAAAATAAAATAAAGAACCAAGATAATGGCGGACCACAGCAGTGATGCTTTTGCCCAACTCACCTTATTCGGATTATGGTTGCCTTCGCTGAATGCCCAAATAAACAGAAAAACAATATTGACAACCGGAACGAGCATAATCAGGTAAGTGATGATCCAATCCTTCACTTTCATTACCGGAGCACTGTTCGACTCCCTTCCTCCTTCAGAATTCGAATTAACGGGTTGTTGGTACGCCGGTGCTGCCGTAGTTTCCTGCACTGTATTTGTCGCGGGATAACCCTGCTCTGCAAACAGAGATTGCAGCTCGGCCACCTCTTCGGCACGCATCCATTGTGTCATGCCCTGCGTCCACACAAGCGTTTCCTTGCGGATATGTTCATTTCGAAGCTCTTCGGGTGTGTAGGTTCCCTTTTGTTTGCCATCGATGTCGATATAAAAGTAATGATTCATAATACGTTATATTAATTGTTATTTATATTGATCAGGAGTAATCGTGATATCGTGAACGACATTTTGTAAAGAATCTCTATAAAAATATCGAAGCGTAACATCATTATCCCGGAATATGCGCAAATCGGGACTCGATGCCACTTGTGAACGAATATTTTCAGAAATAGTCTGTTTCAGTTCATTGAAAAGCGAATCGGCATTCGTGGTATTCAAAATAGTATAATAATAACAAAATTCGTTATCCTTTGTCACAGAAGCGCTGTCAAAACGCGTGAAGCGATCGAGCATCACCGGCGTTGAACCATTCAGGTTCGAAGCCATTTCGTTCAGCTTATGGTTAAGCTCCCTGTTTTTGGAAGTACATCCCCAAAAAGAAATGAAATATGGCAGCGATATGAGGGAAAAAAGCAATAATAATCTTTTCATAAGAATGCGAATAAGCTTACAAATTTAAAAAAGTTTTAAAAGCCAAAGAGGAAATATTCGGATTATTTTTCAAGGTTCTTTTTGAAATAGTGTGGGTAGATAAAAATAAAGGTTACTTCATAAATTACAGATGGCTCGCTTATTTGAATATTTATTACTCAAATTCCGCTCTTCCTTTTCCATTATCCTTATCAATTCTCAATTGTACATTACATCATAACTCTCCCCTACCTTCGGCAGTACCCCTCTTAGGATAGAGGTTAGAGGTTGGAGACTGGATATTTAGTCGAAAGTCCATAAAGTTAGAAAGTCTCACTTTCAACTTGTAATTAGAAATTTATAATTCCCAATTCCCAACTTCCTTATTTCTTCATTTCTCAATTCTCAATTCCCCTCATAAGCTGTCCCCTTAAGATAAGGGGACAAGCGCTGCCGTCAGGCAGTGCAGGGGTTATGATATTCCTCCACTTCTGACTTCTTCACTTCTTTCTTAAATTCTCAATTATCCATTGTACATTACATCATAACACCCCCCCGCCTCCGGCGGTACCCCTCTTATCTTAAGAGGGGAGTAATTATGGGATACACCATCTAACAGTCCCCTTAAGATAAGGGGACAAGCGCTGCCGCCGGGCAGCACAGGGGATAATTCCTCCACTTCCAACTTCTTTTCTTCTCTCGCACTCATCCATTATCCTTTATTTTCCCGACCTCATCTCATCATCGGGGCACCCGATCTGCGCAGCGAGCGTGCCGTCAGGCAAAAGACAAGCTGTTTGAGCCGCCGCAAGGCGGTGAGTTATTTGTCTTTTAGCGAACAAGCAGCTGTCGGGTCGATGATGAGATGCAGTCTTGATCTTTTTTGCATACTTTTTTGCATCAAGGCAAAAAAGTATGTGGGGTTTGGGGCAACGCCCCAACAAGTCGATTGATAATGCACAATGGATAATTCCCCGATTCAATGATTCTCTGTAATTCGCAACTTGTAATTCCCATTTCTCTACTTCTCTACTTCTTCCAAATTATCAATTGTTCGAAAGGGACCATCGCCGTATTTGCGCCGTACTTGCGTCGTACTTCGCTCTTGTTGACCTTGTACAAACTCCAAAAAGAAAATTTTTCAAACTTGAAGCTGAAAAACAGTAAGTTGTTGCTTTCTACCATCTCACCTCCGGATCTAATAGATTTCGGTAACCGGCAACGAGCCCTTTCCATTTAAATTGACCAATATTGATGTGATGACACGTATTTTTACCGGTAACTCTTTATTGCCTGTAAATTGATTTACAAGCATTTAAAAAACATTGGCAGGATGTCTCACGACATTCTGCCAAACTTGTTAACCTTAAATCTAATACTATTATGAAAAAACCACGATGCAAATATAAAAAAGAAATAAAAACGCAGCAAATAATTTCAATAAAAAATAAATTTTTTTCGAAATATATCATTTTGTAAGTTGAGTGGCTAAATTGCAGGTAAACCCATACCCGTAATTTTACGATATAAATCGAGAGCATAAACATCGGTCATACCGGAAACATAATCCACCATGGCCTGAATTTTTCCATACAGTGATGAGGCAGCGGTTTCGTATTGTTCCGGTATGCGGTCAAGCAAAATACGCGAGTAGGCATGATTCGGAGTGAGTGCAGCATCGATAAATTTTTCAAGCAAAAAGCCGATGATTCGATATCCGGCAATTTCGACGTCCAATACATCTTTCGATCGGTAGATGGACGAGACGGCAAATTGCGAACATTCGGCATAAGCCTCTTTGGTTTTTGATGAGATCTGCTTAATAAGAGAGCCTTCGAACTCGCCGGATAGCAACAAATGTTCATTTTCGAGAAAAACATCCACACACTCATTCACCAATTCGCCGATAACGCTTGCCCGCAAATATGCAATCTGCTCGTTGACGTCGCTCACGCGAGCCAGCGTCTGCATTCGCCTTTCTTTGCGAGGCTCGTCAAAAAAATTCAGAAACAATTCGATCGCCTTCTCGGTAGTTACCAAATGCAGTTTGTGGGCATCCTCGATGTCCATCACCTGATAACAAATATCGTCGGCCGCTTCCACCAGAAAAACCAACGGGAAACGTGCAAATTTAAGCGGCTGTTCATTCACTGTTGCAATGCCAAGATCGCCGGCAATAGTGCTATAATCGGATTCTTCGGAAGCAAAAAAACCGAATTTGTTTTTTCCGCCACTCAGTTCCGACGAAAAAGGATATTTAACTATGGATGCTATGGTAGAATAAGTGAGGGCAAATCCCCCTTCTCGCCGTCCTCTGAACTGATGAATGAGCAAACGCAAAGCGTTGGCATTGCCTTCGAAACACGTGAAATCCGACCAACGGCCACCTTCCTTTTCGATTTGCGCTTGCAATGACTTTCCTTTTCCTTCCGAAAAAAATGTGGATATCGCCTGCTCTCCCGAATGGCCAAAAGGAGGGTTTCCCAAATCGTGAGCCAAACAGGCAGCCGAAACAATCGAAGCAATTTCTTCGAAATGTGCAGACGAATCGGGATATCTTCGACGCAATTCTCGACCTACAATTTCGCCCAACGAACGTCCTACGCTCGAAACCTCTAAACTGTGCGTCAATCTGTTGTGCACAAAAATACTACCCGGCAAGGGGAAAACCTGTGTTTTGTTTTGAAGACGACGAAATGGCGACGAAAAAATCAATCGATCATAATCGCGCTGATATTCCGTACGATCATGCGTCTTTTCGTCGTGGTACGATTCCATGCCGAAACGCTTGGTGGATAATAGCTGCTCCCAATTCATCGTGTTGTTTTCTTCATTGTCGCAAATATACGACATTTAATTGGTGAATAATACTTTCGAAACAGCTTTCTATCTACTTGTTTAGCTGCTGCGTTATTTAAACTAATTATAAATAATTGATCAAACAAGGACTGATTCTCGGAAAAAATATGCACCTTTGCATTTCCAAATAACAAAAGAGATTAACCGCACATAAATCATATATAATAGATGCGTCTCTCCGAACTACATACGGGAGAAACAGCATACATTCTGAAGGTTAATGGGAATGGTGCATTCCGAAAGCGTCTGCAGGAAATGGGATTTGTTCGTGGGCAAGAAGTCAAGGCGATTCTTAATGCCCCACTCAAAGATCCTATCAAATACGAAATCATGGATTATGAGGTTTCGCTTCGCAGAAGCGAAGCGGTCATGATCGAAATAACCATGCTCCAGGAGGAAGTTGAGCAAAAGAAAAAACAATGGCAATCGGATGCGGAAATCGATACGGACGAAGGCTTTACATCCCGCACCAGCGAATCATCCGAATCGATTGTCCAGGAAAATCGGCAGCATAAAGTGCCCAAAAACATTAAAGTTGCCCTGGTAGGCAATCCAAACAGCGGAAAAACGTCTATCTTCAATTTGGCCTCGGGGGCACACGAACATGTGGGCAACTATAGCGGAGTAACGGTAGATGCCAAAGAGGGCACACTGCACCATCAGGGATATACTTTCACATTGGTAGATTTGCCGGGAACGTATTCGCTTGCCGGCTACACACCCGAAGAATTGTATGTGAGAAGATATATCGTGGAAGAACAACCCGACATTGTTATCAATGTGGTAGCTGCATCGGCAATCGAACGAAGTCTGTATCTCACCACCGAATTGATCGATATGGAAGTGCCAATGGTGATTGCGCTCAACATGTACGACGAACTCGAACAAAGCGGTCGGAAATTCGACTACCGGTCGCTGGCCACAATGATCGGGACACCAATCATTCCCACCGTTGGTAAAAAGGGACTCGGAATTCCTCAACTGCTCAACGAAGTAATTCGTTTTTTTGCCTCAACCCAACAGCAAAATGCATCTCATCCCCACATCCCCTACGGAAGAGTATTGGAACGTGCCATCGAAATTATGGAACGAGAGTTTCAGCACATCGATATCACTCCTTTCAGACTTCCCTTGCGATATATTTGCATCAAACTGCTTGAGGGAGATAGCGAAATCGAACGCATCATCCGCCAATTACCCAATCATCAGAATATTTTCGCACGTCGCGATAAGGAACGCGCCTATATAGAGAAATTACTGCATGAGGATGCCGAATCGGCATTCACCAATGCCCGATACGGATTTATTGCCGGAGGCCTTGAGGAAACTTTGAGCGAAAGGCGTTATTTTTCGGAAACTACCCGCAAAATCGATGCGATTGTTACGAATAAATACTTGGGATTTCCGCTGTTTTTCCTCTTTATGTGGATCATGTTCGAGGCCACATTCAAACTGGGAGAATATCCAATGCAGGGAATCGAATGGCTGGTGGAAATAATCGGCAATTTCGTGCGAACGAATATGGCGGACGGACCATTGAAAGATCTCATTGTGGACGGAATTATCGGCGGTGTTGGGGGCGTAATCGTTTTCCTTCCGAATATTGTGATTCTCTATCTTTTTATCGCTTTCATGGAAGATTCGGGATACATGTCTCGCGCTTCCTTCATCATGGATAAAGTGATGCACAAAATGGGACTGCACGGCAAATCGTTCATCCCGCTCATCATGGGCTTTGGATGCAATGTGCCGGCCATTATGTCCACACGAACCATCGAGAGTCGAAGCAGCCGAATGATCACAATGCTCATCGTGCCTTTCATGTCATGCAGCGCACGTTTGCCGGTATATCTGGTTTTCGTCGGAATATTTTTCAGTAAATACGCGAGTCTTGTTCTTTTAGGATTATACGTTACGGGGATTTTGCTGGCTGTTTTATCGGCACGTCTTTTCCGAAAAACGCTTTTCACGGAAGAGGATACGCCATTTGTAATGGAACTTCCTCCCTACCGAATGCCAACGCTCAAATCCATTATCATCCACATGTGGGACAGGTCGAACCAATATCTTAAAAAAATGGGGGGGCCTATTCTTCTTGCTTCAATCGTTATCTGGTTTCTGGGTTATTTTCCACGAAACATGCAGCGCGAGGCAGCTTTCGATCTACAGATTGAAACAGTAAAAAGAAGTTTTACTCAAAACCGCATCGATGAACAGGCTAAAAACACGATGATCGCCGATATCGAACATATCCGAATGACCCAACACCAGGAGAATTCGCTCATCGGACAAATCGGCAAATTTATCGAACCGGTTATGCGCCCATTGGGATTCGATTGGAAAATTTCGGTAAGTCTGCTTTCCGGAATGGCAGCCAAAGAGATTGTCGTGAGCACGTTAGGCGTTCTTTACGCCGGCAACGATGATAATCAGACTTCATTGCAACAGCGGTTAAAGGCCGAAACATATCCCGACGGTAGTCCCGTTTTCACCCCATTGGTAGTGATCGGATTTCTGCTCTTCGTGCTCATTTATTTTCCGTGCATCGCAACCATTGCCGCTATCAAAGAAGAATCGGGTTCGTGGAAATGGGCTGCATTCAGCATTTTCTATTCCACAGGCTTGGCTTGGATGGTGGCCCTGCTGGTGCATCAAATCGGATTGCTTGTGGCGTCATAAACTTTCAGAAAAAAAAATTGTTTTAGTAGCATGGATATACAGTTGATTATTGTTTTCATTATCGGCATAGCCGTTGCAGTAAAATTGGGATACGAAATCTATAAATTTTTCTTCGTAAAAAAAGACTCCCCCTATTGCAACGGATGCACCATGTGCAAAATACCTGATACAAAGACGAAAGCATAAAACTCCGGCTTCACGTCTGTTTATCGCATCAACTTCGTCAATACTTCGATATTTTTATCGGAATCAGGTTTTTTGCCTTCTACCGTGTATAAATAAGCAATGCGCGAGGCATATTTTTCGTAAACTTTGTGTTTCACGATTTTCAAAGTCGAATTCACCATGCCGTTATGCTCGGTAAAAGGTTCTTCCAAAACGGCAAAAGCCGAAGGAATCCAACGTTCGGGGAAAAGTCCTCCAAATTTACCGTCTTTGAGGTATTGATCGATTTCTTTTTCGATAATTAGAACAGCTTCAACCGGATCATGCGCGACCTTCTTCAACTGCTCGACGTTGGGAACCACAAGTGCCGTCGTATAGGGACTTTGATTGTTATATAGCACGATCTGCTCTATATAAGGCGATTGCGCCATAATCGACTCTTCGATACCTTCCGGCGAAAACTTCTCGCCATCACTCCCGATCAGCAGCGATTTGGTGCGTCCCAGTACAAATAGGAAGCCGTCTTTATCCAGATATCCCATATCGCCCGTTCGCAACCATCCATTCACAATCGTTTCATTGGTAGCTTCTGGATTTTTCCAGTAGCCTTTCATTACGTTTCCTCCGCGAATGACAATTTCGCCTCGCTCTCCGATAGGAAGTTCATGAAAATCATCGTCCACTATTTTGATATCCATGTGCGGCACGGGTTTGCCCGATGATCCCATTTTGTGCTCGTGCGGCGTGTTCGACGAAATCACGGGAGTAGCTTCCGACAAACCATATCCCTGATACATGGGAATGCCGATGGCATAAAAAAAACGCTGCAATTCGATATCAAGCAAAGCACCGCCTCCGATGAAGAAATCCATATTGCCGGCAAACGATGCACGCACCTTCGAGAAAATGAGCTTGTCGTAGAACTTAAGCATCGGTTTTTGCCAAAAAAGCGCTCCTTCGCCCTTATTATATCCTTCCTTGTTGTATGCGTAAGCAAGTTTCAAAGCTCTTCTGAAAAGCTTTTCGGTGGTTGCTCCTTTTTTTTGGATTCCTGCTTCGATACTTTTTCTGAAATTGGCAGCCAATGAAGGCACACTCAAAAGGATGTGAGGGTTGATAGCCTGAAGACTTTTCGGAACATTTCGAAGCACTTCCATAGCCGTTTTCCCCATCGCAACCGATGCTACAGAAGCGCCACTTTTCATAAAAATATAAATCCCGGCTGTATGGCCGAAAGAGTGATCCCATGGCAGGATGAGCAATGTCCGGTAATACGAAGGGATCCCGTGCAGTAGTTCCAACGACTGCTCCACATTGCAGGTATAATTTCCGTGCGACAGCATGATACCTTTCGGATTTGCGGTGGTGCCCGAAGTATAGGAAATATTGGCCAGCGTGTCGGAGGTTACCAATTTTGCCCGTTCCCTAACTACATTCGGATTTTCCCGAAGATGTTCTCTTCCGGCCTCAACCACCTCATCGAAGAAAATCTCGTCCAATTCCAATTTATCGACGGGATCGAGAAGAATATACCGTTTCACGGTTTGTAGCTTGTCTTTCAAAGGACGCAATTTCGCAATCTGCTGATCGGAAGCAAGCACCATACAACATTCCGAATGATTGATTCGAAAAGTGATATCCTGTTCCGTTTCGAGTTTCACCGAAAGAGGTACGCTTGTTGCAGCAGCCGAAAGTATTCCCAATTCGCCGATCACCCAATTATTTTTCCCTTCCGAAATCAATGCGACACGATCCTCCGGTTGCAAACCCATCGAAATAAGTCCGCCAGCAAAAAGCCGTACCTTCTCATGCACCTCGCTGTAGGTCATCGAGGTATAATCTACGCCCTTGCGCGCTTCATACAAATAAGGATTATTTCCGTATTTGGCAACGGCCTCATCGAACATTTGCAAAATCGTTTGGCTCATAATTTTTGAAAAAATGATATTCGACAAAACTACAATTTTTTTTGAAATTATATCACGACAGCAAACATTCGAATTTTATTCTTCACATTTTTTGTTGGTAAACCTTTTGAACTCGGTGTCTGTTATTCTTATCTTTGCAGTCTGTTATTATGAATATTGTAAGGAAAATCCGGCAAGACAACACCAATGATCCTCACCTTTTAGGCAAAGGCGACATCAAAAAACTACTTGTACAATACTCGCTTCCGGCCATTTTGGGAATGGTCATTACTTCCCTCTATCATATTGTTGACAGTATATTTATAGGACACGGCATTGGAGCACTTGCATTATCGGGGCTTGCCGTAACTTTTCCTATAATGAACATTCTCGCTGCCTTTTCAACCCTCATCGGAGTGGGTGGAGCCACGCTTACCTCAATTCGACTCGGAGAGAGGGATGAAGAGGGAGCGCGAAGTATTTTGGGTCATGTGACAATCCTGAATGCTGCAAACTCAATATTGTTGTGTAGCATCACATACATTTTTCTCGATCCAATCCTCACCTTGTTTGGGGCTAACGATCTGTTGCTACCCTATGCTCGCGACTTCATGTCGGTATATTTGATTGGAACTCCGGTTGTTTTTGTGTTTATTGCGCTCAACAACATAATGCGAGTAACCGGATATCCACAAAAAGCAATGCTTTCGTCATTTATAACAGTCATCGTGAATATTATTCTTGCACCTATATTCATATTCGTTCTAGGGTGGGGTATGAAAGGCACGGCTTTAGCCACTGTCCTATCACAACTAGTAGGGCTGATATGGGTTTTATCGCATTTTCTCAATAAAAAAAGCTTCATTCATTACACCAAACAATCTCATAAACTTTCTATCAAGACTATTTCGGCGATGCTTGCCATCGGACTTTC
>Ga0208824_1001717_pt1 | contig 18812 bp, 14 predicted proteins | sample AD_JPNTR3_MetaG_FD_184447 | JGI IMG/M metagenome (GOLD analysis project Ga0208824, IMG submission 184447) | Active sludge microbial communities of municipal wastewater-treating anaerobic digesters from Japan - AD_JPNTR3_MetaG (SPAdes) (version 2) | ecosystem: Engineered > Bioreactor > Anaerobic...
CACGGGAACACTTTGTAAATTTGTTTGTACAACAAAAACAAACAATTATGACACACAATGAGGAACTAACCGAAAGGTTAACAGAGGAACTAACCGAAAGGCTGACAGAGGAACTAACCGAAAGGTTAACAGAGGAAATAACCGAAAGGTTGAGAGACGAAATGGAAGATAGGATGAGAGAGGAAATAGAGAAAATAACCGAAAAGCTGACAGAGGAAATAACCGAAAGGCTGACAGAGGAAATAACCGAAAGGCTGACAGAGTCATTAAACAGTAATTGTCATCAATAAGGGCGGAACATCGGTATGCGAGTCGATGGATTCACCGACCGAAAAAGATAATTGCTTAAAACGCTTATTTTGGTTTGCGAAAAGCTCTCAATTGTGGGAGCTTTTTTTGTAGCTTGATGATTTGGCTTGTGAGTATCCAATAGCAAAAACGGTGCGATAGAAAAAATCAATAATCCAACTAAACATATAGACCGAATATTTCTTATTTAGATAGGACTCGAGAGTATTTTTCAGTCGAATTAGTGTGAAAATTAGTGTGAGAGGCTAAAATAAAAAAAATAACTGCCTAAATATTAAGCAGTTATTCAAGCATGTTGTTGTCCCACCAAGATTCGAACTTGGACTGGCTGAACCAAAATCAGATGTGCTACCATTACACCATGGGACAATCCTTATTGCTTCGTGAAAAGCAGTGCAAAAGTATAATATTTATCGTAATCGGCCAAATATACAGGGATTTTTTTGTTGAGATGTAAGCATTCGGTGAAGTCCGTATTTGATTTCAAGTTTCTTTATTTTCTGAAAGAAAACTTTCAAAAACTTGGAAAACATTCGGAGTCGATTTGGAGTTTTTAGAAGTTTCTCTTAACCCAGTTTGAAGGAAGTAGTTCTGCCAGATCTATTGTATAATCTTCGTCGTAATCGTGGATATGACTCAACACGTAAACCATCCAGTCGCGGAAGTTCACATCTGCAGCCTTGCAGCAACCAAGTAAAGAGTAGATAACTGCAGCATCTTCCGCAGCATCATGGTTACCGCAAAACAGGTAATTTTTTCTGCCAAGCGCTAAGCCTCTCAGGCTGTTTTCAGCCAGATTATTATCTATACGATACCTGCCATCCAGGTGATACCGGCTTAATCGGTGATAGATGTCATAAGTGTATTTTATGGCCTTGCCAATCGGACTCTTTGGTAATACTTTTTTGTATTCATTCACCAGCCACTTTTCAAAGACAACTATGATCGGGTAGGCGTGACTCTCTCGGAGATTGGCCCTTTCATCATAGGATAGGTTCCTGTCATCAGCTTCTCTTTCTACCTCGTAGAGAAGGCCGATTTGTTCAAGAGCATATTCTGCCCTGCGCCTGTCATTTTTCAGGGACTCTTCAAATTTTCTTCTCGCGTGAGCCCAACAACCCAGGGGTAATACCCCTTTCTTGTACTCGTACATCTTGTATACACCATACCCGTCTGTCTGCATAGCACCACGGAAGTCTTTCAACAGGGATAATGCAACATTCTGTGCCCTTGAGCCATGGTCATAATGAAAGAAGAGTTGTTTGTCCATGACGGAACGTACCATCCACATGTATCCATTGACAGTTTTATGCTTCTCATTATTTATAACAGGCACAGTGGTTTCATCCACCTGGATATAATCGGTGGCAAGAACCAGTTCTTTGAGTCGGTAGTAAAGTGGCCTCAGTAAATCGGCTGTATCCTTAAACCAACCATTCACCGTTGGTGGCGGGAGATTGATTTTCATCTGCTTCAACATCTGTATCTGACGGTAAAATGGCAGATGATTAACATACTTGTTTATCATAAGTTCTGCCAAAAGTGATGCTCCGGCATAACTGCGTGCTATAGGCCGGTATGTTGTAGGAAGCGAAGCTGTAACAATAGGAGAAGACTCTTTTTGAGACTCCTGTGAAGTTTTGTTCTTTAGCACATACTTATGACGCACAATCCTCCTGACGTAGCATTTCGCCGGTTCATACTCCAGCACTTCGGTTATCTCCGGTTCGAGCTCAGTCCATGCATCCATGTCACCTGATACTTCCTCCGGGTAGAAATGCTCTTCAACGCGGGGCAGATCTTCAGGCAAGGGTCTGCGGACAGGTTTTCTTTTTTCACGTTGCTTTACACGCCTTTCCCTGAAAGACTCTATTTCAGCTTTCGCTTCTTCTGCCTGCTCTTGTTCTGCAGGCAACAAGTCCAAGCCATCGAAGTCGATACGGCGCTGACGCGGGTCTTCTTTAATAAAGCGTTCACTGGATTTACCCCATATACGCCGCCTGAGATAAGCAACCTCATCCTCCAGCTTGAGGATTTTTTCATCTTTCAAGGATATGGTATGCTCATATGAGGATTTTAATGCATCAACATCCGTACGATCTTCCAGCTTACCTTTCAGGAGTTGAATCTCCTGATACTGGTGGTCACATTTCTCCAGCAGAAGTTCTAAAAGCTCGTTCGGATTTTCTTTGATTTCTTGCATCTTTTCCCCTTGTCAGATAACGAGAGTAAAGATACAAAAACAGCATTACATATGCAAGAAAAAAGAGGCTAAAATCGTCTGTTTACGAGACTTTCAAGCGTTTTTTATATTTACATTTCCCGGTGTCAATTCCCTGTACCATCAGCATGAGTTTTTGCCAGGAAAAAGGGTGGAATTTTTCGTTTTCATCAAAAGAGGGTAATAAAAAATTCCCTTTTTCAAGCTTCATGTAATAAATGACCAACCCTCCATGTTCCATGTGCAGGATTTTCATACTTGTGCAATGACGATTCAGAAAGATAAACACATCTCCACTGCTAACTTCCTTTCCCATCTGATCTGTGACTAATCCGCTTAAAGTGTAAAAACCTTTGCGCATATCCGTTGGAAAAGGATAAAGCCAGTAACGCATAGAGTCGTTTAGGTTAAACATGGCTTATTGGGTTAAAAGTATTAAAGATCGAAGTTGGGTCAGATCAGCTTCAATGGGAACACGTAATTTTACACCGTTGGGATAAACAATCTCGAAAACATTGCCACCCGATGGGTGCATATGCTCCGGATTGGATTGTTGCTGAACTACCTTTTTTGCCGTTAACTGTTGATTTGCATTGGTAAAAACTATTGGCACAAAACCGGGAGGTTGTTCCTTTCGCTGGTTGTGTTCACGTAATCTCCTTTGCCAGTAATAAAATTTGGATTCCAGAATGCGCTCATTCCTGCAGAACTCCTTTACACGAAGGCCGCCGGATTGGTAACGATCATAAACTGTTTCAAATTGCTTTAATGTCCACATAATTTTTTGTGGGCAAATATAGCAAGGTTGAAAAGGTAATTTAAGACGGGGAAGACCGAATGCTTACGTTGAGATTCCCGTACCATGGGTTATCTGAGATTCTTATTCGGCTACGAGCAGAAAATATGATTTTTTGCCACGTTGTGTCACGATATATTTTCCACCGATCAGCGCTGCAGCATCAATAATTTTATCGGCATTGTCGAGGCGCTCCTTATTTATTAGAACTCCACCGGCCTGTAAAGTTTTGCGCATCTCGCCTTTAGACGGGAAAACGGGTGCAATTTCTGTGAGTAAGTCAACGGCTTTGACGCCTCCTGTCAGTTTTTCTTTCGAGACATGAAATTGCGGAACTCCCTCGAATACTTGCAAAAAGGTCTCCTCGTCAATCGATCGGAGCGTTTCTGATGTAGATTTACCGAAAAGAATCTGCGAGGCATCGACAGCCGATTCATAATCTTCGCGTGAATGAACCATTATGGTGATTTCTTCAGCCAATCGCTTTTGTAGCGGTCGAAGATGAGGCGTTTCCTTTTGTTGTGCGACGAGAGCATCAATTTCTTCTTTTGAAAGTGCCGTAAATATTTTGATATATTTTTCGGCATCGTCATCGCTGACGTTAATCCAAAACTGATAGAATTTGTAAGGAGAAGTGTATCGGCGATCGAGCCACACATTGCCACTTTCGGTTTTTCCGAATTTTCCGCCGTCTGCTTTTGTGATAAGCGGACAGGTAAGTGCAAAAGCTTCGCCGCCTTCTTTGCGTCGTATCAGTTCTGTTCCTGTAGTGATGTTGCCCCACTGGTCGGAACCGCCCATTTGCAAACGGCAACCTTTTTCGCGATATAAATAAAGAAAATCGTAAGCTTGCAAAAGCTGATAAGAGAATTCGGTAAATGACATTCCTTCACTCGATTCGCCGCTCAGACGTTTTTTGACCGAATCTTTTGCCATCATATAATTAACGGTGATATGCTTTCCAATGTCGCGGATGAAATTCAGAAAAGTGTAGTCTTTCATCCAATCGTAGTTGTTCACCATGATTGCCTTGTTGGGAACATTGCCATCGAAATCGAGAAATTTGGCCAACTGCTTTTTGATAGCTTCCTGGTTATGTCGGAGCGTGGCCTCATCCAGCAGATTTCGTTCTGCCGATTTCATCGAAGGATCTCCGATCATGCCGGTTGCGCCTCCCACCAATGCAATCGGAGTGTGGCCCGCACGCTGAAAATGTTTTAACATCATCACGCCCACTAAATGTCCGATGTGCAGCGAATCTGCAGTCGGATCTATTCCAAGATATCCGGCAGTGCGTTCTTTCATCAATTGCTCTTCTGTCCCAGGCATAATATCCTGAATCATGCCACGCCAACGAAGTTCCTCTACAAAATTCATATCGTTCTTATTTTTCCGTTTTTATGAATTGGGTGCAAAGGTAGTACTTTCTTTTCAGAAAATAGAGACGTAAACAGAAGAGGTTTGACAAATAGTACTTCTTTCAGACAAGTATTTTGCCATTGTTCAGATTCCTTCGGAAGTCATTCTCACTCGCTCCATCGTCTCGTCGCTCCGATAGTACAGACGATCGATGCAAATCGATCGGCGAAAACTTCCTCCGTTGACATTCGCTCCTCCATTGTGGTAAATAAAATACCAATTGCCCTTGAACTCGATGATCGCCTGGTGGTTGGTATTGCAGTTGCCGGCCAATTCGTTGAGGATTCCTTTATATTCCCAAGGTCCGTTGATATTTTTACTCATTGCATAGCAAGTCTTTTCGGGAAATTCTGATGCGAAGGAGAGATAATACCAATCGCCCTTTTTGTGAATCCAAGGAGCCTCGGTGAAACGCGGCAGCGAAACGGGCATGATTGGTCCGTCGAGTTCTGTCATATTTTCTTTGAGTTTGGCATAGTAGCATTGGGTATTTCCCCAAAAGAGATATGCTTGTCCGTCGTCATCAATAAAGACTGTCGGGTCGATATCGTCCCACGAAATGTGTGTGAATTTTGTTGTCATATCGTTTGTGATGAGAGCCGATCCACGAGCATCTTTGAAAGGCCCGATCGGCGAATCGGAAACGGCTACTCCGATTGATTTTCCATGAATGGTTTTATGTTCTACTGTGGCATACCAATAAAATTTACCGTTCCGTTCGATCACCTGACTTGCCCATGCATCGCCTTTGGCCCAACCGAAATCGGTGGGTTTGAGTGGGGTAGGGTGTTCAGTCCATGTTTTCATATCGGAAGACGAAAATACGCACCATTCGTTCATTACATATCTGTTTTCGGGCGGCGGGCATTGGTCGTGACCGGCATAAATATATATTTTGCCGTCATGCACAAGTGCTGCAGGGTCCGCCGTATACTTGTATCGAACGACAGGATTGCCCTGAGCAACAAAAGTAGTGTCTTTTTCAACTGCAAATATTGAGGTCGTGAAAAGCAAAGCAAATGCGGCTACGATGGTTGATTTATTCATATCGGTTACTTATGGAATTTGAAGGAGTATATGACAAATGTGTACGGATTGACATTAATATTGAGATGATTACCCGCAAAATCGAACTCGGAATATTTAGGCACGATAGCCAATGGATTGTCGAGCGTGTTTTCTCCCTCAAGATTATCGGACGATAACGTGATGAGTTTTCCTCCGGTAAGCGTTTCTTTCTTTTTCAATGCGGGAAAAGAAAGATCGATTTGTTGCGGCTGGGAAGACGTATTTACAATTTTCACAATGATTTCATTAGTATTCTTGTCCCATACTGAACTTGCGAATAACCCATTTTGATCAGGTGCACCACATATGGGTTTGTTGTTCATTGTCATAGGAAGAACATTTGTGCCTTTGTGCTGTGAATAGAGTTGTTGAACGTAATAGCTAACGGTTTTCACGCTACGCAAGTTATCGAACCAAATCATGTCGGGACGCCATTGCCAACCATCCACGTGCGCAAACAGAGGAGCATAGGTGGCCATATGTACAACGTCGGCATTGCGTTCCATGCCCGTCATGAAGGCTGCTTCGAGCAATGAAGTGTAGAAATGGTTCCATTTTTTCCCTGTTCCGTGGCAAGCATATTCGCCTGCAAAAACTTTTGGGCCTTTTCGATCATACGAATCGTATCGTGCTCCTTGAGAAAGAAACCAGTTTTCGGGACGATAGAAATGTTCGTCCACCAAATCGACTTTCAATTTTTTCATTTGAGGCCATAAATAATCGAACTGATCGCCTTCCGATCCGGGACCGGAGCTTCCAATAATATTAATATTTGGGTATGCTTTGCGAATAGCTTCAACAAAAGGCTGCAGTCTGTCAACGTATTCTTTGCCCCATTGTTCGTTACCCACGGCTATAAATTTTAGATTAAAAGGTTGGGGATGTCCCATTTCGGAACGGATTTTTCCCCATTTGGTATGAACGTCGCCATTGGCAAATTCTATCAAATCGAGAGCATCCTGGATGTAGCTTCCCAAATCGCAAACGGGTACATGTGCACTCGAATCGTTATTTTGAAATTGACATGCCAGTCCACAGCTCAAAACCGGTAAAGGTTCGGCCCCAATTTCTTCGGCAAGGATGAAATATTCGTAAAAACCCAAACCGTAACTTTGAAAATAATCGGGAAAGAATCGGTGAGGAAAGGTATAATGCCAACGATTTTCGTTGAGAGGACGGTTTTCTACTGGCCCGATGCTGTTTTTCCAATTATAACGGGTATTCAAATCCGTTCCTTCAACAATGCATCCGCCCGGAAAACGAAAGACACCCGGACGAATATCGTAAAGCGCTTGTGCTAAGTCCTTTCTTAATCCATTTTCGTGTCCCTTCCAAGTATCTACAGGAAATAAAGAAATGTGTTCGAGATCGATCGGATTTTTCGATTCGAGAAAGATTCGTAATTGTCCTTTTGAAAGCGTTTCGGAAGGTTTCAGAATAAGTTGGTATTTTTTCCATTCTTTGGAATCGATAATCAAATCTTGAGAAGCAACGGCTTGTTGTTCCTTCATCGATGATTCGTCGATTAACTGAATGCGTATTTTGGATGCGTCATTGGCAACACGAGCCCAAACCGAGAAACGATATTCTTTTCCTTGTTCCACACCTATACCAAAATATCCTTCGTTTTGCAATCCGGTGCGTTTGTGATCATGTCCCGGATATTCGAGCCGGACATAGTGTGGATTTTTCTCGAATGGGCCGTCGTTTTTCAAGCTAACTTTGCCAAATATTTTCCAACCCATAAAATTGTCAGGAAATTCGAAAGAACGATTTTTAATCAATTCGGCATACAGTCCGCCATCGGCGGCATAATTGATATCTTCGAAAAATAAGCCGTACATTGTGGGCTGAATTTCGGGACCGATTTTATTCGTTTGTATCACAAATTGATTGCTTTGTGCGTTTGTGGAAATAAAAGAAGTTATTCCACAACAAATAATGAGTGCCAATAAAAGATTTTTTTTCATGAGAGTTATATTTATGATTTTTATTCAATTTTTTTTCCCAAAACTGCTCTTCCGTCGCAGTCCAATCCGGTAAACATAAGCGTATTTGCTTGTTTTTCCCAATCGTGTCCGGCAAAAATAATCAAATTATCAATGCTGTCCCCTTCGATTTCGATTGATAAAAGTTGTTTTTTTTCATCAAAATTCCAACTTCCTTCGTAATTTATTTTTTCGTCTTTACCGAAAAAGTAAGATTTTGAAACATTGACTTCTCCCTTTATCGTTTCTCCTTCACCCCAAAGTACTTGACCGGCTTCGAGACTACGATTCAGCAAAGGCTCATGAACCCTGATTATTTCCCAACGGCCCGGAATATTTTTTTTTGAAATTTTGGCTGAAATTTCACCCGCATAGCGTTCGGGAGACACGACCGGCCAACCGTCAGGAGTGAAAAATGTTTCGCGAACATGCAGTACCATCAATTCGTTTCTTGGAGATAAGCGGCCCTGGTGAGCCGTGAAATATTTTCCCTTATTGGTGCGGATGACACTGCAATGTCCTGTTCCTGCCCATCCTGAATGATTTTCGAATTTGTAAGGGGCAATAAGAATCGGAAAATTGTCGGTAGTGTCTGCCATATTTTTCCCGAAATAGTCAAAATAAGGACCTTCGGGATGTTTCGATTTTCCTACTCGAATGTTGTAGGTTGTCATGAGTGCATCGTAAGAGACAAACAGAAAATATTCCTTCAAATCGGGGTTGTAAATAATTTCGGCAGCTTCGAGATTATCCTTTTTGTAATTGGCTCGTCGGGCGACGAGATGCCCCATATCGTTCTCGTTTTTGGTTAATCCGGTTGTTGGGTCGATTTCGACGCAATACAAACCGCCGAAAAACGAACCATAAATCATCCAAGATTTTCCTGTTTCAGAATCTTCGACAATAGTCGGATCGATAGCATTCATGGGCGACTCATTATTTGTCTTTACGACGCATCCTTTTTGTGTCCAAGGTCCTTCGGGAGACCGAGATTCGGCAAGTCCGATGTACGAAGTTTTTTTGCCGAAAGCCGACACGCAATAGTACAATCGATATGTTTCGCCATGTTTTGTGATGTATGGGGCCCAAATGTTTGTGGCACCTTTGCCATTGTTGTTAGTGCGTACCCAATCTATGGCTTCCTGTGGAATTTTCGGGAAAGCCCATCCGAGAAAATCCCAATGGACCAGATCTTTTGATCGTCGCATTTGAATATAGCCGATCGGGACATTTAATTCTGCAGCTTTCTTCCTGTTTTCGCGATAAATAGCATCGGTTGAATACATGTAGAAATATTCACCAAATTGTCTGAATGAAGGATCGTGCACATTGTAGGTACCCCATTTTAGATAATCGCCCATATCCGAGACGGAAGAATAATCGTCGTTCCAGGGATTAAGCTGATTCGCGGGCAACGACAATGTTTGTTTTTGACGGCACGAAAAGGCCATTGTCAAGAAAAGAAATAAAACTGCTAACTTTGAATAACAAAATGTCTTTTTCATCATGCAAAAATTATAATATGGCAAATAAACGGCTTGTTTGCTTATTATAGGAGGAGATATGAACACACATGGTGGATAAATTGCGTTTTTGCTTAAAAACATGATTTATGCTTTCAGTCAATTCTTTTTTTATTCTAATTTTGTGCAAACTCCATCGATTTCATATGTTGAACATGCGGCCTTATTTTACTTTAACGTTATTGCTTTTGTTATCCTCGTTTTTGTGCTTGGCTCAAAATTTCATTTCCGATGATTTCCTACTCGATTATATTGAAATGGATGATGGATTGATGCACAATTATGTTGACGATATTTATCAAGACAGACTCGGATTTGTTTGGTTTGCTACCGGAGGCGGCCTTTCGCGATTTGACGGTTATGAATTTGTTCATTATTCCATGAACAGTTTTCCCGTCAATTTGAAAGGAAACTTTGTGCACAGGGTATGCGAGGATGACTTTGGAAGACTGTGGATTGCTTCGGATGGTGGATTGGATGTGTTGTCGTTTGCCGAACAGAAACTTGTGGATTTGTTTAAGAATAGCGATTTTGATTTTTCTTTTTTAAAGCAACCTATTCTTAATCTGGAGAAAGATTCGAAAGGCGATTTTTGGTTATTTTCGATAAATACGTTATATAAGATTGATTTGAACGCGGATGGGGAAATCGAATCGGTTTTCAAACTGACCATCGACGATCATCCGGTGCGCTATATTGCCATGGCCGACATCGATGGGGATGGGAATATCTGGATCGGTGTAAATGACGAAATTTTAAAAACGTATGTTGACAACGGCAGGCATTTGATAAGAACACAATCGGTTTCTCAAAAACTGATTTTTCGGCGCAATACAAGGATTAATAAAATCCTGTTGAAAGAAAATGAAGTATGGATTGCAACAGACAGAGGTTTATGCCGATATTATAAAAACGAAGATGCCGTAAAAATATACGTACATGACGAGGCTGATGAGCGATCGATATCGCAGGACTTTATAACCGATTTGTGTGTTACTCCTTCCAAAATACTGATTGCCTCAACATTTAATGGCATAAATATTTATCAGCCGTCAACCGATCAATTTGAGCGCATCTGCCAGGACAAAATCACGACTAAAATCATGTTGAACAGTAATTTTGTGAACTGTCTGTATTCGTCGGGAGATGTTCTTTGGGTAGGAACGGAAACCGGTGGAGTGAATAAAATCTCGCCTCGAAATAGTTTCGTAAAAATTTATACGCATCAAGAAAATATGTCCGGCAGCATTTCCAAGAATCCTGTAAACTCGATTTTGGAAGATCAGGATGGAAATTTGTGGGTGGGAACTGTTGAAGGGGGCTTGAATCTGAAAAAGCGTGGAGAAAAATTTTTCGAACATTTTACAACGACTTCGTCTGCGCACTTGAGCCATAATTCGGTAAGTGCATTGAGTATCGACGATAAAGATCGCCTTTGGGTAGGGACATGGGGAAACGGTGTTACGTTACTGGATAGAAAGAATCCGGCGAAACCCGCCTCCAAATACCTGAATTCTTCGAGCGAAGCAGGTTTTTTGATTGATTTTGTCGGTGCGCTTCAGTATGACAAACTCAATCGGGGCATGTGGCTGGGAACGAATCAAGGATTATATTTCTACGACCTGAATACAGAAACGTTGAAAGTTCCGTTTGGCGACCAATCGTCAAATGCCATCAGTGGTATTGTTGGTTCGGCGATTGATGAAAAAAACCAATTATGGATTGGTTGCGCCGAAGGTGTTTATGCAATAAATTTGAATCGCGGCAGCGATAATTATTTCTCGTATAAGCACTACAAATATAAATTGGACGATCCTCAGTCGCGATTAATCGATAAAATTACCTGCATTTATCTTGACAGCAAAGGCATTTTATGGCTGGGAAGCGATGGCTTTGGCTTGTATAAACGTGTAATCGGTAATCAGGGCGAGGTTTCGTTTAAAGCTTATACAATGGCCGACGGCTTGGTAAGCAACAATGTGAAAGGCATCGTGGAAGACGATTCGGGTAATTTGTGGATTAGTACGAATAACGGATTGTCTTTTCTTGACCGCAAAAATTTCCAATTTTCAAATTTATACAAAGAAGACGGATTGGGCAGTAATCAGTTTTATTGGAATGCATATTGTAAAAGCAGCGATGGAACGTTATATTTTGGCACTGTGGATGGGTTAATCGGCATTGATGCAACATCTATTTTTTCGAACGTAAAAAAATATAAGGTAACCTTGACAAATCTGATCGTAAATAATCAACCGGTTTTTCCCGGAAAATTTATCGATTCGGATATTTCGATCAGCGATCGTATGGTGATTCACGAAAAAGAAAGATCGTTCAAGATAAGTTTTTCGGCATTAAATTACTCTTCAACATATAATTATGTTTATTCTTATCGACTTTCGGGTTATGATGAAAATTGGATTGAGTTGCCTAAAAACGAGCATTCTGTGGCATATATGAATTTGCCGGCCGGCAAATATACTTTTCAAGTGAAATATACGCCCAAAAACCGGAAAGATTATGGCGAGATAACACAATTTGAAATTCGAATAAAACCCTTTTTTTATAAGACATTCTGGTTTAAATCGATGATTATCGCTTTTGTGATTTTTCTGATTTTGTCGTGGTATTTTTGGCGTATCCGGTCGTATGAAGAGCAGCACAAAAAAATGGAGAAAATAGTAGAAGACAGAACCCAACAACTTGAAAATCAAAATGAAATACTGACAAAGCAAAAATTTGAATTGGCGCAACAAAATGTTGCCCTCAATCAACAAAAAGAGGAAATCTTACGTCAAAAACAACAGATTGTTGATATGTCGCGAAAAGTGCAGAAAATGAATCAGGAACGATTGGATTTCTTTACCAATTTGTCTCACGAATTTCGTACTCCGATTACTTTGATTACCGGCCCCGTCGAGCGAGCCTTGCGGTTGAGTACAAACCCATACGTCATCGAGCAGCTTAATTTTGCGGAGCGTAATTCGAAATATTTGCTTTCGCTGATCAATCAATTGATGGATTTTCAGAAAATTGAATCCAAAAGGACGGAAATAAATTATCAGCGTGGAAATTTCGAATTTTTCTTGAAATCGCTTTGTGAACAGTTTGCATTTCAGTTGAACGAACGGAATCTCGAATTGAGGATAGTGTGTGATTTGCAGGAACCTGACTTTTTTTACGATGAAGAAGCTTTGCACAAAATACTTACAAATTTGTTGTCGAATGCCATAAAATATACGCCTGACGGCCGATTAATAACCCTATACATCAAATCATTCAAAGATAAATCAAACTCGCAATACGAAAAATTATATATTGGTGTAAAAGATTCGGGAATGGGCATCCCGGAGGAAGATTTGGATCAAATATTCAAACGTTTTTATCAAAGTCGGAATCATTTGCGTTATCCCGTTCATGGTCAGAGTGGAACAGGTATAGGACTTTATTTGTGCAAACAAATTGTAGAAATGCTTGGGGGAAATATTTGGGCAAAGAACAATAAAACAGGAGGAAGCACTTTTAGAATTGTTTTGCCGTTGCATAGGACAAATCCAAGTTCGTCCGAATCTGTGTCAAGTCAGTCAATTTCCGTCAATCAGAATGACGCTGCGAATGACAAAAAAAATTACAAAGAATGGAGCACGGACAAACTCACCTTCCTAATTGTGGAAGACAATATCGATATGGGAAGATACATTTCTTCGATTCTGAATCCATACTACAATACCATAGAAGCGGCTAACGGCGAAGAAGCACTGACTATTTTGCAAAAACACGACATTGATTTTATTATCAGCGATTTGATGATGCCTGTTATGGATGGTTTGGAATTATCGAAGAGGGTGAAAGAGAATATTGAGCTTTCGCATATTCCGTTTTTGATGCTTACGGCCAAATCGTCAGATAAAACTCGAACTGAAAGTTATCGTCTGGGGGTAGATTCTTATTTAGTAAAACCTTTCAACGAAGATGTTCTGTTGGCGCGCATACAAAATATGCTGAAAGCAAGAGATCGGTATCAAAAACGAATGACAAACGAAATGGATACTTCGGCACTCGAATTGAGTGAAGAGTCGAAAGACAAAAGATTCATGGATAAGGTGCTCGAAATTATGAAACAAAATTATCAAAATCCGTCATTTGATGTTGGCGATTTTGTGGAAGCAATGAATGTCAGCAAATCTTTGTTGAATAAGAAACTTAATGCGTTGAGTGGAAAATCTGCCGGACAATTTATTCGCATTTATCGGCTGAATTTGGCTTACAATCTCATTCTTCACAACAAGGGAACCAACAATAAGACCATTTCGGATATTGCTTATGAAGTTGGATTCAACGATCCGAAATATTTTACTCGTTGCTTCACACAGCAATTTAATATTACGCCGAGTAAATTGATGGAAGAATAATATTTTCGCGATATCGAAAATTTGCTATCCGGCAGGATATAAGAAGTATTATAAGTATAAAGTCAAAGTGAGAGCAAGTCTTGAACATTCGTTTCAAAAAGTTTGCACTCATTAAACTATTGTTGATTCTTGTTGTCAGAAAATCATAATATTAATAAGATCGAATATGAAAAGAAAGTTAATGAATGCCACATTGGCAATTGCGGGACTATTTTTAGGTTTTGGCTGTTCCACGGATGATACGTTGACGGACTATGAAGTGCAGCAAATGATCAACAATTCGTTGGAGGGACAATGGACAATTGTGAATATCACCGTAAGTAAGGAGGATTGGATATGGAACGATAACAAATCGCAGTGGGAGGCCGTCAAAAGTTTGCCCGAACTCACCTCGAATATTTACGAAGAAGGGGCACAGCTTGCTTATTTGTTTTTGGGAACACAAGGCTACGACGAAGTACAGAAACTTTTGCCTTATGAAGAAACATGGAGTGACGGCAACGGAAATAGTTTCACTGAAACCATCAGTTGCGATTATCAACTCGGGAACCCGAGTACGGTGGCTTTCTTTATTAAGGAATCGGATTTGTATAAAGATCCCGATGCTCCGCAAAATTATGCTTTCCGAATAGTTCTACTCTATTGAGTGGAAAAATAGGGGAAGTGCATCAGCTACTACAAAATTGCTTCCGCCGATAAAGATAAGATCGTTGTCGGCGGAATCATTTTTTGCTGCTGCAACGGCATCGGCCACAGTGTGAAACGCATCACCCTTCAATCCGAAGCCGGAAGCTTTGGTCGCGAGTATTTTTTCGTCGAGAGCTCTGTCCACTGAAGCTCGAGTGAAATAGCAGGTTGCATGCTTGGGCAATAGCGACAGCACGGCATCTACATCTTTATCGTTGGCCATTCCGATAACTATTCGCAACTGTTGATATTTTTCCGTTTCGAGTTGGTGGGCAACATAGCGAATGCCATGAGCATTGTGTCCTGTATCGCAAATCACTTTCGGTTTTTCCTGCAAAACTTGCCAGCGCCCCATTAGTCCGGTCAGACGGGTTACGTTTTCGAATCCCTTGTAAACAGCTTCGGTTGGAATATTATATCCCAATGTTCTCAATTCTTCGATAGCCACAAGCACTGTTTTCGAATTTTTCTCCTGCGCAAATCCGCCCAGTTCGTTAGTCAGATTTCTATATATATTGCTTTGTATGAGCCATTTGTCATTATTCGGTTGTGCGCTGTAGTCAGGCATTGCCTTTTCGGCAAAAATGATTTTCGCTTCCACCGACTTGGCTTTATCAACAAATACTTTCTGCACGTCATCCTGCTCTATCTCGCCAATCACCACTGGCGTGTGCGGCTTGATGATTCCGGCTTTTTCGTCTGCGATTTTGGGCAAGGTGTTGCCCAAATATTTCATGTGATCAAATCCGATGTTGGTAATGATACTCAAGTCGGGAGAAATAATATTTGTACTGTCCAATCGTCCGCCCAAGCCTACTTCAATCACGGCTACATCCACTTTTTGCTCTGCAAAATACAGAAAAGCCATTTCCATGCTCAGCTCAAAGAACGAAGGCATCACGGGTTCGAATTTGCTCCTGTATTTTTCCACAAAGTCAATCACGTATTGTTTGTCAATCATTTCACCATTGACACGAATGCGCTCTCGAAAATCTATCAAATGCGGCGAAGTATATAGTCCTACGTTGTAGCCGGATTGACGGAGAACTGCTGCCAGCAGATGTGAGATAGAGCCTTTTCCGTTTGTTCCGCCAACGTGAATGGTTTTGAATTTGCGATGAGGATGGCCAAACAGTTCGTCGAGCCGGAGACTGTTGCCGAGTCCTGGTTTGTAAGCCAAATGGCCGATACGTTGATATTCGGGCATCTGGCGATAGAGATAATCGAGCGTCTCTTGATAAGTCATTTTTCCGTTTTATGAATTTGTTTTTTTTGATGAGGCATCAATAAAATAAGCGTTTCAGATGATCCAAAACGCTTATCCGAGTATGTTGGATGCTTGTCGATCGTTAATTTTTGAGAGGCAATACCGAATACTGACGCGAGTAACGCAATTGCTGATCAATGTAGTTTTCGTCGTAGGAAATAGTAATGTCGGTGATTTTGCCATTAGCATCGGTTACGGGTTTGTAAACCGGATTCACAAAGCCTTTGTAGGGTGCAAGATTCAGTTTTTCGTATCGAGCAAGAACTTCTTTGTGGAGTTTCGGATCTACTTTCACTCCGTAGGTTTCCACAAGTTTTTTTCCTGCTTCATAATCACCTTCCGATTTAATACGCTGTACTTCGGCCAACAATTTTCCGAATAAATCTCGTAATTTGTCGTAATCGTTTACGACAACGTATGTTTTACCATCTTTTTGTTTGAATACAACTACACTATCGGCCTTCCCTTTTTCCATCACCCAATTGGCGATGAGCGCACGGTTGCGCATGTGAGCCTCTTCTATCGTTTTTCCCGGTTTGATGCGTGTGAGCTGTGTCATGGCACCATTCATCATATATTGGTAGTATTCGCTTTTATAGGCTTCGTTGTTGGGAAGCAATTTCAATTCCACCAATTTGGGATCCCCCAGATAATAGAGTGCAAATAAATCGGCACGGGCCTCTTCCAATGTAGAGCCGTAGGCTTTCAGAGCATCGCCATCCACGCCGGGAAGGAGTTTGCCCGACCCGTGACCAAGACATTCGTGCAAGTCTGTGTGTAAATTGTCTGTCAGTGAACCATATTTTTTCGAAAGAGCTCTTTCGTCGTCGCTCCACATAAATTCTTCGTTGAATCCGTTGCCTTCGGCAGCCTTGTCGTAGGCATATGTGATATTTTCGATGGTAACCGATTTCGAGCCATGTTGAGCACGTATCCAATTGGAATTTGGCAAGTTAATTCCGATTGGCGTTGCCGGGTAGCAATCGCCACCGAGTATGGCGGCAGTGATAACTTTTGCCGAGACACCTTTCACTTCCGATTTTTTGAATCTTGGATCGATTGGTGAATTGTCTTCAAACCATTGCGCATTTGCGCTGATAGTTTCGGTGCGTTTGGTTGCTTCGATGTTTTTGAAATTTACAATCGATTCCCACGAACCTTTCATCCCAAGCGGATCGGCGTAAGTTTCGATAAATCCGTTCACAAAATCAACATGCGAACTTGTATCCGACACCCATTTGATGGAATAATCGTCAAATGTTTTCAGATCACCTGTTTTATAAAAATCAATAAGGGTATTGATGACTGCCTTTTGCTGTTCGTTTTCGGCAACGCCCGCTGCTTTTTCGAGCCAGCCGATAATTCGAGTAATGGCTTTATCATACATTCCACCTTGTTCCCAAACTTGTTCGGCAACGACACCATCTTTTTTCACCACTTTGCTGTTGAGTCCGTAAGAAACAGGCGTAGCATCGTTGGGATTTTTCATCTTGTTGTAAAAATTCTCCACTTCCTTTTGCGTTACACCTTCGTAAAAATTCACCGCCGATGTTTTTATCAAATCTATACCGGCAGCCTGATTCATTCGCTTAGGCATGATGTTGGGATCGAACATCACAGGCACAATTTCCGTCAATGTTTCATCGGCAGCCATCCCATCACGGAAAGGCATTCGCCCCGGATCAACCGATTTGACGATAGTTGTGAAATATTCTTTCGAAAATTTCGGCAATATTTTGTCTTCCGAGTAATGGTGATGAATGCCGTTGGCCATCCAAATTTGTTTGAGATAGGTCTCAAAATTTTTCCAGTCTTCGGTAGATTTGTCACCCATATAGTTTTCATAAACCCCTTCGCATACCCGTCGAATTGTCAAATTATAGCGATTGTGCTGATCCCAGAGAATATCACGTCCTTCAAGTGCCGCTTGGGAAAGATAGTAGATAAGTACCTTTTGTTGCAACGACAAACTATTGAATCCGGGTACGGGATATCGAAGAATTTCAATATCGGCAAACCGATCTACCCGATATTCAAATGTCGAATCGATGCCATCATCCGTTGTAGCAGGCTGTGTTTCTCCTTTTTTCCCGCCATTACAGCCGGCAAGCAGAAAAATGGTTGTAAGCATAAATAGTCCTTTTTTCATTATTCTATATAGATTTGTTTAGTCATCGCAAATATACATGATAATTTTCAATCGACGTACAGAGTTGCCAAAATTCGTTTTTATTCATCATTCAGAGAATACCCCGCACTCATTTATTATAAATAGGATTGCTATACGAATGGAATTTTTATGATTTTTGTTTCCTATAGTCGCAACTTGAAAAATCCTCAATTTATTTTCCTGTTGATTTTTATGGTATTAGCCATTTTTGAAAATTTAAATTGAAGGTATCCGAAAAAAATATTTCGAAAAGTTTGTTTGGTATCATATAAAAGCATTATCTTTGTAGCCCTTTCCGATAAAAAATCGGGTGTTCGTTGAAGAGACAACGAACAGTATTAGAAAGATTGATAGATCCTAATGAATTGAAATTCAAAATCATTTCATTAAAAATTTTTTTTCAAAAAAAAGATCGAAAAAATATTTGGATCGAAAGGAAATAGTATCTATCTTTGCACCCGCTTTTGAGGACGAACGGATTAATCCGGAGTTCGAAAGGAGAGATAAGAAGATCTTTGAAAACATTCCATACACGTTTTTTTTAAGACAAAGCAGTATACAAGGCTTGTATCGGAAGATACAAGAGAGATTGGTACCCGTTCAATTAGAAACGAAGGAACGACGGAATATAAAGGAAAAGAAGTCGTGACAAGAAGGAGCCGAATTTAAGTGGATTGACTCGTAAAGGGGTAAGGTTTTTTTTAAGAGTGAACAGAAGCCGAAAGATGGCAAGTTCAAGGGAACAAAAAAAACAATATACAACGAAGAGTTTGATCCTGGCTCAGGATGAACGCTAGCGACAGGCCTAACACATGCAAGTCGAGGGGCAGCACGGTGTAGCAATACACGGGTGGCGACCGGCGCACGGGTGAGTAACGCGTATGCAACCTGCCTACTACAAGGGGATAACCCGTTGAAAGACGGACTAATACCCTATAACACAGGGAATCCG
>Ga0208824_1001719_pt1 | contig 18797 bp, 22 predicted proteins | sample AD_JPNTR3_MetaG_FD_184447 | JGI IMG/M metagenome (GOLD analysis project Ga0208824, IMG submission 184447) | Active sludge microbial communities of municipal wastewater-treating anaerobic digesters from Japan - AD_JPNTR3_MetaG (SPAdes) (version 2) | ecosystem: Engineered > Bioreactor > Anaerobic...
GCCTCGATCTCGACGAGCGTTGAGCCTCCGTTTGCAAGCCCGGTAACGACCCTGATCGCGGCCTCATCGAGCCCCAGGAGTTCAGAGAACCCCGGCCTGACCTTCAGTCCCCTGTCAATCTTGACGGTGCAGCCGGTGCAGCCATCTATGATGAACGACGCTGTCTTTGTGGTCTTCCGCAGAAGTCCACCGATGTAGCGGACATTCACCCGATGTAGCGGCCGGTAGACCTGCTCACCCGATACTATCCGCTCTTCGGGTTCCAGGACCCTGAACCTGCGTTTTCTCTTCTCCCTGGCGATGTCGAGCGCCTCCTCACGGATCAGCACCGGGACAACCGCGTTCCTCGTGATGGGGGGTTCCACCATGGGCGGTTCTGCTTCCTCCTGCTGCGGTTTGCCGCCGCAGGGTTCAGCCCGGCGCCGTTCTCCCGGCCGGACCGGCTGCGCCGGCATGAGTCTTGGCGTCTGCCCGCCGTGCCTGCATATCCGGTTCCGGAATCGCATCTTCACCTTTCCGCGGGAGAGTCCGCCCATAACAAAGAACTCTCCTGGCTCGAGTTCCGTGAGTTCGGCGACCTCTTTACGGGATGAGAAGAAGAGACTGACCGCTTTTAGATCGTTTTCTATCGAGAGTTTCCCGATGATCTGGTTGTTGCACTGGGAGAGGACGTTTTTTGTCACAAGAGATGGCCGCTGGGTCGCAATCAGCAAGCCGAGCCCTCGTTTTCGCCCCCGGCGGGAGATCTCCTCGATCTGCTTGATGGCGTCTCCTGATTGCGGGATGAATTTGTCCGCCTCCTCCAGGATCAGAAGGAACGGTTTCTTCAGTCTGCTCTCCAGGTTGTAGAGTACGTCGGCGAGTTGGGCCACCTTATCCCGCATATCGGTCTCCGAGACGTCGAAGATCACGGCAGTCCTTGAACAGATCGCCTCCTGCATGACGTCCCGGAGGTTTGCCCGCTCGATATCCACGTCACGATCATCGCCGGAACCGATCCTGATGAGGGGGAACCGTTCCGCAAGCGAGGAGTACTCCCCCTCCGTATCGACGAGGCAGAACCCGATCCTCGCCTGCAGGAGCTGTTCGCAGATCACCGCGATGCCCCAGCTCTTCCCGGCGCCAGACTGCGCTATGATGCACGTTCTTCCCGTGACGAGTTCCTGGGCGTCGACGGCAACGTCATGGTCACCGTCCTTTCCGATCACCAGCTCCATCCGCTCAAAGAGATAACAGGGTGCCCGGTCTTTTAACGCTTCCTCTTCGGATCAGAGGGTCTGGTTCAAGCAAATTAGAGGCCTTCCCCCCTATTTTTGTTCCTGGAGAGCGAGAGAAAGACCCCGAAGACCGAGAGGGCCGTGAACACCTGAAAGAGCAGCCGCAGGCTCTTCATGAACTCCGGGAATACTCCCGGGGTGACGGTCGTCGACCCCATGATTACAGCAAAGACCACCAGGACGGCCCCCATGCTCAGCATCATACCGAGCGAGCGCATCGTCGCCACCATCGCCGATGCGCTCCCGTAGAACCGTTTCTCCACGCTCCCCATGATAGCGGTGGTGTTCGGGGAAGAGAACAACCCGACCCCCGTCCCCACCAGGAACAGTAGGGCGAGGACGAGTGTGATCGGTGTCGTCTCGTTGAGCAGCGAGAGTCCGAAGAGTCCCACGGCAGCAACCCCCATCCCAAGCGAGGCCAGGAGCCCTGGCTCCACACGGTCGGCCAGTCGTCCTGCCGCCGGGGCGACGAAGACCTGGACGATCGGTTGTATCAGTAGGAGTGTGCCTGCGGCGGCGGGTTCGTATCCCCGGACATACTGGAGGTAGAGAGAGAGGAGGAACGCGACCGCATACGTTGCGCTGTAGTTGATCAGGGCGGCAACGTTAGAGGCTGCAAAGACACGGTTCTTCTGGAGCAGTGAGATCGGTAGAAGGGGGTCTGGCCGGTGCTGCTCCACCCGGAAGAAGACCACGCCAAGCACCAGTGATGCCGCAAGGAGCAGCAGACCGGCATGGGTGGTGATCCAGGCCAGGCCCAGGAAGAGGCAGAGGATCAGGGCTGATGAGAGGGCCAGCCCCGGGAGATCGAAGTGTTCCATCTCTCGCTCGTTTAAGAAAGCCGGGAACTTCCTGGCATAGAATAAGACCGGGACTGCAAGGAGCGCGGTTACTATGAAGATGCTTCGCCACCCAAAGAACTGGGTCAGGACTCCCCCAAGGAACGGCCCGAACGAGAGCCCGGCGTAGACAGCGGTGGTGTTGATCCCGATCGCGTAGCCCCGTCTGCCAGGCGGAAAGAGGCTGGCTATCAGGGCCACGCTTGTCGCGTTGATCATCGCCCCGCCCACCCCCTGCACGAACCGGAAGAGGAGGAGGAGGCTCATCGAGGATGTGAATATGGAGAGGATGGATCCGGCGGCGTAGACGACGATACCGATCAGGAAGATTCTGACCCTCCCCCGCGAGTCGCCGAGCCTTCCTCCCGGGAGGAGGAATATGACTGACGCAAGGAGATAGGTGCTGGAGACCCAGGCCAGCGTGGCAGCATCGGCGGAGAATTCGGTGCCGATGACAGGCAGGGCAAGGTTGATCGCTGAGGCTGTGAAAGGATTTATAAACGAAGCGATCGTGACCAATACGAGGATGACCCCCCGCGAATAAGTTCGTTCTTCTACCTCTTTCACGCCTATCCTCTACGCCTCCGGGTTCTGTGCGGTAACAGGGTTCGCATTGAGTGCAGATAAGTCCACTGCCCATCTCCAGCGGACTACTTTTAGGATCATGACCCAGTATATGGGCATGCGTGCCCCACACCCGGAGTCCCAGCGGGATCTCCGTGCGACCTCCCTCAGGCTCATCCTGCTGCTGGGCGTGGCAAGCCTGTTCGGTAGCCTGGTCTCTAACGGTGCCAGGAGCGTTACCGGCCCCTACCTCCTCCTTCTCGGTGGAAGCGCGGCAGTTGTGGGGCTGGTTGCCGGGGCCGGCGAGTTTATCGGCTACGCCCTGCGGGCGGCCACCGGCGCCTATCTTGGCCATAACCACCGCTACTGGAAGGTGGCGATTGGCGGTTACTGTATGCTGGCAGCCATTCCCTTCCTTGCGTTCGCCGGTCACTGGGCGACGGCGGCAGCCCTCATCATCGCCGAGCGGATCGGGAAAGCCATCAGGACACCGGCGCGGGACACGATCCTTTCCCATGCGACGGTGGCCGTTGGGAGAGGGTGGGGGTTCGGGTTTCACAAAGCGCTCGATCAGGTCGGTGCGGTCGCGGGCCCGCTGGTCATGGTCGCCGCCCTGGCCGTCACCGGGGGTTATACGGATGGATTCCTGGTTCTGGCCATCCCTCTCATCGGCGTCGCGGTTGCTCTCTTCATGGCCCGGTCGGAAGTGCCGTCACCACGGTTCCTGGAGGTGGAGGAGATGCAGGGAGACAACATCCCTTCGATCCTGCCCTATGCCTTCTTCATATTCCTGGGAATGGCCGGGTTTGCCACCTTCCCGCTCATATCGTTCCACCTTAAGGTCCAATCGATAGTCTCCGACGCCGCAATCCCGCTCTTCTATGCAGGTGCGATGGTTGTCTCTGTCTTTGTGGCGCTGTTACTCGGCCGGGTCTTCGATCGTGCTGGTGTCCATATCTTTCTTTCCATCCCCATCATAAGCCTTGCAACTGTCTTTCTCGCCTTCTCGAGCGATCCGCGGATCGCGGTTGCTGGATCGCTTGTCTGGGGTGCCGGGATTGGGCTCTTTGAACCACTTCTACGGGCGTCGATTGCAGAGTCCACGAGCCTTGAGCGGAGGGGGAAGGTCTACGGCACACTGAGTGCGGTCTACGGGACGGCTTGGTTTCTGGGGAGCGCCGTGATGGGTGTCCTCTACGACGTATCGATCGGGCACATCATCGCCTATGTTGTTATCATCGAGGCCGCGGCCTTGATAGCCTATCTCTGGTTGTTACTGATACAGGATCCCGGTTAGGCTCGATGAAAGGCCAGGGGAGATCGTCCCCTGAGCCTTGCGGCTTTAGTGGTGGAGTGCCCCGCCGATGGCGCCACCGATCAGGGAGAGGATGCCCTGGTATATGAACGCCGCCAGGACTATGAGGATCGACGCTCCGAGACCCGCGATGAACCCGAACGCCCCGAGGAGGACCGTGCCACCGATAAGTATAAGCAGCGATATGACGATGGCGCCAAGAAGCCCTGCAAGCAGCCCGGCTTTTGCACCGTTCCAGATCCCGCCCCGGGCGATCCAGCCGGCGACAAATCCGCCGGCCAGCGGCCCGAGGACAGGCAACAGGAACCCGAGAAGAACCCCGACAAGCCAGCCGACGATGACTCCTGTCCAGAAGTTATCTGCCATCTACTTTTACTCACCGCTGAGTGTTCGAGAGAGTAGTATATACATCTTTAGGATCAAGTCAGGTCGAATCCCCCCCATTTCAATGGCGGGATAGGTAACGTAACGAAAGCTCTGTAAAATTGAATCGGCCCTGGATCCAACCTGGATTTGGACAAAGGAGAAACAGGGCCATGGATCTCTTAGCGTTCATCAAAGGTTATCTTTCCGATTTGGAGAACGGCATGAAGACCCTCATCACCTGGCTCCTCAACCAGGTGATGCTCCAGGAGGCCCTCCAGCAGGCGGGAGCCACCCAGTACGAACGCACCGATGCACGGAAGGCGCATCTGAACGGCTACAAGGATCGGTCTCTCAAGACCCGAAGTTCCGGGAATTCCCGTTCGAGATGCAGGTCTTCGGGCGCTATGCCCGGGTGGAGAAGGCTCAAGTGAACGCAATCGTCAAATCCTGCCACCAGGGGGTTTCAACGAGAAAGATCCAGGAGATCGCCAGTCCTCCAGGGATCGACCAGGTTTCTTCAGTCCCGGTTTCCCGAATAGCCAGGGACCTCGACGGCCAGGTGCAGGCATTCCTCCTGCGGCCGATCGAACAGGCTATCCCATACCTCTTCGTGGATGCTTCATACTACAAGGTGTGCAATGGCGCACGCTGCGCCCCTCTGATGATCCTGACGAACGTCTGATTGGAAGTGTTGCGGTGACGTATGTGGACGTGACGTGCTCATCGAGTCGTCCGGCATAGACCTTGAGACGAGGAAACGACCGCATCTCGAGTACGAAGGTGCGTACTACTATACCCTCGTCTCGATTCCCGGACACGGTCAAAAAGGTGTAATCGGAATGAATGAAGGACCAGATTCTGGGAGCCTTCTCAAAACGGTGGGGATTGGCGCCGTAGCATCCGGGATGAAAGGGATAAAGGAGGTCACATGAAATCGAAACCCGATAGACGTTTGATCATCGTAGGGGCTCTTGCGTTCATCGGCGTCATCCTCCTCGCCGCGACGGTTGTGCTCACGTATACCGCCGCTGTTGCCCTGGTCACGGGGATCGACGGTCCCACACAGGAGCTGGTCATCGAGAGGGTCCAGGTGGAATATCTGGAGAATGCATCCGTCATCCACCTGACCGATCAGGATCTAAAGCAGTATCCGGTGCTCGAATCCGCGATTCGGGATGCCGCCGTGCAGATATCTGGTAAAGCCCCGATGACAGGAGTCGAAAACCTCGTACTCATCGAGTCCTTCGGTATCGATGCAAGGGAGGGGGACCGGCCATACCTTGAGTACGACGGTGCGTATTACCTCACTCGCGTTCTGCTCCACTAAGACCGGGTTGAGAGGTGTAACCGAAATGGAAGAAGACAAGAATCCAAAATCAAGGAACCGGCTCAAGACAGCGGGTTTCATCGTCGCCTGCGGTCTTGCCGGTGTCATCGCCATCGTCCTCGGCTTCATGCTCGCCGACGCCCTCATCCTTCACGCAATGGAGGGTTCAGGCGGGCAGCCGATGCTCTACGTCATGGAGATAGCAGAGCCGGGGGAGAGCATGATCGTTCCCCTGACCGAGCAGGACTTCGAACGGCATCCCGCACTCAACGCGGTCATCCGGGGCGAGGAGCGCAACCCGTCGGCGTGGGAGTGGGGCTCGCGGGACCGGCGGGTCATCGGGGGAACTAAAGTCTCGTACCGTGAGAGCAAGGCGCTCCACGAGACTTACGACTCTATCATGGAGTATGAAGGAGCATACTACGTGATCCTGACGACATGGCCGTGAACCGGGCGGGTCGTGCGGCGGTACTACCGGCCAGGGTTTGCCTCCGGACCAATCTGCGCGGTGTTGATTCCCAGCCCCGGGTGGCGTTTTTTCAGTTTGATCCAACTTGCCAGGGCTGATGTGTAGATGATTGTCACAGAAAAGGTTTATAGAAGAGCGTTGACTTCTCATGCGTGGATACCAAAATCGGTATGCCGCAATGTGCGGGGGTCCCCCCATCCACGGTTGAGGCCCGGATGATGGAGCCCCGCAAGCCCGGAGGCTATTGAGGTGTACGCGTTCTGCGTACTTAAACGTGTGCTTCTCCTGCCTCCGGTAAATGAAAACGGAGTTGAAACACATGAAAAGAAAAACTGGCCTGCGGGCACTCTCCACGCTCCTGGCGGTAATGCTGGTGAGCGTGGTTGTTGTGTCTGCGGTGAGCGCTCAGGATGCAACAGGGACTCCTGCTGTAGGTGGCGGCGAGCCGGCCCTGGTCGTCGGTGACTCTATGAATGTACTCATCGCGGGTGCTACATCGGTATCTGATATACGGGCATCCGGGATCCCGGAGCCGGAAGAACTGAACATCCCGAAGGGCATTACCCGGTATGACCTCGTGACGTTCGATCATGCTGCACTGAACAAGCAGGTACGGGGTGTACTCCCCTCCAGGTCCACAGCAAGGAGTACCAGGCCGAACTGCACAGGATGGATTTTGAGCAGATCGACGACGGCATCGACTCGTACGAGGGGGTGATCGTCGGCGTTGGCGGGAGCGATGTTCTCCTGACGACCGGGGAAAACGCCCTTGTCGGGAGCGTAACCTTCGGTAACGAGACGTTCTGGATCACCCCGGTCGAGTCGCGAGTGCGCGCAGAGGGAGAAGCGTCGCCTCTGCATGTCATCTACAGCTCTCGGGATATTGAAAATCCTGAAAAATGGAGTCTTATCGATTACGGGACGCTCACGCCCCCGGAAGGATACACTCCGACCGAAGTTCCCGAGAATCTGGAATCTTCCATGAGAGAACTCCAGGACCAGTATGCCACGGTCAATCTGCTGGTGGTTACCGATAACCAGTTCTACCAGGATCAGGACAACTGGAAAACAGTCGCTCAGGATATCGTAGCCGAAGCGAACCGGCAGTTCGACCGGGACGATATTAGGGTGGCGCTCTGTGTAATGGCGTATACTGACTCCAGGAGGGTTCAACTCTCAAATCAGCCCGATATCCTGAGCAAGCCGGTTGCTGCATTTGAGAGGGTCTATCCGAACACCGACCTTGATCTCTGGGCCTCGGATCTCGCACTGTATGTTGGCGGTTACGATGCAGATGGTTCTGCACAGGGGGCTACTTACGGCTACTACCCAGATCATCATCGGCATGCGTGGGCCCAGATGGTCCCTGACGACACCTGGTACCTGGGTACCACACACGGCCGCAGGTGCGTGAGTATCCATGAACTGGGGCATCTCTTTGATACCGGTCATCAGGATTTGGATCCTAATCGGACGATCCCGTCTTACCGTAGGGCCTACCAGTGGTATCAACCGTTTTCTCCTCCCCTCAAGAATACCGTGACATATAGTTACTTCAATGAGTTGATGAGTACCACCGAATTTTCATCGGATGACTACCACGGGGATGCCGATCACGACAACGCAAGGAGAATCCGGGAGACAAAATGGACGGTTGCAAATTACCACTCCTGATGGGAGGAGATGCAAGTCTACCCCTATCCATCTTTTTAAAGCACCACCTGAGATCTTTGGGTGGTACGGGAATCGGACGCGTCAGAGGAGATGAATGGGGGTCCATCTGTATGGAAATAGGGCGATCCTATTTCAGCGGGATTGGGTGAAATCACAGAGGAAATCACATGGAAGCGAAAAACATCAAACAACTGCTCGTTATCGGGGCTCTTGCGTTCATCGGCGTCATCCTCCTCGCCGCGACGGTTGTGCTCACGTATACCGCCGCTGTTGCCCTGGTCACGGGGATCGACGGTCCCACACAGGAGCTGGTCATCGAGAGGGTCCAGGTGGAATATCTGGAGAATGCATCCGTCATCCACCTGACCGATCAGGATCTAAAGCAGTATCCGGTGCTCGAATCCGCGATTCGGGATGCCGCCGTGCAGATATCTGGTAAAGCCCCGATGACAGGAGTCGAAAACCTCGTACTCATCGAGTCCTTCGGTATCGATGCAAGGGAGGGGGACCGGCCATACCTTGAGTACGACGGTGCGTATTACCTCACTCGCGTTCTGCTCCACTAAGACCGGGTTGAGAGGTGTAACCGAAATGGAAGAAGACAAGAATCCAAAATCAAGGAACCGGCTCAAGACAGCGGGTTTCATCGTCGCCTGCGGTCTTGCCGGTGTCATCGCCATCGTCCTCGGCTTCATGCTCGCCGACGCCCTCATCCTTCACGCAATGGAGGGTTCAGGCGGGCAGCCGATGCTCTACGTCATGGAGATAGCAGAGCCGGGGGAGAGCATGATCGTTCCCCTGACCGAGCAGGACTTCGAACGGCATCCCGCACTCAACGCGGTCATCCGGGGCGAGGAGCGCAACCCGTCGGCGTGGGAGTGGGGCTCGCGGGACCGGCGGGTCATCGGGGGAACTAAAGTCTCGTACCGTGAGAGCAAGGCGCTCCACGAGACTTACGACTCTATCATGGAGTATGAAGGAGCATACTACGTGATCCTGACGACATGGCCGTGAACCGGGCGGGTCGTGCGGCGGTACTACCGGCCAGGGTTTGCCTCCGGACCAATCTGCGCGGTGTTGATTCCCAGCCCCGGGTGGCGTTTTTTCAGTTTGATCCAACTTGCCAGGGCTGATGTGTAGATGATTGTCACAGAAAAGGTTTATAGAAGAGCGTTGACTTCTCATGCGTGGATACCAAAATCGGTATGCCGCAATGTGCGGGGGTCCCCCATCCACGGTTGAGGCCCGGATGATGGAGCCCCGCAAGCCCGGAGGCTATTGAGGTGTACGCGTTCTGCGTACTTAAACGTGTGCTTCTCCTGTCTCCGGGGGACTGAGGCCATCAAACCAGTGAGGCTGTTGGTTTGATGGCCTCCTTTTGGAGATGCTGGTAAACCACAACCGTTATCTACAGGAGAGTCGATCGAGAGTTGTGGGTTGTTCACCCGGTACAGGGAGGTGTCTCAAACGAGGATCAAACGTTATAAACCCCCGATCTCGGCGACCGCAAAGCCGTTCAGGGTTGTGCGGCGTTTGCAGTCCAACCCGACCTACACCCCGCTCATGACGGGTCCGGCGGTGAACGCCGCCGTGCTTGCTGCCCTCTCGGCTACATCGGCCATGTCGGGGTTGACGCTGGGTGTCTGCATGCGTCTTGCAGGGCTCTGAAGGCAACCGATTGTACACTTTTTTGATGGTTTCTGCCCCCCATCGATTCTTTGCAGCGCGCTCCTCCTTCCGGCAGGGGGAAAAGGGATATCATGCTGCGGGAGGAGATTTACTGTTACGCGCGACTGGATGGTGACCGATGGGAGCGACCGACATCATCGAGGTGGTGGACCTTGAACATACGTTTGGCGAGGTTGAGGCTGTGCGGGGGATCAGTTTCGCGGTCAAAAAAGGTGAGATCTTCTCATTCCTCGGTCCAAATGGCGCGGGGAAGAGTACTACCATCAACATACTGATAACGCTTCTCCCTCTCCAGAAGGGCAGGGTGCGGGTCGCCGGTCACGACGTCGCCCGGGATCCCCGGAAGGTCAGGGAGGTTATCGGGATCGTCTTCCAGGACGAGGTGCTCGACCGCGATCTCACGGTCTGGGAGACGATGGAGTTTCACGGCCGGATCTACGGCATCCCCCGCGATGAACGGCGTAGGCGGATCGACGACCTTCTTGCGGTCGTGGAACTCGATGCCAGACGGGATGAGCGGACAAAGAACCTCTCTGGTGGTATGAAACGCCGCCTCCAGATCGCCCGCGGCCTCCTGACCCGGCCGGAGGTGCTCTTCCTGGACGAACCGACGCTGGGGCTCGATCCCCAGACAAGGATGCGGGTCTGGGACTACATACGGCAGGTGAATGAAGCCGGGACGACGATATTCATGACAACGCACTACATGGAGGAGGCTGATATGCTCTCAGACAGGATCAGCATCATTGATCATGGCAGGATCGTCATCTCCGGCACGCCGGATGAACTGAAGAATACCCTGGGAGAGGATGTCGTCTACCTCGAGACAGACGACGATGAGAGGGCTCGTGAAGTTCTTCTGGGGGTTGAAGATGTCCGGTCGGTCACCAGGTCACCCCGCGGCCTCTCGGTCACGATCTCGGCCGACGGGAGCCACTGCCTCCCGCGGATCATCGATCGGGTGCGGGGGGCCGGTATCGGGATCGTGAGCGTGAACCTGAAAAAACCGACGATGGATGATGTCTTTGTTCACTACACAGGAAGGGAACTGCGCGATGGAGGAGGGTGAGCGGATATGGGGTGGGAGTTTCTTACCGTCTACTGGCGGGAGATGATCCGGTTTGTCCGGTTCAGGACACAGCTCTTCTCGTCGATCCTGCAACCGGCACTCTGGATGGCCTTTTTTGGCGTCGCGATGTCCTCGAGCCTTGGCCAGTTCACATCCGCCATACCAGTCCCGGCCGGGGTTGTCCAGGTCGATTATCTCACCTTCATGGCAGCAGGTGTGATCGCGATGACGACACTCTTTACGAGCCTCTATGGAGGAATGAGCCTCCTGTACGATAAGAACTGGGGGCTGATGCCGGAGATGCTTGCAAGCCCCATGCCAAGGACGCACATCATGCTGGGTGTAAGCCTATCGGGGATGACAAAGTCGTTCATCCAGGCGGGTATCATCATGGTTTTCGGGCTCGTTTTGGGTGTCCGGTTCTTCCACGGGTTTTCGGCTGCCAGGATAGCCTTTTCGGTCATTGGCGTGTTTGCGTTCCTCGGGTTGTTCTCACTTGGTTTTCTTCTCTTCTCCTCCAACATATCGATGCGGCTCGAGAGTCCTGAGGGCCTGCAGGGGATCATGACGCTCATCTCACTGCCGATCTTCTTCGTCTCAAACGCCCTCTACCCGGTCCAGGCGTTCCCGCCATTTTTGCAGGTTCTCTCGGCCTACAACCCGCTGACCCATCTCGTCACCGGGATCCGCTACTTTGCTCTGGGAAACGATTTCTTTGCCGTTGGTGCTCGCTACGCCATCACAACAGGTGACGTCCTCACATCTTTTGCGTACCTTGCGGTCTTTGCAGCAGTGATGTACCTCCTTGCCCGAAGGGCGTTTGAGAGGGCGGTTGTTGCGTGAGGCTCCCTCCTCCAGGCAATCGCCGCGTTCCCATCCCGGTTTATCCCGGACTGTCTCAATCGCGTTATGAGAACCCCTGGACAGAACCACGTTAAGCGGTGATCAGGGATATCCGTCTGCTGAAGATGACCGGGAGGCGGGGGCTACGCTTGAGAGTCTCTGTTATACTGGCATTCCCATTCGCGGTTCGATACCTGGTTTATGGAGGCTCGTGTAGTTGGTTTTAAGTCTGCGGCCGGCCCACTTCCAAGTTGATGACAACCCTGCAGACATATCGTTGCTCGATATGCGGCCATATCTACGATCCGAAGACCGGGGATGTGGATGCGCCGCCTGGAACCGCGTTTGAAGACCTCCCCGATGATTGGCGCTGTCCGATCTGCCTTGCAGAGAAGAGTAAGTTCAGCGTATTCTCGTCGCCACTCGGGCGGCTCGGGCTCTGAGCGGTCAGGCCGCTTGCACACCATTCATTGCCTGGCGGGCAGGAGCATGTTTCCTCCAGGCGTGTCCGCCAGAACAGGCTGACCCTTGGCTTCTCCAGCTGCACTCATTTTCAGGAGTTTTATGTAAAACCAAACTCATTTCGGGCGAAAATCATCCCTGCCGAACGCCTTACCAGGTATACATGCAAGAGGTGAACATGAAGTTGAAAGGCAGGGGTGTCAAGGAGAGGTATTTGAGATGAATAGCGGCGCTTCGATCCGCGGTGCCCGCAACCCGGAGGAGGTCCAGGAGTTTATCCGTTTTCTCTTTGGCTCTGATATGGAGCGTCAGGAGGAAGAACCGCGTTCAGGTAACGGGATAACCAGTGTAACGCCCCAATCCGTAGAAAGCGGCGGATCATCATCCTATAGGCGTTCCCCCTCTCCTTTTTCGCCACGAAGGTCTTCATGAGGCCGTGCTTCATACCCGGTGGTATGTGGGGGTGCGGGGTGGCAGGTGAACTGCACAGAATGCATGCGCTGCTGCATACCCCTGATCGGATCGTGTTTTGTTTGGTGCTATTCCCATGCCGGTTTCGGAAAAGACCATTCAACCCAAGAAAGTTCGGATGCGATTGATTACGCCCAAACCGCCTACCTTTTATTTGAAGAACAGATTGGACCGGTCACTCTGTTGATGGGGACGTCGGAGCGAAAAAATGGTGACACGACGCGTGGCGATCGGGCGGGTAACCACTCCAGCGTCTCTCTTGAGTTCGCACGCCCCGAGGCGTTCCTTTCACCCTTCCACTACCTGGAAGTTGCTTGAAGCAAAAACAAGTGAGAATAACAATCATATCAACACACGAGAAACTATCTGGTATCGAAGGTGAACCTCGCTAGAACAGGTGCCAGAGATTGAAAGACCCCGCGCCGACCCGGCCTCTCGATCGTTGGTCGTTTAAGTCAGACTCTAAATTTGCCGTATGAGACACCATATGAGACACCATGGATGTAGAAAAAACCTGAGCAGGAGAGTCGAGGATTACCTTGAGGCCATCCTCAACGTCACGCTGGAGAAGGGTTACGCCCGTACAAAAGACGTGGCGCGCGAGTTGGATGTCAGCCCATCAACTGTTGTGGAGATGTTTCGAAAGCTTGGCAGTATGGGTCTTGTCGATTACCGCCGTTACGAGGGTGTGGTTCTCTTGCCTGCTGGGCGTGAGGTCGCGGAGGCCGTCAAGTTTCGTCACGATACTTTAAAGGAGTTTCTTAAGGTCATCCATGTCCCGGAGACGATAGCCAACAGCGATGCCTGCTACATGGAGCATGAACTCCACCCAACGACGATCCGGCAGATACGATTTCTTGTAGAGGTACTCAAATCGGATCCGCGGATCTGTGAACGTATACGGCAGAACACATCCCGGTGGGAGCAACAGTCTGTATGACCCAGGTTGTGGCAGTGATCGCGGTCTACCTCCTCGTAAACCTGGTTTCATTCATCACATACTACCGCGACAAGCGCCTGGCTGAACGCTCGGCATGGAGGATCCCTGAGAAACGGCTGCTCACTCTTGCGTTTTTTGGGCCGTTTGGCGCCTTCGCCGCGATGAGGATGTTCCGGCACAAGACGCAGAAGCGAGTCTTCCGGCTCGTCCCCCTCTTCCTATGCCTGCACCTTCTGCTGGCTGCCGTGCTGCTCCTTGCAGGTCTCTGCTGATACACCCCTCCAGCATTAGAATGCGTTTAACATAGCAGCAAAGTTAAAATCAATATCTCCACCACACTACCCCCATGGTCTATGAGTATGGACCGCCTTCCTCCTCTCTGGAAGAGGTTCTTTTCGCGCTTGAGGATTGGCTCACACGCCGTTACCGCCTTGAGTACGTCCCTGCGCACCGTCGTTCAGCCCGGCAGTCCAGGAGGCTCCGGCGTATACGGGGGTGGAGAAGGGCGACCGTCTGCATGATAGATGAGGTTTGCCGGGTGAGGCAGCAGACCATTCCCCGCATCGAGCATGATACAGGGTATGCATTCAGGTCTCCGGAGACGCTGCCCTGGATCCTTATCAATTCCTCTGCCTCCCGCCTATTTTCGGGTATCCTCGCCGGGTTCGAGGAAGGTGCTCTGCCGGTAAAGGCAAACGACCTTGCCAGGCTTGCAAACACCTCGACCGGCATCCAGGCCCTCGCCCTCATAGGGGATGTCACCCTCGTGTTGAAGATCTTGCCGGGGAGGAGGGTGGGGTCGGAGGAACTCGCGGCGCTCTGCGACCGCTGGTCTCTCTGCGAGAACCTGATTGGCGGCGGGAATCGCCGTCGCCCGACCGGGGAGACCCTCGAGCGGGAGAAGGCAGCCCTCACCCTGGCCGTCCTTGGCCTCATCTACACGGAGGGTGGTGATGATGCGTTGCGGCCGTTGGTGCCGCTGCTTAACTGATTGGGTGCCGTGCTGTCCACTTAATCTCCGTTGCCGGCGGATCCAGCATCCGCCAGGATGTCCTCCTCACCCCCGCAGGAAGGTTTCAATATCCCTGGCGTCGTAGAGGCAAGCATGAGCTTACTCACCGGGCTCCTCGCCCTTATACTGGTGATCGTTATTGCGTTTGTCCTCTACAGGCTGGTAAAGAGTGTGACGGGGCTGATCATAAACGCCGTCGTTGGCGTGATCCTGCTCTGGGTTATCAATCTTGTCGGCCTGATGGGCATGGCTGGCAGGCCTGATATCCCGATCAACATCATCACCGTCCTGGTCTGTGCTATAGGCGGAGTATTTGGCGTCATCATTACGCTGGTGCTTCACCTCCTCGGGATCCCGCTCTCCATCTGAGGCGGCGCGGTATATAGGAAGGGTGTGCGGAACCATCATAACACCCCGGTGATAAGATCCCCGGGTATGGAGGATTACGGCCCCGGCATCATCGGTGAGGTCCACTTCTCCCGCCAGGACGGCGGCTACTACGTGGAACTCTACGACACCGAGGGCAACCCCGTTGGCAGGACAGGTCTCTGGAGGACGGAGGCTAAGGCAAGAGAGGCAGCCCGGCGCCTCGCGGCAAAACGTGGCAGGGCGTGACTGTATCATGCCCTCCCGGGCTGTTTTTCGGCGGAGCGGACGAGCGCCGTGATGCAGCGGTTGTAAGGCGTCTCTATACCACGCCTCTCCCCTGCGGCCGCGATATACCCGTTGAGGAGGTCGATCTCTGTCCTGCGGCCCCGCTGGAGGTCGTAGTACATGGAGGGGTAGACCGCGGCGAAGTCGGGAATCTGCACACCGAACAGGTATCCGAGGTATTCATCGGGTGTTGCCCAGGGGAGTTTCACCCCTTCAGCCCCAGCGACGGCAAAGGTCTCCCGGATCAGGCTGGAGACGGTCTGCCGGAGTTCGGGGTCGGCGGCAACCCCTACAGGGGCGCGGAGAAGGGCACAGATGGGGTTTACCGCGATGTTGAGGAGAGCTTTTGCCCACTTGCCTGCACGGATGTCGGGCTCAGCCTCGACCGGGATGGAAGCGGATCGGATCAGGGCGATCAGGCGGTCGAGAGCGCGGGCGGCGTCGGCGCCGCCGGACCAGATTCCGAGGCGCATGGGAGCGCTCTCGCTCAGGACGCGGACATGCCCGGGCCCGAGCACCGAGAAGTTCGTCGTTACCGTTCCCCCGATGACGGTGTCGGTATACTCCGCAATGATCTCTTCGTTTCCGATGCCGTTCTGGAGGGTTGCCGTCGGTCTGTCACGGATCACCGCGGCATACTCCTCGCAGATCGCCCGGGTGTCAGTGCCCTTCGCGGTTATGATGATAAAGTCAATCGAAGTTGGGAGATCCTCCGGCCCCATGACACAGCGGATACCCCGGACGGTGCGGTCTCCCCAGACCCCCTCCATCACCAGCCCCCGCTCCACGATCGCGCTGGCATGGACCTGGCGGCAGGCCACGCAGGCCGTCGCGACGCCGTGGAGTTTCCCGGCGAGCGAGAGCCCGACCGCCCCTGCGCCCAGGATCAGAACGGTGGGCTGCTGTAGCGGTTCCATCTGGCTACAGTTATATCACGGGAACTGATAAGGGTGCGCCATCGTTGTGGCGGTCGCCGGGAAAAACCTTTACCAAACGTTTTTTCACCCGGCGTGATGAGATAACTTCCCTTATGAAATACGTCACGAAGGCCAACGGCAGCCGTCAGCCTTTCGATCGGGGGAAGGTGCAGCGGACGCTCCAGAGGATGGGTGTGGGGATGGAGGATGCCGAACGGATCGCCCGCGAGATTGAAGAGGCTGTGCCTGACGGCGTGAAAACATCCGCGATCCTCCAGATGGTCCGTGCCCGCGCGCGCATCGTCCGGCCGGCCGTCGCCTACCGGACAAACCTGAGGCGAGCGCTCGCGCTTCTTCGCTCTAAACCGGAGTTTGAGGAGTTTGTGAGGGTTCTCCTCCGGGAGCATGGCTACCAGGTGGAGGCCGGATGCGTCCTCGCCGGGTTCTGCGGTGAGCACGAGGTTGACGGCATCGCGCAGAAAGACGGCACCACCGTCTTTGTCGAGGTAAAACACCACGTGAGTCCCCATCGGATGACCGGCCTCGACGAAGGCCGGATAGCCCGGGCGATAGTCGAGGATCTGCAGGAGGGATTCCGGGCGGGGCGGTGCCAGGTCTCGATCGACGGCGCCCTGCTGGTCTGTAACACCAAACTCACCGATCATGCGAAACGCTACTCAAACTGCCGCGGCATAGGGCATATCGGCTGGGACTATCCGGAGGAGCAGAACCTGAGATCGATGATCGAGGGGACGCAGTCCTACCCCGTAACGATCGTTAGCGGGGTGAGTCAGTCAAGCATCGCCAGACTGGCTGCCGCCGGGTTCGTCATGGCAAAACAGGTTGCCTACGGTGATGCCTCAGCCATAGCCCACGTTTCGGGAGTTCCCCAGAAGGACGTGCTGCTTGTTGCCGGCCGGGCGCGGGCGATACTCGAGCAGTAGGAGAGGGTTGGCGGATGACAGTTTTTCAGGGCGGAGATGCCTCTCACGTCTTCCTCGCAACGTGGATGAGATCTACGGGATCTTCGAGGGCCTGGAGTTGTTCGTCGGTCGGGTTGATCAGGACGATCTCTGGCTGGCAGTTGAATCGGAGATCGACTCCTGCAAGGTCTGCACTGCATATCCCGCGTGAGATGTAGGTCGGTGTTCGGCCATCGGCGTCAAAGAGCCCGGCAAGTTCGATGCTACCCTGGTCGTTCAACTGCTTGATGATCGGAAAGAGAAACTGGCCGCCGTGGGTGTGCCCGGCGAGGATGAGGTCGGCGTCCCAGTCGGCCCTGCAGGAGGGTTCATGGACCAGGTAGACTGTGAAAGCGTCAGTCTTCGGCACCGAAGGGGGATCGGCCATCCCGGCCCAGCCGTCGTCGATCCCGACGATGACGATCTCCCGGTCACCGGCGGTCAGCCGGAGATACTCGTTACGGAGGACATGGACACCGTTCTCCTCGAGGGCCGCTATGAGTTCTTCGGCAAACGCGGTATCGGCGGAACCGTCGTTCAAGGCCGAGACGTCGTAGCCGTCGGCGGTGAGCGTGGCTGATGCCCTGGTGGCAAGCGTCCGCTCGAGGCCTGTCGTGCCGTTTGTCCCCACCCGGTAATCATGGTTCCCGAGCACGGCGTAGGTCGGTGCATCGAGTTGACTCCATACCTCCTGTAACGCGAAGTCCTCTTCATCACCGGTGACGAAGTCGCCGCCGATCAGGACAATGGTGGGTTCCAGACGGTTGATCCCGGCGATCACCGCCCGGACGTGATCGATGTTTGAGGCCTGGACGTGGGGGTCGGTTATATAGACGATGCCTTCGGGCGCGCCGTCGATCTCGAGGATGGTAACATCGATCTCCCGCGCCTCCAGGGCCATGTAGCCGGTCACGGACGGAATCAGGATAACCACAAGTAATGCTATATACCGTACGTCAGGCGCCTTCAACTTCACTGTGGCATGGTTCTACCTCGGAGGATATATATGATCCGAATGACCGGCGGCGGTATGCTGGAGGCCATCAGCCCCTGGCAGCAGGGATCTCCATGGAACTGCCAATCGTTCACCAGGAGGCCGGCAGCCGTGCTGAATCGCCCGGGTCTCCAGGTGGCTGGATTCTGGATGGTTCATGTTACCGCAGCATGGACGGCGTCCTGCTGGTTGCAGTGCGCAAGTTCGCACCGGCGTCCCTGGGAGCGCCCCCGCCTCTTCGCCGGGAGAATATTTGATAAACCAGCAGTTGTATAAACTGGAGATGAGCAGACTCTCTGGAAAAACGTTGGGGTTGGTGAACTGACAGATCCTGCGAAACGCAAACCGGCGTCCGGTGGGAATGGGGACGGCGGGGAGGAGATCATACGGGTGCGCCTGCCGAACAAGAGGAACCGGGAGGTCTTCGGCAGCGCTGAACTGATGCTTGGTGCAAACCATATCAAGGTCCGCTGTTTCGACGGTGTGACGCGCATCGGGCGGATCAAGGGTAAGATCAAGAAGAAGGTCTGGATCCGGGAAGGCGACGTCCTGATCGTTGTTCCCTGGGCTTTCCAGGACGAGAAATGCGATATAGTCTACCGGTACACAAAGCCCCAGGTAGAGTGGCTCCGAAAGAACGGGTATCTCTGATACACTAATTTTTTGAAGGGGGAGGAAAGTCTCTTTTCCGCAGTGGCGGGAACCAGGGCGTAAAAAAATGGTTATATGCCGTGGATCCTGATCCAGTATTCTTTTACGACGAGTTTATCGACACCACTCTTTTTATATTTGGTGGTGGTTTCTTTAGACATCTTAAGTGAACTCCCGGTCAGGTAGTTGCCCCAGGCCACGCTGTTGTCGTTGCTTGTATCGCTCTCATATATCACAGTGATCTCTTCGCCGCCAGGTGACGATGAGACGTTGGTAACCACGCCTTCCAGGCTCATCCTGAC
>Ga0208824_1001722_pt1 | contig 18760 bp, 14 predicted proteins | sample AD_JPNTR3_MetaG_FD_184447 | JGI IMG/M metagenome (GOLD analysis project Ga0208824, IMG submission 184447) | Active sludge microbial communities of municipal wastewater-treating anaerobic digesters from Japan - AD_JPNTR3_MetaG (SPAdes) (version 2) | ecosystem: Engineered > Bioreactor > Anaerobic...
TCTCTTTAACATTCTGACTGGCTATAGCTTTGGCCTGATCCACTATTTGACTAATGGGCATATTGCGGCTTTTACCTCGCGCAAGGGGAATTGTGCAGTAGCTGCAATGGTAATCGCAACCATCCTGTACTTTCAGGAACGATCGTGTTCTATCGCCAGTTGAGTATGCCGGGAAAAAATCACTTACCGTATCTATGTCGCAGCTATAAACTTTTACATTTGTCTTTTTAGCATCATTCCCAATCAGATGAGGGAGGTTGAACTTATCAGCAGCTCCAAGCACAAAGTCAACCCCATCTATTTGTGCAATTTCTTCGGGCTTTAGCTGAGCGTAGCAACCCACCACAGCAACCATTGCGTTGGGCGATTTGGTTGTGAACTTCCGGATTGCCTGACGGCATTTCTTATCGGCATGCTCGGTTACTGAACAGGTATTAATTACATAAACGTCGGCCTCCGAATCGGGCGAAACACGTTCGTAGCCCATATCGGCAAACTGGCGGGCAATGGTAGATGATTCTGAAAAATTCAACTTGCACCCCAGCGTATAGAACGCAACACGCTTTCTCCCCTGGTTCATTGTAAAAAATTTTTGCAAAGGTAACAAATGAAAACCATTAAGGTTTACACCAAATGAATATTAGAATGTAACAGATGGTGCTATTGCTGCAACGCAAGGCTTTGCTTATAATCAGCGTAAAGCGTACGAATAATACCGTCGGAAATCCCTATTGTAGGAACTATCACCTCTTTTGCACCAGTCCATTTCATCACCTTGAGAAAGATTTTGGTTGCCGGTATAATAACATCTGCACGGTCAGGGTTTAAGCTAAGAAACTTAATTCTGTCCTCAACTGAGAAACTGTCCAAAAAATCGTATAAATTTTTCACTTCCTTTTGATATAACGGCTCTCCTATTGGTTTACGAGCAAGCTTGTAAAGCTTATTGATATTTCCACCTGACCCAATAATTTTAGGTTGGTCTTTCTTTTTCACTACACTCTTAAGCCAGTCGCGTACCTGATCAAAATCGGGTTTTCCAATCATTCCCTTAAGAATGCGAATAGTTCCAATATTAAAAGAGTTTGATGCCTTGATTTCACCTTTCTCAAAAACAGTAATTTCAGTGCTACCACCACCCACATCAACATATATATAAGGTCTATCATGGTCAAGCATCTCTGCAATACCATTAGCGTAAATTATTTCGGCTTCGCGTGATCCATCAATAATCTCTATGTTAATGTTTGCATGTTGTTTAACCATACTAACAAGTTCAGGCGCATTGCTGCTCGAACGCATTGCCGATGTGGCACATGCCCTATAGGCAACCACATCCTGCGCTTCCATCAGGTTTTTGAAAGCAATCATGGTTTTGAGCAGTTTCTGAGCTCTGTGTTCACTGATATAACCAATAGAAAAAGCATCCTCGCCTAACCTGATAGGAACTCGCACCAGCGAGGACTTGCTAAAAACTACAGTTTCTCCATCCTCCACCACGTTTGTAAGTAGCAATCGGGCTGCGTTTGAACCTATGTCAATTGCGGCAAACTTTAATATCTTCATTTTACCTCTCCGTTCTTGTGCCTTTCAATATTTTGATAAAAGCTATAAAGTTCCAGTTGTGAACGAAACTCGGGTTCACCCTCTTTACAGGGCTTAAACTCATTGCAACCACCATGGTTAACCAAACGCGCTTTCACATTGTCGCGAAGCGCATAGTTAACCACCGTTTTCATCTCCTCAATTAGGGGTTTACTGTAAATAGGAGTTGCCACTTCAATGCGGTAGTCAAGGTTACGGGTCATCCAGTCGGCCGATGAAATATAGCATACTTCATTACCCCCATTAGCAAATATGAAAATGCGAGAGTGCTCCAAAAACCTATCAACAATTCCATATACCTCAATATTCTCGCTAATGCCCTTTACGCCTGGCACAAGTGCACATGTTCCCCTTACCACAAGTTTAATCTTTACACCTGCCTTGCTCGCCTGGTATAGTTTCTTTATCATCTCCTCGTCAACCAGATTATTTATTTTTCCAATAAGGTAGGCAGGGAGTCCTTTGGCAGCATTCTCAATTTCAGTATCAATTAATGAGTATAAGCGCCTGCGCATGTTGAATGGAGCAACTAGCAAATGCTTGTATGAAAATGTCTTGTAATTTGTTTCAAGAAAAGTAAAAACTTTAAGTATTTCAGAGGTTATTCTTGAATCGGCAGTAAAAAGGTTAACATCTGTATAGATGTTTGCGTTCCCCTCATGAAAATTACCGGTGCTCACCACCGCATACTTACGTTCCTTGTTTTTTTCCTGACGGGTAATAAGTGTCATTTTACTATGCACCTTTAAACCAGGCACCCCGAATATCACTTGAACGCCAGCCTCTTGCATTTGCTTAGACCAATATATATTAGCATTCTCATCGAAACGAGCGCGCAACTCAACTATGGCTGTAACTTTTTTACCGTTTTGAGCAGCATTGATTAATGCATGCACAACACGCGATTCAGTGGCAACCCTGTAAAGGGTAATATGAATTGATTTAACAGCAGGATCAAGGGCAGCCTCACGTAATAAGCGAATGTAATACTGGAAGCTATGGAAAGGATAATGAAGCATGAAATCGTGATCGGACATAATATCCATTATGCGAGTAGCCTCATCTAATTCCTTGACACTAACGGGCTCAAGCGGTAAATTTATAAGGTGATTTCGTCCCAAGCTGGGGAATCGGATAAAATCCTTGAAGTTGTGATATCGCCCTCCCGGAATAACATAATCATCCTCGTCCAAATTAAGCCCTTTCACAATGAACTTTAGCAAGTCAGTAGGAATTTTTTCATCGTAAACAAGCCTTACCGGTTCGCCACGTTTCCTATTCTTAACTCCCTTTGATATCTTCTCCAAAAGGCTCTCAGAAATATCATTATCCACATCGAGCTCTGCGTCGCGCGTAATCTTTACAGTGTATGCCTCAAAAGTATCGAAAGGAAGTATCTTGAATACCTTGGATAGGCAAAGCCTGATTACATCGTCGAGGAGGATAATAAAACTTTTATCGCCTTCGTTCGGTAACTGTATAAAACGCTTTACAAACCTCGAAGGGATTTCGATGAGTGCAAACTCCTTTGTATTGGGTTTTTGACTGTTCGTAAGCTTAACCGCTAGGTAAATGGATTGATCGACCAGTTCAGGGAATTTATTGTTCCGCTTTAAAATTACCGGTGCCACAAATTCCGAAATGTGATCATCGAAAAAACCGTTAAGGTAATCAATTTGCCCAGCTGATAGCTGTGTTTCGTTAATGAGATAGATATTCTCCTTTCTGAGCTCATCAATAATTTCCTGAAATGTGTTGTCGAACTTTTTCTGATAGTCAATGACTATCCGTTGGATCTTTTCGAGAATTTTACGGGGATTATCGCCCATAATCTTTTTTGCCCCCTTTTCAACCACCAATAAACGGCGTAAGGTGGCAACCCTCACCCGGAAAAACTCATCGAGGTTGTTCGAAAAAATTCCAAGGAAACGAATACGTTCAATTAACGGTACTGATGGATTTGCGGCTTCCTGCAACACTCTGCCATTAAATGTCAACCAGCTTAGCTCACGGTTAACAAGAGGTATTTTTTTTGGTGCCATTCAAATCTAGTATTTCGGGCAATATTAATTGATTAACCGTTTACAGGTTAAACACTGATGTTAAGAAATTGTTAAACTACCAATCAAAGCTCTGAAAAACAGAATATACCTTTTCGGCAGAGAGTTCTATCCAACTGTTAATGTCAAACTTAACCCCAACAAGTCCCGATGTTGGTAGTTCATGAATGCGATTGGCTACAAAAGTGTTTACCAAATAGGTAAGTGTTGGATTATGCCCTACCACCATTACACTTTTGTATTCATCGGGTAATGATTTAATCATCTCCACCAGCTCTCTTTCATCGGCCTGGTAAACCATTGGCTCTATCCGGATTTTATCATGCGGAAAACCAATGGTTTCGGCAAAAAGTATTGCTGTATGCACCGCACGGTTAGCAGAACTAGTAATAATCAGATCTAACCCTTGCACCTTGGGTGCAATAGCCCTTGCGGTGTTAACAATGTCGCTTATACCTTTGGCTTTTAATGCCCTATCCTTATCTGCTTTATCGGCCTCGGCCCAAGAGGATTTGGCATGACGGAGTATGAGCAACGTTTTTGCCATTTATAATCTGGTTTAAGTTAAAGCAAATCGCTAGCCAGCTCAGCCAGGTAGCTACGTTCGCCCTTAACAAGGTTAATATGGGCAAATATCTCCTGGCCATGCATTCTATCGCTTAAATAGGTTAACCCATTCGATTTCATATCGAGGTAAGGGTGGTCAATTTGATGTATATCGCCTGTAAATACAAACTTAGTACCCTCACCTGCCCGGGTTATAATTGTCTTAATCTCGTGTGGAGTGAGGTTTTGAGCCTCGTCAACAATGAAAAAAACATTTGAAAGACTTCGTCCCCTAATATATGCCAATGGTGTAATTACAAGCTTATCGGCACGTTGCATCTCTTCAATATGCATGTAATCTTTGCTTGTTGGTTTAAACCTATTTTTTATAACACCTAGGTTGTCGAATAGGGGCTGCATGTATGGCCCTATTTTTTCATCAACATCACCCGGTAAAAAGCCAATATCTTTATTGGAAAGCGCAACAATTGGTCTGGCAAGTAGAATTTGATCGAACTGCTCTTCCTGTTGTAATGCTGCCGCTAGAGCAAGTAGGGTTTTGCCTGTTCCTGCTTTTCCGGTAAGCGCAACTAGCTGAATATCAGGCCTCAAGAGTGCATCCAGGGCAAACGTTTGCTCCGCATTTCTTGGATCAATGCCATATGCTCTAACCTTTTCAACACGATCAAGGGTATCGGTTGCCTTATCGTAATGAGCAAGTGCACTCGATTTGTTCCCTTTTAAAATATAGTACTGATTAGCGTAAGGCTTTAACTTTAAATCCTTTGCTAAAAGTTTCTCCTCGGAATTGTAAAGCTTTTGGATTAGTGCATCATCAACCTTTTCAATTATCTCAATCTCTTTCTTCAGACTATCAATATCTTCAACCTTATCGTTAAGGTAATCCTGTGCAACAATGCCCAACGATTTGGCCTTCATTCTAAGGTTGATATCCTTAGTAACAAGTATAACCGGACGTTCAGGATTATGCTTAACCAAATGAATGGTTATGGCTAAAATCCTATTATCAGGCGTGAACTCAGCAAATGATTCTTTCATTTCAGGGGGCATTGGCTTACCAGTTTCAATTCTGAGTTTTCCTAGATTTTTCCCTAAGGGCAAGCCCCCGTTAAAAAGCTTATCGCCGGCAATTTTATCTAACTCCCTAACAAACTCCCGTGCATGGTAATTAATCATTTCGTTCCCCTTCTTAAACTTGTCTAGTTCCTCAAGTACTACTATTGGAATAACAATATCATTGTCCTGAAATTTATACAAACACTGAAAGTCGTGAAGAATGACATTAGTATCAATCACGAAAATCTTATTCACTTTACTCTTTGCCATAGTTTTGCGATTTAAAAATTCATCTAAATATAAGAAAAGCTCAATCAAAACAATCATTATCACCCTAAATATTTGTTAACCGACAGCTAATAAGTTTTGAGCGAGAAAATCACTAAACTTGCACCCAAAACCAAGTAAAATGACGTACAACGAGGCACTTGATTACATCTACTCACATCTACCTATTTTTCAAAGGGTTGGGAAAGCAGCATACAAAGCTGACCTAGGGAATACCCTTAAACTTGATGAGTATTTTGGGCATCCACATCGCACCTTTAAAACCATTCATATTGCAGGGACAAATGGAAAGGGAAGCACATCGCACATGCTGGCTGCCGTTCTTCAAAAAGCTGGATACAGAGTTGGGTTATACACCTCCCCACACCTAAGGGATTTCAGAGAACGAATAAGGGTAAATGGTGAAATGATTCCCGAAGATGAGGTTGCTAAGTTCATTTCACAGCATAAGGATTTTTTTGATCAAATTATGCCGTCATTTTTTGAAATGACAGTTGCGCTGGCATTTGATTACTTCTCCCGAATGAACCTTGATGTTGCAGTTATTGAGGTGGGTTTAGGAGGTAGACTCGATTCAACAAATATTATCAACCCCATTCTAAGTGTAATTACAAATATTGGGTTTGATCACACCGACTTGCTTGGCGATACATTACCAAAAATTGCATCAGAGAAAGCTGGAATTATTAAACCAGATACACCAGTTGTTGTAAGTAAGTATCAACCTGAGGTTGAAAACGTCTTTATAGCAAAGGCAAAGGAAATGAATGCTCCTATCTATTTTGCTGATCAAGAAATTCAGGTTTACGAACAGTATATAGATACTACAGGGTTACAGGTATTAAAACTAGCTGATAAGGTTAGAGATATTAAAATTGAGATTGACCTGTTAGGCAATTACCAACGTTACAATATTTCTGGGGTTCTAAAATCAATAGAAATACTAAGCGGTAAAGGGTTTTTACTCTCCAACGAAGCGCTAATGGAAGGTTTAAGGAATGTTCAAACGCTTACCGGGCTTATGGGACGCTGGCAAAAATTATCGGAGAATCCACTCATCTATTGCGATACAGGACACAATGTAGATGGTATTAAATACGTTGTGGAACAACTCAGGCACATTCCTCACAATAACTTGCACATGGTAATTGGCGTAGTTGCCGATAAGAACATTGATGGTATGTTGGCACTACTGCCTAAAAATGCAACCTATTACTTTACCCAAGCTGCAATACCAAGGGCATTAAACCACGAAGAATTAAAAAAGAGGGCGGCAGAACACCAACTATACGGTCACTCATATTCAACAGTCGCTTTGGCATTAGCGGCAGCAAAGGAAGCCTCCAATCCAAACGATTTAATTTTTGTGGGTGGAAGCACTTTTGTAGTTGCTGAGGTTGTATAGTTTTTGATTGCTGATTATCAATAGAATTAAAGATTTTAAAAATTTTTTCTTTAATTTTTTCCGAAAATATTTTGCAGATTTCAAACTTTCGCATACTTTTGCATCGCATTTCCAACGGGGAATGACCAATAAAAAAAGACCAAATATTGGGAGTTTAGCTCAGCTGGTTCAGAGCATCCCGCCTCGCGGGAGGGTCACAGGCTGAGATAAAATATTGGGAGCTTAGCTCAGCTGGTTCAGAGCATCCCGCCTCGCGGGAGGGTCACAGGCTGAGATAAAATATTGGGAGCTTAGCTCAGCTGGTTCAGAGCATCCCGCCTCGCGGGAGGGTCACAGGCTGAGATAAAATATTGGGAGCTTAGCTCAGCTGGTTCAGAGCATCCCGCCTCGCGGGAGGGTCACAGGCTGAGATAAAATATTGGGAGTTTAGCTCAGCTGGTTCAGAGCATTCCGCCTCGCGGGAGGGTCACAGGCTGAGATAAAATATTGGGAGCTTAGCTCAGCTGGTTCAGAGCACCTGCCTTACAAGCAGGGGGTCACAGGTTCGATCCCTGTAGCTCCCACAAAGCCTTCGACTTTATCGAAGGCTTTTTTTGTATGCACTACACATACATCATTTACTCCAGTTCTACCGACCGTTTCTACATCGGGTCTACCTCCGATGAGATTTCCCAACGCATCCGGCGCCACAACGCACCCCACAGGGGGTTCACCTCCATGGCGAACGATTGGAGGCTGGTTTACCTCGAGCAGTTCGACTCCATACAGCAGGCACGTAAGCGCGAACGCCAGATTAAGGCCTGGAAGAGCCGTAAAAGGGTTGAGGAACTGTGTGGGTTCAGTAAGCCCTGAACCCTACGGTTCAGAGCATCCCGCATCCGGCGGGAGGGTCACAGGTTCGATCCCTGTAGCTCCCACAAAGCCTTCGACTTTATCGAAGGCTTTTTTTGTATGCACTACACATACATCATTTACTCCAGTTCTACCGACCGTTTCTACATCGGGTCTACCTCCGATGAGATTTCCCAACGCATCCGGCGCCACAACGCACCCCACAGGGGGTTCACCTCCATGGCGAACGATTGGAGGCTGGTTTACCTCGAGCAGTTCGACTCCATACAGCAGGCACGTAAGCGCGAACGCCAGATTAAGGCCTGGAAGAGCCGTAAAAGAATGAATTTATTAATTAGGATTTTTGCTTTTTTAAAAATTAAAGAGCCTCAACCACTATTTCAAGTTTTACACCACGGGAGCCCTTTACCAACACCATGGAGTCCTTAATTGGATTCTGCTTCAGATACTCAGCACATTCAGAAGAATTATCAAAATAATAAAACATACCGTTAAAACTTGAAAAGCCCTTACCCACAAGTAAGATTTTATCAAAATTCAAAGCGCTGGCAAGCTCAACAATTTTTTTATGCTCATCGAGACTATATTCCCCTAACTCTAGCATTTCACCTAGAATAGCAACCTTTTTTGATGCATGTAATTTTGCCAAATTTTTTAAGGCATTTTCCATACTAGTTGGATTGGCGTTATATGCATCCATAATAACAGTATTGTTCTGGGTTTTTAAAAGTTGTGATCGATTATTTGAGGGAATATAGCTTTCAATCGCATCTTTTATGGTACCAGGGCCAACTCCAAAATGTCTTCCAACAGCATAAGCTGCCATAACATTCTCCACATTATATTGGCCTACAAGGTTAGTCAGAATAGTTGTGAGTTTACCTCCCTCACTTATTGAAATAGAAAGGAAAGGGCTTTCGGGCTTCTCCACAACTATGAAATCCTCAAAATACTTAGAGTATGGAATAACGTTATTTGCTTTATACTTATTTAAAAGTTCTACAAGAATAGGATTTTGATGGTTGTAAAATATTGCCCTATCTCTCAAGGCTAAAAAGTTATAAAGTTCCCCCTTTGTATTTTTTACACCTTCAAAACCGCCAAAACCACCAAGGTGAGCTTTCCCAATATTGGTAATCAAACCGAAATCAGGTTCAGCAATTCTGCAAAGTTCGCTAATATCACCTGGATGATTTGCACCCATTTCGATAATCGCAAAATCAACATCTGGAGTAATGGATAGTAACGTTAAGGGAACCCCAATGTGGTTATTCAAATTACCAACCGTTGCATAAGTTTTAAATTTTTGAGAAAGGACAGTGTACAATAATTCTTTGGTAGTGGTTTTTCCATTGGAACCTGTTATAGCAAAAATTTGTGCATTGATTTTTTGCCTATGATAATTTGCAAGTTGCTGAAGTGCATTTAAGGCATTCTCCACCAACACACACCCCTTGGTCATGTAATGGGGATTATCAATTACAGCAAGGGCTGCTCCATCCTGCAAAGCATTGGCAGCATAGGCATTCCCATCGTTATTTTCACCCTTTAAAGCAAAAAATATTGAGCCAGCTTTAACCTTTCGGCTATCGATAGTTACGTGATAGGATTTTTCAAATTCTTTATAAATATGTTCAATCATAACAAACCAGTAAAAAAGAAAACCTCATAAAGATATGAGGTTTTCCAAAAATATTGATTTATATTGACTATTTTCCTCCAATTCTCTCACCACGTTTCTTTGCCGATTGAGCACCAACGGCTTCCATTGCGCAACGGAACCCAATATCATTGGTTGATGATGCTTCGTCGAGGAAACGGCGGGTACCTGGGCTTAACCAGTATGCCCTATCCTTCCAAGAACCACCCTTATAAACCCTAACATGGTCGTTAATCAGAGTTGTCATACGCACATTCTTCTGTTGAGTATCGCCCTGATAGTACATCCTGTCGGAGTTTTTCTCTTTCACAGTTTGTCCATCTCTGAAATCAAGCGTTGAGGCAACATCACCATCCTTATAGTTGATATAGTAGGCTTTATTGTAGTTCTGTCGGTTAGCTGCTTCTTCCTCGGTAACTTCACGGTAGGGTATGCGACCTAAACTATCCTTCTTGGAGTAGTTACCGTCTAAATCATATGGGGTTTTGAAAACATTACCACGGAACGGACGAATTTCATCAACATCTTCAAAACTCAAGGGGCGGTAAACGTCAAGCACCCATTCATTAACATTACCAGCCATACAGTATAGGCCGTAATCATTAGGCCAGTATGATTTAACTGGTCCAGGGAATGTGTTCTCGTCGTTCAAATTACCTGCAAGCCCCATATAGTCACCACGACCGCGAACAAAGTTAGCCATCATCTGGCCACGAACTTTTGACTCAGGATTACGCACGTTGTGCCCATTCCAAGGGTAAATACGACGCTCAACCATGCGCTCGTCATAGGTATTACCTACAAGTCCCGATGCGGCAAACTCCCATTCAGCCTCGGTTGGGAGGCGATACTTGGGTAGCAGGATACCATCTTCAAAGCGAACGTGACGTCCTTCGGGTTTTTCAGGGTCAAGGCTGGGTAAAAGCTTCTTAACGCGCGCATCGTACTGGCCCGAAAGGTAAGCCTCAGTGCTAAATGCATCAGCACCTTTTTGAGCCAGGTCAAATTCAATAATGCCCTTATCAACTAAAAGACGCTCATTTACCCTATCGGTACGCCATATACAGTAATCGTTTGCCTGAAGCCAGTTAACTCCTACTACAGGATAATCGTTATAGGCAGGATGCCTGAAGTAGTCGGTTACAAAAGGTTCATTGTAACCAAGGGGCGAACGCCATACAAGAGTATCGGGTAGGGCATTTTTAATTACCTGTGGATAGGTTGAATATACACGTTTAATCCAGTGAACATATTCACGCCAATCTACATTGCTAATTTCGGTTTCGTCCATGTAGAATGATGTAACTGTTACCCTGCGGGGTTTAGCATTCCAGTCGTACATAACATCCTGCTCTACTCGACCCATAGTAAATGTACCACCCTCAATGAACACTAATCCGGGACCAGCCTCGGGTCGCCAGTTTTTAACTACCTCAAAGCCCCCATTATCAGGGCTGTTATACTCCCAGCCAGTTTTTTCGGACGCTCCAGTTCCGCCACCACCACCACCAAATAAACCGCAAGAGTTAAGACCAAAAATTCCGGCTGATGCCAATAATAAGATTCTATACTTTAAGCTCATAGCTGTACGGATTTTCTCATTATAATTAAACTCAAATATATAAATAATATTTTGTAATGCGCCCTAAAAGTTTAAAAAAAAATTAAAATTTTGGACATTTGATGTACCGGTATTTCTTTTTCCCCCTTTTATACTCAAAATTCCACCCTAAGGTTACCTCATGCGATGAGGTTGGTAACCCTCTAAGACCATGTTGCATAATACTGAAATCGTAACTGTAACCAATACGAAACATATAATCGGCATATCCCAAGGTAACAACAAACGAATGGCTATTTAAACTTAAATTTTCCCTGAACCAGAGTCCTGCAACTGCCCAGTTCTTTGAAAGGTAAAAGCCAAGGTTTAGCTGATTAAAATTTAGCTGTTGAATATAGATTACGTTTGGAGAAAAAAGCAGAACCTCCTTAAACCTTCTCCACTTATATAGGTTAAAATCGGCACCAATATGGAAAGTATACTTACGGGGAATGTATGCTTTTCCGCCCGAGAAACTGGCCTCAACAGGTTGTAAAAGATGATGCACCGCAAATCCACCATAAAAATTTTCAAAATCACCGGCAACACCAAGCCCTATATCGTAATTCCAGGTTGTATAGCCTACGGCGTCGGAATTTCCAATCACATTACCAGCCGGATCAATCATATCCGGGAAAACCAAACCTGAAAAACTCCGTGTACGAAAAATAGCTGAGGTTTGAAGTCCAAATCGTACGTGTGAGTTATATGTAGGTTGAATTCCGTATGAGTAAATAAGATCGAGAGTGTTCCGGGAGAATGTTCCTTTCCCTTCCACATCGCTCATAATGTTTATACCAAAGCCGCTCCGCCCTGAGGATTGAGAACGATTGTTACGAAACGAGTGTTTCCAGCTTGGGCCAAAATCAATCCTCCTGTCAAAACTTACCCCAAAGGTTGAGTATGGCATATCTATCATGGTCCACTGATTGCGATATATAATGCCTAATCGCATATCCTTTGATGCGCCTGCATACGATGGGTTGAGCATGGTTGGATTAAAAAAAACCTGTGAAAACACAGGATCCTGACCATGTGATTTTTCAAAACATAGGACTAAGCCCAGCAAGTACAATAAAAAAAAACTGTTTTTAGATATCATTTAACTGGTTTGTAATAATAACTAACATTATTCGTTTTTTATTGTTAGAATCAAACGTAAAGGTAAAGTAAAGTTTTGTTTCTTTGCAACACATCAGTCAATTATGAGGGCAGTTTTTTTCATCATATTATTAACAACACAAGCATTGGGGGCTTTTACACAGGAGTTCCACAGAATTCTTGAATGGGTTGAAACCGACAAAAAAAATATCAACTGTTTATGGTTTAATGGCGAAGATTTTCCTGACCCAGCCAGTAAGGTCCCATACTATACCGAATTAATACCAATTCCCGATAGTAAGGAGTACAGAATTGAAATAACACATATAAAATGGGGTAAACTCAATAGAGATTTTGATTCTAGTATTGTTCAAACTGAACCAAATCCAACAACAAAAAGCTTGAGGGTTGGGGCAAACAGGGTTCTGCTTTTTTCAATACCCGCAATGAGGAACAATGCCTCTGGCTCAATTGAGAAACTTGAATCGTTTAGCTTCAGAATTGAGCCCATCAGTTCCCATGAAAAAAATATTGATAAAACGATTCGTACCTCGCTTTCGAACTCGGTTCTTGCTTCAGGTAAATGGGTAAAAGTGGGCGTGCAAAAAAGTGGGATTTATAGGATTTCATTCGAAGATTTACAAAGGTATGGTTTTAGCAACCCAGAAAATATTAGCATTTGGGGAATCGGAGGAAAGTCGTTACCCCTTATGAATGCCCAAAGCAACCTCGATGAGGTAGCTCCAATACCAATACAAATAAGTAAAGGTGCCGACGGCATTTTTAATCAGGGCGACTATATTCTATTCTACGCTCAGGGCCCCGAAACTTTAACGTATAATGAAACATATAGTGCATGGAAATGGGAAAAGCATGGATACACCAAAACCATTTACTACTTTTTAACAACCAGTCAACCTCAAAGCATCATCGGTTTTGCTGACACGCCAACCGAAACCGAAAATTATGCAACAAATGAGTTCGATCAAGTAACAACCTTTGAAAGCAACGATACAAACCTTGTTAAATCGGGCAGGGAATGGTTTGGCGAAATTTTTGACATAAAAACCACCTACAGCTACAATGTATCAACACCACTCCCAGTAAACAACTCCACCTATAAAGTATGGGTAAGAGTAGCGGCACGATCTTCGTCAACCTCAACTTTTACCCTTACAAATAATGGAACACTTGGTAGCATAACTTTAAATTCCGTAATAATTGGCGATGAGCTAGCCAATGTGGTTTCTGTAAACGAAAAAGTATTCTCGGGTAATACTGTTGGACAAAACCTAACATTTGACCTTACCTACAATAAACCCAATTCGGGTTCAGTGGGTTTCCTGGACTTTATATCGATTCAGAGCCGACATGGCTTATCGTATAGTAATGCCCAACTGCCCTTTCAGGATTTTCAATCGGTAGGGGCAGGAAGAATTAGCAGGTTCACAATCAGCAATGCAAACAGCTCCGTTCAGGTTTGGGACATTACTGATATCAATGAGGCCAAAAGGGTTAATATTTCCTACGCCAATGGCACAATAACATTCAAGCAAGCTACCAATACTCTCAAAACCTTTATTGCCTTTGAGCCCGATAAAGCCTACAGTGTTGTAGGGTATGCAAATGTCGATAACCAGAATATTCGCGGGAGTGGCTTCTTCGATTACTTTATAGTTACACATCCAAGTTTTAAAACCTATGCCGAAGAGCTAGTTCAACTCCACCGACAAAGAAGCAACCTCTCAGTTGCTGTTTATACTACCGACCAGGTTTACAATGAGTTTTCGGGTGGTAACCCCGATGTTGCAGCTATTCGCAATATGCTACGTTACTTTTATAAAGCCGCAACCAGCGACGACGATAAACCTAAATACCTACTCCTATTCGGCGATGGCTCATTCGATAACCTTTCCAACAGCCAAGTCAATACTAATTTTATTCCTACATACCAGTCTCCTCGCTCAATAAACAGGGTTGAGTCATTTGTATCGGACGATTTCTTTGGATTACTCGATGATAATGAAGGCGAAGCCTCAGGCTATGTAGACATTGGAATTGGTCGGCTACCGGTTAGTTCACCGGAACAAGCCGCCAATTTAATTGCCAAAATTAAGAGTTACATGGAGAATGAAGATATTGACGACTGGCAAAGCAAATTGGTTTTCATAGGCGACGACGAGGATGGTAACGTTCATATGCAGGATGCCAACACGCTGGCAAAGTACATTGAAACCAATTACCCGGCATATAATATCCAAAAAATATTTTTCGATGCTTACCAACAGGAGGTTGTTTCGGGTGGTCAACGCTACCCCGATGTTACCAGTGCCATCAATTCTGCTGTTAACAATGGCGCTTTGCTTTTAAACTATACTGGTCATGGGAATGAAAGGTGGCTTGCCCACGAGAAGGTTTTAATGCTAAACGATGTGTTGGGATGGAAAAACGCTAAACGCCTTCCTCTATTTGTTACAGCAACCTGCGAGTTTAGCCGTTTTGACGATTACCACATGACCTCAACCGGGGAATGGATACTACTTACCCCAAAGGGTGGTGCAATAGCGTTACTCTCTACTACCCGGCTTGTTTACTCAAGCCCAAACTTCACTTTAAACTACAACTTTATACAGCAGCTTTTCAAAACCGATGCCAATGGCAACTATCTCAGGCTTGGTGATTTGGTTCGCATAACCAAAATACTATCGGGAACCGGTTACAATAAACGCAACTTCACCCTATTAGGCGATCCCGCATTGATGCTAAAATACCCTACATACAACATAAAAATCTCATATATTAACGAACGCCCAGCATCAGAGCCAGCTGATACACTAAAGGCACTTAATAAGGTAAACCTTAAAGGGTTTATTGCCGATAACCTTGGCACAACTGTTGAAAATTTCAATGGAACCGTTTCGGTTACCCTATACGATAAGGAGCGCGAAATTACCACCCTGGCTAACGACGGCGGCACTCCGATGACCTTTAAAAGTCGCGATAATATCATATTTAAAGGGAAAGCAACTGTTTCACAGGGTACTTTTAGTATCGATTTTACGGTACCAAAAGATATTAACTTCTCATACGGGCATGGGAAAATAAGTCTTTTTGCAACCGATGGCATGCAGACAGCCCTAGGCGTACACGATTCAATAGTTGTTGGGGGAATTGGTAACCCTGAAAGCATTGATAGTGAAGGCCCTCAAATTAAAATCTTCCTGAACGATACCAAGTTCACTAACGGTGGTATTTGCAACTCCAACCCTCTGCTACTGGTTTACCTTTCCGATGCGAGTGGCATAAACACAACCGGAGCGGGGATAGGGCATGATCTTACCGCAACATTAGCATATCCAGCCGGACAATGCGAAACATTCAACCTTAATAATTTTTACAAAGCCAATACCGACGATTACACCCAGGGTATAGCAACCTATCAACTTTCTGGCCTAACTCCCGGAACTTACACTATAGAGGTAAAGGCCTGGGATGCCTTTAATAATAGCAATACCGGCAAAATAGTTTTCCGGGTAATTGGCGACGACAAACTTGTGGTTGGCAACTTTTACTGTGTTCCAAACCCAGTTAAGGATAACACACAGTTCTACTTTGAAACTAACACCAATGAAACTGAACTTGATGTAAAGCTGGAAATATTCAACATCAATGGCTCTAAAGTTGCCGAACTCCTAAAAAAAAGGATTTATACTGAAGGTTACAGAATAGGGCCACTTGAATGGAACGGATGTAACTCCAACGGGGAGAAACTTGCAAAGGGAATTTATTTTGCTCGCATTCAAGTTTCATCGGTTCAGGGTGAGCAGGTAGCCACAACAAAATTCGTTGTACTTTAGTTTGATATTAAACAATAAGTATCATATTACACCGTTTACATTTGTTACTGTATAAATGTTATTTTTGCAAACTCATAATTGTTAAGTTGATGATTAAGAAATTTTATGGAATTGCAACAATTCTTTTAGTAGGATTACAGCCTACGGTTAAGGCTCAGTTCGATAGCACCATATCGCTATCGGGTGGTTTAAATGCATTGCGCATTGCTGTACCATTCCTAACCATAGCACCCGATTCACGGAGTGCAGCCCTTGGCGATGCCGGAGTGGCATCGGTACCCGATGTAAACTCGCAACACTGGAACCCTGCTAAGTTTCCATTTATTGAAGGTAAAAAGTGGGGCATGGGATTTTCCTACACCCCATGGCTCAGAAACTTGGTTAACGATATCAACCTTACCCATTTAACCGGTTATTACCAGTTTGATAAGATGCAATCCATTAGCGGATCGTTGCTTTACTTCTCAATGGGTGAAATCACCTTCAGGGATAACAATAACAACTACATCCAGGCCTTTAACCCTAACGAGTTTGCAATCGATTTTGCATACTCGCGTAAGTTTTCCGACCATATTGCCGGTGCAATGGCTTTCCGTTACATCCGTTCCGATTTAACCGGTAATTTTACTACCACAGGCACTGGCAGCGGTAAACCCGGTACCTCGTTTGCAGCCGATTTGGCAGTATACTACCAGAACGCTATTAACCTTGCCGGGAAAAGTGGCGAAATGGCAATTGGTGGCAATATCTCCAATATTGGAACAAAATTATCGTACAATGAGGATCCACAAAAGGAGTTTATACCCATTAACCTAAGGGTTGGTGGAAGGTTATCGCTTAACATCGACCAATACAATGGGTTTTCGTATCTACTGGATTTAAACAAGCTGTTAGTTCCTACTCCACCTGTTTACAACAGCCAGGATGAGATTGTTAGCGGAATGGATCCAAACGTATCGGTTGTGCAGGGTATGATTCAATCGTTTTACGACGCCCCAGGTGGTTTCAAGGAGGAAATGCAGGAAATATACATTGCCACTGGGGTTGAGTACTGGTACGCAAGACAGTTTGCCATTAGGGCAGGATACTTCCATGAGAGCCAAAATAAGGGGAACCGTAAGTATATCACACTTGGGGCTGGATTGCGTTACAATGTTTTTAATATCGATTTCTCGTACCTAATCCCAACCGGTGGGTTCAATAGCCCTATGGCCAATACCCTTCGCTTTTCAATCTCTTTTGAATTTGAACCTGCAAGAACAAGAACAAATAGGAATAAGTAATGGATTTTAGGATAGGTTTTGGCTACGATGTTCATCAGCTGCAGCAAGGGCTCCCCTTTTGGCTAGGTGGAGTTCAAATTGAACACACCAAGGGCTCATTAGGTCACTCCGATGGCGATGCCCTTATCCATGCCATTTGCGATGCCATGCTGGGTGCAGCCAACCTGGGCGATATAGGTGTCCATTTCCCCGATACCGATCCCTCTTTAAAGGGTATCGATAGTAAAATACTTTTACGGAAAACAATGGATATAATTGCCCAAATAGGTTACACCATTGGAAACATCGACTCAACCATCTGCCTACAACGCCCAAAGGTAAAGGATTATATACCCAAAATGCAGGCTGAACTTGCCAAAGCATTAGATGTTGAGCCACAGCAAATTTCAATAAAAGCTACTACTACCGAGAAACTTGGTTTTGTTGGACGCGAGGAAGGCGTAACGGCCTATGCCGTAGTTCTTCTGAGAAAGAATTAGCTGTATGGAGGTAGGAAACGATATTCTTCCAAAAACTTTGGTACTAGGCGCCAGTCAAAAACCTGAGCGTTACTCGTACCTAGCCATACGAAGCCTTAGGAAACATGGTATTGAGGTAGTAGCAATCGGTGCACGTAAAGGGATGGTTGATGATATTGAGATTCATACCGAACTACAGGATATACCAGATATTCACACCATAACACTATATCTCAGCGCACGTAATCAGGCTCCATACTACAACTATATCATCAACCTCAAACCCAAACGTCTGATTTTTAACCCGGGAACTGAAAACCCTGAGCTGGAAAAACTTGCCCGAGAACATGGAATTGACGTGGTGGAGGGGTGCACCCTTGTAATGCTAAGTAACGGAACATACTACGAATGGTAAAAGTTATACAGAACGAGTCCGATTTAAGTAAGGCCCTGAGCGAGCCAGCCAGTGCTATCTACTTTAACTCACAGGCATGCGGGGTTTGTCATGTTATGCTGCCCCAACTCGAGCAAATAGTTGGTAGTGAATTCCCCAAGATGCACATTTACGTGGTAAATGCCAACGAAACTCCTGAGATATGCGGGAAATTCTCAGTATTTACCTTTCCAACCGTGTTAATATTTTTTGAAGGGAAAGAATCGTTGCGTATGGCAAGGAATATCAACCTGGCCACTTTCAGGCAAGCCGTAGCTCGCCCCTACTCCATCCTCTTCGACTAGGGACGATCGAATGTTGCGCTAATAAATGGGTCGTTTACCTGCCCTGAAACACTATACTCCCAGTCAATTGTTTGGCTGTACCTGTGCCAAACACCCCTGCCAGTTATAAAGTATAGATCGCTATTGGTGCTTAGCACCGTAAAAACGGTATCCTTAAGCTGAACATAGGTTTCAACGTCAAGCCCAAGGTTGTAAAGGTTATAAATCACGTAGGTTGAGCTATCGAGTTG
>Ga0208824_1001723_pt1 | contig 18755 bp, 28 predicted proteins | sample AD_JPNTR3_MetaG_FD_184447 | JGI IMG/M metagenome (GOLD analysis project Ga0208824, IMG submission 184447) | Active sludge microbial communities of municipal wastewater-treating anaerobic digesters from Japan - AD_JPNTR3_MetaG (SPAdes) (version 2) | ecosystem: Engineered > Bioreactor > Anaerobic...
GGCAAGATCGTGGACAGTAGGTTCCGTAACCCGGACGGGACACCAATCCCGGTCCTGCCGACCCTACATCCGTCCTATATCCTACGTGGTGGGGGCGGTGAGCTACAGATACTACTTCAGCGTGACCTGGAGACCGCTGTCCGGTACATCCGGGGTGAGGAGCTTGAGACGGAAACTATCAGCAACTGTGAGTTTCTGTCTGGGACAGACGATGCCATTCGAACCGTCATCAATGAGGCCAAGACCACCGGGTTCTTAGCTGTGGACTTGGAGACGGACGGCCTCAACCCACGCACCGACTACGCCCAGATCGTCGGGATTGCGATGTGCGGCGGGCCCGGCCACTCCCTGTTTGCCAGGACGCCCACTGCCCAGGAACGCGCTGTACGGGCAATCACGGCCCTCTACGGCGATGATAGCGTCCTGATCGTGGGCCACAACTCCAAGTTTGACGCTCAGTGGCTAACGACCCACTACTCCACCCCGCCCGATCTCTTTGATTGGGATACCCGTCTGGTCTACAACCTGCTGGCCGAGGAGGGTGTGAGCAAGTCGAGTGACGATGGGACCGTTCGGCGTGGCTTGAAGGCACTTGCTGAACTCTATCTCAACTGGCCCCGCTACAGTGACGAGATCGACCGGTACATGTCTGTTCGCACACCCGACCAACTTGATCGGGCTGAGATCGAAGAGGTTCTAAGTCAGTTCGAGGCCAGTGACCGCACGTTCGGTGGGTGGGCTAGCAATGACTTCCGTAACAAGACTAGCACACGCGCATTCGTCAAGGGCATCCTGCCCAACACGCCAGCCGTTGTGCGGAACGAGTTTGCGGACCGGGTATACGATGCACTTGTGCAGGCGGGTGCGCCGGTCCTGATGTCTAGCATCCCGCCCCAGACAGTGTTCGAGTATGCGTGTAAGGATGCGTTAGCTACTTATCTACTGGCTGAGAAGTTCAAGGCCATGCTAGCGGACGAAGACCTGATCAAGACCGAGGAGCTAGTGATTCGGCCAGTCATGCGCGTATTCGACCGGATCATGGCCCGACCACTGTATGTGGATAAGGACCTACTCACTGAGGTCAAGGTCCCGCTCGCGACCGCTATAGCCCAGGCGGAAACGAAGGTTCGCGTCCTGGCCGGCAACCCAGGCCTCAACCCAGGTAGCACGAAGCAGCTAGCGAAGGTACTGTATGACCAGATGGGTGTGCCTGTGACTGTGAAGACGGACTCGGGTGCCCCATCGACTGCAGAGGACGCGTTGCTGGCTGTGCTATCCGACCCAGATGTAGGTGAGGGTGCAAAGTCGCTCTGTAACGCGAGTAGCACCCAGCAGTTAGCGAAGGTTCTGTATGATCAGATGGGTGTGCCGGTGACTGTGAGGACGGACACAGGTGCGCCATCCACTGCGGAAGACGCGTTGCTGGCTGTGCTATCCGACCCAGATGTAGGTGAGGGTGCAAAGTCGCTCTGTAACGCGATCCTGCACTTCAGGCGGCTGAGCAAGATGTCGTCGTCCTACATCGACAACATCATCGAGTTCGCGGAACCGTATGGCAAGAAGGATTGGGTTGTCTGGCCCGACGCCAACCTGGCAGGCACCGTTACGGGCCGCCTCAGCTATGTCAATCCAGCCGTGCAGACGATACCTAGCTATTGCAAGGCTATCTTCCTGCCACACCCAGGTCATGTTCTGATAGACGCCGATCTCTCACAGGCAGAGGTTCGGGTCGCAGTCATGTATAGCCTAGACCCCGGCCTTATCCACCTCTTCAAGTTGCGCGACTGCCCACAATGCGGGACACGGTATGAGGGCGAACGTATCTGCCCAACTTGCCATACTAAGAACGTGCCGGTAGACCTCTACACACAGCAGGCTAGACTCGTGTATGAGGATGATTCGCTCGACAAGTCCGCAATCGAACGCGCACTCGTGAAGAAGGTCTTCCTAGCAACCATGTATGGTCAGTCGCCCGCATCCTCAGCCGCTCAACTAGGGGTGTCCGTCGAAAAGGCCGACGAGGCCCTAACTCGGCTCCGTTCACTCTACCCAACCTTCTTCGAGTACTTCGACCGGATCGAATACCAGGTCAGCGAACCACCCTACGAGGTACGTAGCATGTTTGGCCGCAAACGAAGACTACGTGCCTACATGACCAGCCAGGATGAAGCCGTTAGAGCACAGGGAGTCCGTATGGCAAAGAACGCACCCATCCAGTCCGCAAGCAGCGATATGGTCTGCCTCCGTATCACTGAACTCGACCAAATCATGCGCGACCAAGAACTCAACTGCTTCCCCATCCTCTTCGTTCACGACTCCGTAGTCCTATCCTGTGAACCTAAACACGTCCCACAAGCTATCCCCATCATCGAAGATGTCATGACCCGATCACCTGTCCCAGAAGTTATGCTTGACGTAGAGGTCAAGGTAGGTATACGATATGGGTCAATTGGGGAGATGATGGAGTTTGTAGGTGGTGAGGTTTGATGGTAGTCGTGTTGCTGTGTCTCTACCTTGGTACGATTGTTGCGGCTAACGTGTTGGTTGCCAAGGTTGGTCCGGCTGCTATTGGGCCGGTTAGTTTCGTGTTGATTGGTGCGGACATGGTGATACGGGACATGTTGCACCAGAAGTGGCAGCAGGGGTTGGGGAGGCGGTTAGCGTTGCTTGTGGTCTCAGGGTCGGCGTTATCGGCGTTGTTTGCGGACACTCAGACGGTGGCGTTGGCGAGTGGGGTCGCGTTTGCCGTAGCGTTCACTGTGGATGCGATCCTGTATCAGCTACTGTTGCGGACCTCGTGGATGGAGCGGTCCATGAGGTCGAACGCCATAAGCGCGTTCTTCGATTCTGTGCTATTCCCAACCATCGCCTTTGGGCAGTTCATGCCCGCACTCATCATGCTGAACTACGTGTATAAGGTTTGCGGCAGCCTCTTTTGGGCGGTTGCCGTCAAGCCCTTGATGGAGGCTAGAGATCAGTGAATCTGTCAGAAGCATACGGACAATGGCTAAGTGCAGAGGCAGCGAGCGAAGTGACACATGGAGACTTGGTGGAGAAGTTCACAGCCGAGGTAGCGAACGCGATAAGTGAAGTGGCAAAGTCCGACCTGCTAGCGATAGCGATAGGAAGCCCAAGCACATACAGTGACCTGGGGAGCAACTGTGCTTCACTCGATGATGTCATCTCCTGCTTGGAGGATGTCTCGCGAGATGGGTCACGAGTTCTAGCGAAGCGATACGCGTTAGAGGCCAAATGGGAAGCATTGGAAGCAAGTTGGGTCGCCTACTGCATAGACGCGTTCCTGGATGCGGGTGTCCAAAAGACCAAGCTACCGGGGCAGGAAGCGATCCGGGCGATGTTGAAGGCACGGGCCATCAAAGCATCATATGACCTAGGAACACTAATGGGATGGGCTAAGGGTATCGAGGTTAGAATCGAGGCGCTTCGCGCACTCGGGACGATGAGGCAAACACTCATCAACAAGCTCTAAGAGGTGACGTGCAAATGGCTAAGGAACAGATGCAGGCTAAGGCGAAGGGACTCTGGTCTCACCTGAAGGCGGACGCAGAGGCGCAGGAGCAGTTCGCGGAGGGTGCTAAGGAGCGAATCCCGACGATCCTACGGTGTGCTAAGATCGGTAGCGGCAACCGGATTCGGATTCGGCTCATGGGCGAGTCGTTCACCAAGAAGTGCCAGCTATTCATTCCGGCCCAGTTCTTGGGCAATCGTGATCGTGCGCTCCCACTCATCTTCGCCCCGTCGCTTGAGTCGCGTGTCCTTCAACTCAAGCTGCCGAACGGCGATCCAGTGGCGTCGGTCATTGGCTACAAGGCGGGTATGTTCACGACCCAGGTATCCACTGTCTGGCGCATCCCCATCATTCGGTGGGAGTTCTCTACGGGGCCGGATGGCAAGGCTATTACGAGTGCGGCCCCGCACTGCTTGGAGGGGCCACGCAAGATCAAGGAGGCGCTCAACAGCTTCATCCTCAGTTCGCAGGACGCTGCGGTCCCCGAGGAGACGCGCGAGTCGTCACCTGTCTACCTCAGCCTGGAGGAGCCTGGCTGTGACATCAGCATCCACTCCATCGCCAAGGGCAAGACCGGTGACGGTCCGCCCGAGTACCAGGTCGAGAAGCATGAGAAGTCGGTTCGGATGACCAAGGACCACATCGCTGTGTTCGAGGCTTCCATTGAGGCTGTCGAGGCCGCGTGGCTGGAGCAGATGACCTTGGACGAGATGAACGCGGCCATCCACGGTGAGAACGCACCCGCAGTCAGTGCAGCAGCCCCGGTAAGCACCTTCGATGTGGAGGAGACTAAGGGCGCTTCGGTCCAGATCGGTGTGGACGACGACGACTTCAACCCGTTCGCGAACGAGTAGGTCCGGCCATACAGGTAGGGGGGCCACCAAGCCCCCCTACCTGGGGGATGAACTGCTTGGGGCTCTTAAGGCGTCCACAATGGGCCGTGCGTTCATGCGCTGCCAGGGTCTTGTCTTTGTTCAGTCTTGAGGGAGGTGTTAGTGATGGAGTGCTTGGCAGTTGCGTGCTAAGATTGTTGTCACGGACGGCAACTTCAATGAGATAGTGTTCGAGAACGCACTGGAGCTTCGTTTCTACTATCATCTTGAGGATCATGGCCGTCAGCAGGCAGTAAGGGATGTTACACGGTTTGTAGCGGAGGAGGGTGAGGATGGGTGAGACGAAGGTTCACATCATGAGGTTCGGCACTGATATGTGGTGCGGAGCGGAGGTTCATTCAGAATCTGGTCTATATTGGGGGGAGGTGCGGTATGAAACTGGGGGAGAGCAGTAACAATTACACCTTGGACGTTGAGATTGACCCCAAGTCGGGGGGTCTGCGTTTCACCATCGAGTACCCGTTCCAAGATTTATATGGTGACCTGCGTTCTGAGGTCCTAGTTACTTGCTGTGGTGACTTGTTGGAGTTATCCGACCTTGTTGACGCGGCCTATTGGGCTAGGGAGAAGAAAGATGAGTAGGGTAGAGATGGGAGCAGGAGACTTCGGTTACTGCCCTAAGTGTGGAAACAGGGCCGTAGTCTTTGATTACCACTACGACGTTGAGTGCAGCTGGTTTGATATTTGGTGTGCGGCCTGCAGGAACTGCATCACCGTCAATGAACTGTGGGGCCTCTACAAGGCTTTGGCCGACCCGTGCAGGGTCACCCGCATCCTACGGACCGTGCTCAAGGATGCGACTGACACGCTGAACTTCGTGGATGCTCGATTTGGGTCTTCTGCTGGGTCATCCGTCTCTGATTGGGAGGAACTGGAGTCTGTCATCGAGGCGAGGGAATTGTTAGACGAGCTTGATATCCGGGTGGCTCCTCCCACTTCTACGGCTACGTCTTACCGATTTGGTGACGGGCCTGATGCGTATTGGGAGGATGGGCATGATGAGTAGTCCCATCACCCCCCATCATCTTGGGGGCCATATGGGCGTTACACACACGGACGAGGGTGCGTTGCGCGAGTTGATGGGCATCTCACCGACTAGCCGTGCGTTCATAGACATCGGGTGTGGGCCTGGCCTGCAGGTGCGGTTGGCTTCGCTCGCTGGACTACACGCTTACGGTATTGACGGTGATCCAGCGTTACGGGACAGCGACGCCTGGGTCGCGCTCCCTAAGTCCTTCCTGTGTACGGACCTTACTGACCCCGACAGCGCAGCGCTGTCCGATTTCTTGCCGAACACCAATACGGCCATCGGCTGGTCGGTAGAGTTCTTGGAGCATCTTGAGGAGCAGTATCTACCCAATCTGATTGACGTGTTCTGCCGGTGCTCCATTGTTGCCGTGACGGCTGCCCCGCCCGGCCATTTAGGCCACCATCATGTGAACCTACAAAGTGAGGACTACTGGGTCAGTGCAGGTGCTCCATTGTTGCTGTGACGGCTGCCCCGCCCGGTCATCTCGGCCACCATCATGTGAATCTGCAGCGTGAGGACTACTGGATCAGCACGTTTGACTACCTGTTTGGGTTGACCTACGACCCAGCACTCACGCAGCGGGTGCGGAAGGCGTCCACAATGGGCCGTGCGTTCATGCGCTGCCAGGGTCTTGTCTTTGTTCAGTCTTGAGGGAGGTGTTAGTGATGGAGTGCTTGGCAGTTGCGTTCTGCATCATTGCCTTCGTGTTTGGGGTCAAGGCGTTCGCCTCGTGCATGTATAGGGGCTGATAGGCATGTATGAGGTTGAGACTACGGTTCTTGCGCTCGACTTGGGCACACAGATGGGCTGGGCGTTGCACCAGCATGGGCTCGTCAACTCAGGTGTGTGGTCGTTTTCGGTCTCACGGCACATGAGCCACGAGATGCGATTCATCAAGTTTGAGAAGACGCTCGAAGAGGTATATGCTGCGACCAGCGACCTAGCGGAAGTCTACTACGAGGAGGTTCGTGCCCACCGGGGCGTGGACGCATCCCATATCTACGGTGGCTTCCTGGCCGTCCTAACCATGTGGTGCGGGAAGCATGGGATACCCTACATGGGTGTTCCAGTCGGGACGATCAAGAAACATGCGACCGGTAAGGGGAACGCTAGCAAGGAGGGCATGGTCGTCGCAGCTATCGAGAACGGGTGGCAACCCAAGGACGATAACGAGGCCGACGCACTCTGGCTGCTCGATCTTGTGTTGAAGGGCGGAGTGTAGGTGGCTAGGAAGACAAAGGCCCAGGCTGCAATCCACGAGCTAACTAAGTCGGTGCTCGGCAAGGAGCTACAAGGTCTACTGGACGAGGAAGAGTGGCGTCCAATTGACCGGGCGAAGGACATCATACCGACTGGCCGATTCGAGTTCGACGAAATCCTGTTCCGTGGACTCGGTGGGCTGGTGCGTGGCGCTCGGTATGAACTCTACGGGTTGAAGGGTGCCCACAAGAGCACAACTGGCTACGAGTGGCTGGGCGCGATCCAGAAGCATGATGATCGGCCTGTGTTCCTAGTGAACACTGAACGAGTCCTCAAGAAGACGATCTACTCGTGGGCTAGGATGCACGGATGTGATACCGACCGTATAGAGATCATCAAGCCCGCCAACCTGGATCAGACCTACAAGGTGCTTGTTGCTTTGGGTGGGTCGGGCCACTACTCGGCTGGCCTGTGGGATAGCTATGGCGCGACCGCGCACATGCCAACCGACCCCAAAGCGATGACTAAGTACGATAAGAAGGAGTATGGCTCTAAACTCGCCATCGCTGAGGGCGCGCGTACAAACACGCAAGGTATACCGGATGTTCGGGACGCGTTCGACGATACTGGCACCACACTCATCGTCGTCAATCAGGGCCGATTGAAGCTCGGCACGATGGGTAGCTACGTGATCCCGGTCATCAGTCCAGGTGGGAACGCATTCCACCACATGTTTGACTGCCGAATGATGTTCGCTCGACGCGCACCCATCCTCGAAGACAACCGAGTTGTAGGTGTTGAGGTCCGTGTTGAGGTCCAAGACTCACGTCTGTTCGTGCATGGTGCGAAGACAGGCCCCAAGGATGGGGACTGCCCGGACATCCAGTTCTACTTCGATGGTCGCAAACCAGACCCAACCGAGACCATCGCTAAGATGGCCCAGGAGGTTGGAATCATCACCCAGAGTGGGGCGCACTACACTTGGGGCGAGACCAAGTATCACGGCAAGGATAAGCTGCACGAAGCGATCACCCCAGTTCGGTCCGAACTGTGGGAGCAGGTCAAGCTGGTGCGTGACCGTATGGGTATCGAACCTGAGATCGACGAGTTCGCAGCCTTTCTAGATGAGGAAGATGTATGAGCAAACAACCCGGTGTCATCATACTAGTAGGTAGTCCAGCACCCGGCTGGGTGCGCGGCTCTCAACCAGCACCCCATGCAAATGGGCGGGGCGAGAGCAGCAATAGTCGCCATCGGCGTGTCTACCGGATCGGATCGTTCGAGCAGGCACCGGTCCAAGACCCGTCCACACCCGTTAGCGAAGTGGATCGGTAAGATGGAGGTCTCTAAACGCGTCTACGACTATGTTACTGGACGTGGGTTGCCCGAGTGGGTGATCCCCTACTTCGGTCTGTATGAGGCTAACGCTGGGGTAGGTATCCCGCTAACCGACCCGTGGGGGGCACAGGTAGGCGCACTTGTTAGGACCAACTCGCCCGGCAGGCGTTACTGCTCGGACTGCGAGCATACTCGCACTTACCCCTACGCGCTCTACCAGTCTAAGAAGAACTCGCCCGGCAGGCGTTACTGCTCGGACTGCGAGCATACTCGCACTTACCCCTACGCGCTCTACCAGTCTAAGAAGCAGATGCACACACTCAGCTACTGCGTAGTGACGGAAGGCCCATTCGACGTGATTGCAGCCGTCGCTGCAGGCATCCCCACTATCGGCGCGTTAGGTAGCTACCTGTCCAAGTCACAAGCGTTCTGGGTGACACGCTACACCACTAACGCCTACATAGCGTACGACCGAGGCACGACCGAGACCGAGAACGCTAAACGAACCATCAAGCTGCTCGCAGACTATGGGGTTTCATCCAAGATCATAGACCTACCACCTGGCTGCTCAGACCTGGGCGAAACATGGGAGCGACTCGACAACCCTAGAACCCAACTTAGAGAGTGGATCGCAGATGCCCATTCCTCATAGCGAGATATACCGTGCCCGTGCAGGCGATGAACTCGCATTCAAGTCCATACTACGCCGCATGGACTACCCTATACGCGCACTTGCACGGTGCACGGTCTACCGAGATGGCGATATAGGTGACGTGCTAACCATCATCATGCTTGGTGTGTGGGAGGCCGTCCAACTCTGGGACGGCCAGCATAACTTCGCCCGGTTCGCAATCAGCGTCGCACAACGGGACGCTAAGGACCTCCTTGACCGGTCCCATACACGGAAGGCTAAGTTCAATCGCGATGCGATACCGGCGACATCCCATCTTGATGAGGATGCGGACGAGGATGCGGTCTGGGACACTAAACGTGGTCTTCGGGTAGCTCCTGTTGAGGAGGAGGTCGCGTTCAAGCAGGCATGGAGTGAGTTCAGTAAGTTCTTAGAGGATGGTGGTCTGACAGATCAGGAGCGTATATGCTTAGCGTATATGCGGATGGGTTATTCTTTAGACGAGGTTCCGGGGATTGCTCCGAAGTCAGTTGACAATGCTAGTCAGCGGGCTAGGCGCAAGATTCGGCGTTGGATGGATGAGTATTGGGGAGGTTAGTTTGATGGATGTGATTGCGCGTGTTCGGTTGGCGGAACGTGAGTTGCAGCAGGTGTTGGCGAACCAGAAGGCGTTAGCGGCTCGACGGTCCGACCTAGAGGCTGAGCTTGTCAAGTTGGGCATCAACCCACCAACTGTTGAGAACGTCTCGGTTGTCCTCAATGAGATGGAGGCCAAGATCACCGATCTTGAGCAGCGATTGGAGTCCACGCTAAACAAGGCCCAGGAGATCATTACGAAGGCAGGCCAATGACCTTTACAGAGTTAGTAACCTACCACACTCGGCTTGACGCAGAGGTTGGTGTGCTACAGGACACTATTGAGCGTCTTGAGGCTACCCTAGCCGAGCATGAGGCCCAACGTGCTGCTAATGACCGGGGTGCCGTCATTCTAACTGGCCTGTCAGACGCTGCGATGGAGGGCTTCTGCGGCGCTCTGACTGAGGTTGCGAACCACATCATTGGTGCAACCTTCGGGGCCGGCCATGAAGTGTTCATAGAGCCGGTTGGAACAACTGGGATGCGGGTCAAAGTCAGGTTCGGCGACCTGGAGGATACAGTTGAGGATAGCCAGGGTGAGGGTTTCAAGTCGATTGTGAGCTTAGCACTACTGCTTGCAGCGACCTCACTAGCGACCGGCACCACCCTCCATAACGACTTCATCTGCTTCGACGAACCGTTCCCCGGCGTTCGGGGCGATGACCGGCTTGACTCACTCTACGAATGGCTCCGTAGCGCAGCGAACGAGCTAGGTATCCAACTCATCATCGTGTCACTACATGAGCAGGCGCTCACACACGCAGACAACATTATCGAACTGGGGGCCAGCGATGCTTGAGAGATTAGACCTGACTAACTTCAGGACACATCGCAATCTCTCGGTCTCGTTCACGCCAGGCGTGAATGTGATTGCAGGTCCGAACAACGCTGGCAAGACCACAATCCTCCGTGCGATCCGGCACCAGTGTTTCCATTACAAGGCTAGTAGGGAACGCACAATCACAGCCGGTGAGAAGGATGGGAGTGTTGTCCTGACCTTCAACGGTGGCTCAATCACGCGTCGGATAGCAGCAACTAAAAGCGAGATCGAAATGCCAGACGGCACACTCATCACTCAGCCGACGCCCGACACCATTGATACGCTCAAGAAGACGCTCACCCCGTCTGGGCTCGGCCCCCTTATCCTGCCAACGGGCAACGAGTGGTGGCCCCAGTTCCATAGCGTGGGCGATATGTTCCTGGTGGGTGATACCCCAACTGAGGTCAAGCGGCTCCTATCTGCGTTAGGCCACATCGACATCTACGAGAAGGCCCGCGATGTTTGCCGGTCACGGCGCGATAAGCTGACCGCGCACATGAAGGTCCTGCGGTCCGATCTCGATAGCAACAAGGGGACGCATACTGCCAAGTCAGCCCTGCTCGATGCGCTCACCCCACTCCGTGATGAGGCGACCAGTATCGAGCGTGAGATACGCCAGTTACGGCAGTCAATGGCTAGCATCAAGCAGGTTGGTGAGTCGCTCCAGGATACGTTGGCTAGCATGATCTCCGATGCGGACGAGCAGGTAGCGACCGACCTGCTAGCCGATCTGGCAGCGACCGCGCCCGACGTGGAGGCTACGAACCAGCAATATCAGACGCTCAAACGGGTAGCTCAGCCACTACCAGCCATCCTGGCCGCGTTAGAGGCAACACACCCAGACCAGGTGGAGGGCGCACTCAATGCGGTTCGGACCGATCAGGAAGCATATACGGCCTTCAAACGGGTAGCTCAGCCCCTACCAGCCATCCTGGCCGCGTTAGAGGCAACACACCCAGACCAGGTGGAGGGCGCACTCAATGCGGTTCGGACCGATCAGGAAGCATATACGGCCTTGGCCGAGGAGTATCATAGGGTCAAGAGCGTATACGATGCGTTACACCGTCTAGAGGGGGAGATTGAGAGTGCCCAAGAAAGCGTTACCCATCAAGAGAAAGAGCTTGAAGCAGCCCGTGCCGACGCACTCGCCGGTGGCGTCTGCCCCATCCTCGGTGGCAAGTGTCCCCGGTGGTCTGGCTGACGCTGCGAACGAGCAGATAGAGGAGATGGCCTCCACGACAGCAGAAGTCGATAAGCAGGGCGTAGACATCCTGTTCGCTACCGACCTGCACCTAAACGTCAACGCACCAACAAACCGGCTCGATGACTACGGTATGGCTATGGTCGCGAAGATGGTCTACGTGTTCCAATACGCGACCGAACACGACATCGACCTCGTTATCTTCGGTGGCGACTTCGGTCATCGACCTGGCCTGCCTGTTAGGCTCGTCAACCCAATCACAGCCGCACTCGTGGACTACATCCGACCAACCAACCAGCGTCCATTCGGTGGGCAGGTCATCCTGTGCGTTGGCTCGCACGATCTGCACGGCCATAACGTGCTCACCTACCCACAAGGCCCACTCGGCACACTCGAACTAGCTGGGGCGAACCCAACCCCAAGGGTCCATATAGGGGCCGATCCCACCAAGCCATTCGCCATAGCACTCAACCGACTCCGCTTCCGTGGCGGCGACATCGGAGTCGCATGTGTGCCCGAACAACAAACCGAGTCCGACATGATCGAATCACTCAACTCACTCATCCATCTCCAGGATAAGGTGCAGATAGTCTGTCTGCACCACCCTATCTGCCTCAACGATCACCCTATGAACCATGTCCACCCGGACGATGTACTAACCGGCCCTAAGCAAGCCGTGTTGTGTGGTCATATCCATTGGCCGCAGGGTGTGTATCGCAGCACACGGGGTTCAGTGTTTGTGATGCCTGGCTCAATGGCTCGCAGGGAGCATACGGACCGTGATCGCCAGCCGCAGATGGCGCACCTGCACATTGGCTCTAAGTCTGGGATCGAGTTGCTGAGGATACCCTGCGCGTCCGGCTCATCCGTCTTCACAGTGCCTGAGATGGACACTAAGACCGAATCCGTTGCTCGGCGGGTCGAGGCCGCTAAGATCAACTTAGCAACGACAACCGCCGACTCGTCACGCGAAGCACTACAAGCCGCAATGACTGGCGAACCTGACGACGTAATCAACGCCGTCCTCAGCGCATGGGATGAAGCTCAGGGATGACGTTACCTGCGTATAGGATATATACTGTAGGAGAGATGGGGGGATATGGATGCCACCTAGGTATTGTTCATGGGATGCTTTGCCGGTTCCCTGTACGTTCACACGTAGCACGGACAAGTCTGAATCGTCGCCGATGACGTTGTTGGACGTAGTGGAGTCAGACGGTGCGGTGACGTTACAGTGCTGTGACAAGTATGGTGAGGTTGTCGAGATCGAGTTCACGCCGTTGGAACTCGAAGCGGTTAGGTTCAAGGTTCTTGATGCCGTTGGATACGACAAGAAGGAGGCTACAGTGCCGAACATCGACGACGGACTTGAGGCTAGGCTTCAGGACATCTATAGCATCGTTGGCGATGCTAAGAAGCGTGGTAAGCGGGTCAAGCGACTCCTGCCGGAGATGTCCGCTAAGTTAGGGTTCGACGATGTGGGGCTCGATGTGGCAGATGCCTGCCGTTACCTGGAGCAGCACTGTTGCAGGATTGAGGATGGGAGCGTCAAGCTGCCCGAGGTCTTTGAGGAGAAGGACGTTGACTTCTCAGAGTGGGCGGCCCTGGTCCGCCAGGACGGCACCTATGATCGGGTGTCCGAGGCGAAGGCTAAGGTTGAGGCGGTTGAGGCCGACAACGCGGAGCCGGTCGAGGAGGCCCCGCCCGAGGTTCTATCAGAGGGGGAAGAGACTGTGCCGGAGTTTGATAACGTGTTCGAGGTCGAGGAACCTGATGAGCCTGAGTTCGATGAGCGACGTGTTCGGCTCTGCATCCTGGAGTCCACGTTGGGCGCATTCCGCGCCCGGCTAGCTGGTAAGGTTGATACGGTCAACTTGGCCGTCATTGCTAAGGCCATTGAGGCGTATACGACTAAGCCCATGAAGACGACTGGCCGACCTCCGTATGCGGATGTGGCCGATGTTGACTTCGATCCTGAGCTTGTCGTAACCATGCTCAAGGACGAGGCTGGCTGCTACTTCGAGCCGGAGAACCAGACGGTGACGCCGCCCGAGGGGTTCGACCCACAGGTCTACACGGCAGAGACATGGCTTGATGAGATTGAGGCGGCAAGTGGGCTGGGCGATGACCTGTCGGACGTGTTCGGCGAGGAGGTCGAGAACTCTACCGCACCGCCTATGGGGATCGGGTTCGGTGAGGGTGCAGACATCAAGCCACTTGACCCAACGCCTGCACCACCAGTCCCGGAACCCGTCCCACTCACTGTTGCACCAGCCCAGCCTGAACCAGAGGTAGAGCCGGAAGTCGATGATGGCGGGTGGAGCGAGCAGGGCCGGGTTTGGACCAATCAGGAGATCGGAGACCTTATTGTACGGGTCTCGGAGGATACGGCAGCTAGGCTCACGTCCATCCTGCTCCACGTCGCAAGCGACGTGATCGACGGGCTTAGAGACCTGTTCATACCAGACGAAGAGGGATAGGGTCTGTAGGTAGTGGTCCCAATAGGAGGGACCTCATGGCTAGACTAAAGCGGTCAAGGGCACGAGCGGCCTGGGTTGCCGGCAAGGGGAAACTGAAGCGGCGAGCTTCATTCACACCCCAAGCCCGTAAACGAGCAGTCTTCTCGGGCCGTAAAGTAGCACTCAGCCCAATGCCAGAACGAGCGGCAGGTGCTGGCCGTGTTACATTCAAGCGTAAATCGTTGTAGGGGGGTTCGTAATGAAGGAAGTTGATGTTCACCATCGACCTATCGGGTCAATGCCAGCGATCCCAGCCATGCCCGAGACGTTCCCATCCCGTTTCATTGGGCGGGCACGGATCGAGGCAATCCGCAAGTTGGCCGGTGTGTCCAATCGCGAGATCGCCGCCGAGTTTGGCGGCGAGCACTATATTATCACCGGTCTAGCAAACGGGTGGACCCAACTCACCCACCAAACCGCAGAGATTGTATGGGGGTTCCTACTGCGGTCTTGTTGGGAACGCAGAGGTGAGATGCACTATCATCACAGGTCTAGCAAACGGATGGACACAACTCACCCACCAAACCGCAGAGATTGTATGGGGGTTCCTACTGCGGTCTTGTTGGGAACGCAGGGGTGAAATGCATTACCAAAATCTGGTCAACATGATGACGGGCGTTAGATAGCGATGAAGCTAACGCCAGCTAACGACAACACGCTTTATGACCTCTACGAGCAGTCATGGTTAGCCACGGATGGGGAGCCTGACTTCAAAGTCGTGGCTGCCCAGTTCGCGGAATTGCACATCAGCCCAACGGGCAAGCCGTATACGGTTGAGCAGATTGAGGATCATGCTCGCCGGATGGGGTGGACAACTCGTGCTGTTCGCACTCGTGCCCATATTGATGCTGCGGTCGCTAAGGCGCTCGAAGCGCACTCCCATAAGGATGATGGTGTGCGGGACGCTATGCGAGCCACAGTCAAGGCAACTATGAGTGCCGCGCAGACCATGATCCAGTATGCCGCTATGGGGCTTGCGAACATCATGGACCAGATACGGACCGCTAAGGAGAACGGAGAGGTTGAGGTCTACACGAACCTGCTACCCAAGGACCCGCAAGAGGCGGTCCAGCTACTGTGGCGGTCCGAGGGCATATTCAGGCAGTCAGCCACATTCGCACAAGCGTTGGAGTCGGCAAGCGAGGACGAGGCCGTTAGCCTAGCGCCCGCACTCGACGCAATCCAAATGCAACTTGGCCGGCTCACTGCGTCCGATCTAGCAGCCATCCTGTCAGACCTGGGTGCACCAAGCCCGGACGCAGCACTCATCAACCCAGTCAACGACCACGACTTGGAAGACCCATACGGGATTCCAGACCCTACTAGCTCAATAGATGATGAGGACGGTGATAGCGATGACGCCAGTGGGTGGTCCGACATCACTGACGTTCTTACCTCTAGCTAAGATCAAGGTGAACTCCAATATCCGTGCCCAACTCGGTGACATCACATCGCTAAAGGAGTCCATTCGCCAATACGGACTCATGCAACCGTTGCGGGTTGCGCCCCCACAGGACGGTGTTGGGCTTGCAACGTTGATTGCAGGCCATCGCCGTTTAGCTGCGATTGACGCGCTCTGTGAGGAGGATCAGGCCGAGTATGACCGGCTCTTTCCAGAGGGTATCCCATGTGCAGTTGGTGAGCCGGTGGACCTGAACGATGAGGAACGCTTCTTCATTGAACGTCAGCTTACGGAGAACGCGGTCCGTAAAGATCTCACCCTAACAGAACTCATCGGGGCCGCTAAAGCACTCAAAGCCTATGGCGCAGACCTGGACGAGATCGCCGTAACACTTGGCCGGAACCGTACCATCACCTCCAAGCTACTCCAAATCAGTGCAACTATGCGCGATAGTGCTAAATCGCTCATTGATCGTGGCATACTCAACCTGGCGAGCGCATACGAACTCTCTATGCTGGAGCCGGACGACCAAACAGCTCTGATCAAGAAGCTCAACAAGCTCTGGCTACTTGATGGTGTTGAGGCTGCTAAGGAGGAGGGTGACGAGGAACTGCGTGACCCGCCCCCGTTAGCACCGCCTATGACGAGCCTCAGGAAGATACGGGAGTCAATCACGGATACACGCGCCATGCTGCTTGATCTAGGTGAGGAGTATCTCCCTCTGCTCACCGACCTAGATGCCGAGGACTGGGCGCTCAACTTCAAGACTGATCCTGACATGCATATCGGCTTCCTGGCGGCTATGGAGGCCATAATCGGGATGCGGGACTTCCCGCCCCCATTCAACACCATCTTCAATGAGGGTTGAGGAGGCTGCTTGATGGATGTTCAGCGTTATCGGGACGATAGCATGTTGTGGCTGTATGTGTCGGACATCGTATACTTCATCCCAGGCTGGCGAGCGTCACCAGGCTGTTTAGCAGAGGAGGCCCGTGCCAAGGAGATCGGTGTGCCGTGCATCTACGAGGAGGACCCACCCCGTTGCATTGTATCCCGTTGGTACAACGACAACTGCGAGTATATCCCGTCACCTGGGAACGAGTTGTGGTCTTTAGAGGCCGTCATCCAGGACTTCATTCAGCAAGTTGGGCGAGCACCAAGGGTATACGTAGCGGGCCCGTATACTGCGGGCGCATACGGTGATCCATGCCAAATCCTACGGAACATTGGGATCGGGGCGTGGTATGCAGCCGCTGTCCGACACGCTGGCGGTAGCCCCTATTCACCCTGGGGCGACTCCTTGGAGCTAGTAACCTACCAGCCAATACGCGCTACCATCCCAACACTTGAGTTGGAGTGGACCTCAAACACCAAGGATGGGGAGGTCTAACTGCGGTGCCGGTTGAAAAGAATATCGAGCAGATCAAGCTCATCCGTGAGTTCTACGTCCGATGCCATGCACCCGAGAAAGTGGCCGCACTCGATTGGCTTATCACCAAAGCTCGTGTCGAAGACCAGAAAGAGAGGCTGGCTAAGCCACAATGACCTTCCAAGAGTGGATCGCGACCTATAACCCTAACGACCCTAAAGTCTACAAGCTACTCAATAGCGTGGACCTAAGCGATCTACCACCCGACGGCTGCCAATCCAGCTACCACGACTGGATTCTAGAACATGCACCTAACCTCTCACCAGTCTTCGAACACCTCTGGTACGCATACATATGCGGCGTGTAACACCCAAACTCCCCCGTACCCCCTTAGGTTAGGGGGTACTAGGGGGGAAGGGTATTGACGTATAGGGGGGCACCCCTATATACTTACAGACCCAGCGGCTTATTAGGCCAAGTAACTAAGCCAATCTTGGCTGAGCGTATACGCTGTTGGTGGGGTTCTTTTCTGGTCCAAGTCTAAAAGTCGGGAGTCGTATATGCAGCGAGATTGGTTTAGTGGGTTAGGGTCGGATGGCATGGATGAGTTGATGGAGTTAGCTGTTGAGTATGCAGGTGGCAATCATCGTTGGAACTCGCCTAGTTCGGTTGAGTTAGTATCTCAGCCTGATCTTGGGCTGCCTGGTTTGGTTGTGTCGTTGGCGTCGAGTCTTTTGAAGTTGGGGCTTGATGGTAAGAGTGAGGTGCAGCTTGTCTATCGGGGTAAGTCTGATGATGGGGTTGCAACTGTGTTGGCTAGGATTGATGCACCGTTAGAGCCAACTGACTTCACTCGTGAGTTCGTTACCGATGTCCTGGCCGACTTCGGCCCCTATCTTGTCCAACGATATGCACACAAGCCATCTGAGTTCAGGTTGCACGTCCTCTCACTCGTGCTAACCTACTCATCTGTCTGTAATGGCATATACGCACCCGTGATCGTTGATCTACTCGATCACAGAAGTTGTGGCCTTATATAAGGGGTCGTCCCACTTCGGACCCTGCCGAGCGGGCTTGGGGGGCTTCCAGCCCCACCATCCACCACCACCACAACAACAACAACAACAACAGACCGAGATCGAGTCCGCCCACCACACCCCACTGATCTCGACCCCGTAACACCACCCAAGCACCCCCCTCTCCTCTATACGCGTGACCCAAAGGCCCCCTTATCCCTCTGGTTTCCTGGTGTTGACGTTCCCGGTGTCCGTCGGTATGATACAGGCATTCCACGGAGGGAGCGAGCCTTATGACGAAGCGCGAAGTATACGGCAGTTTTCATAACCTGTGCCGAGAACTCAACGCCTGGGCGTACCGGGTGGAGTTTGAAGGTGGCTCTCGGTCTGATGAGGTGCGTTACGTGAAGGCCGACGGTCACGCTGAAGAGGCGGAGGCGGCCTTAGAGTCGTACGAGGAGACCCTCGACCGTGCGGACCTTCAGGCCGCCGCGCAGCAGATAGGGTTCGCCTGGGACGCCTTGGGCGTCCCCATTCCGTGCACGTCAGCGGAGGTGCCCTCGTGCTAGAGACCCTTACCAAAGCAAGAGCCCTCGTGACCGCCTTAGAGGCGGCCCAGGACGCGTTGAACGCTCTATCCCCGCCCGCCCCTACCGCATCTGCGGAGGCGGAGGCGGCCCCCACAGAGCCGCCTGTGGAGTCGCCCGTTGCCGCGTATACCGAGCGGCTCCGGTCGCTCTATGTGAACCCCGTCGGGGAGGTGCCCGACGGCATGGAGATCGACCCCGACGACCCGCCCGAAGGGCTTCGGTGGGGGGTATTCGTGGAATTGACTAGGACCTCGCGGAAGGGGGTGGCTTGTTACTCCGCCTACGGGACCCCCAGCGAGGGGTTTGATTCGCTCGCTGAGGCGGTGGCGGCTTGGCGGGCTTGGGCTACTGTCGCCGGGCTGCTGGACCGTGACGGAGCAGCCCAGGACGGGTGGGAGATCAATGGTGACCAGTTCTCAGTTGATCGAGTTACTATCGAGAAGGGGGATTAGCGTGACCGAGGTAACTGTGCGGCTTTACACCCTCTCTGAACTCCAGGAGGTTTCGGACGTGGGGTACACACAGGCTATGGAGCGAATGCGCGAAGCGGCTTGCGATTCCTTTGCCTCTTGGGGTGGCGC
>Ga0208824_1001726_pt1 | contig 18725 bp, 18 predicted proteins | sample AD_JPNTR3_MetaG_FD_184447 | JGI IMG/M metagenome (GOLD analysis project Ga0208824, IMG submission 184447) | Active sludge microbial communities of municipal wastewater-treating anaerobic digesters from Japan - AD_JPNTR3_MetaG (SPAdes) (version 2) | ecosystem: Engineered > Bioreactor > Anaerobic...
AGTTTTCTTATCTCCTCTTCGACGTTATAGGATATGTCATGGGCGTCTTTGACTGTCATTGACTTATCCACTAGGATGTGCAAGCTCATGGAATAGTAGTTTCCAATGCGCCTGATCCTAAGCTTGTGATAACCCTTGACGCCATTTACTTTTGACACCGTATCAAAAATCTCGTTTTTTAACTTATCATCGACTGAAGTTTCAATCAATTCGCTGATGCTATCCTTTAGTATGTCTATGGCGACCTTTAGGATCAACACACTTACAAACAATGCAGCCAGCGGGTCAAGGATCCTCCATTTCTCCCCTAAAAATATTGCCCCCCCGATACCGATCATTGTGCCTATTGAGGAGAGGGCATCTGATCTGTGGTGCCAAGCGTTAGCAATAATTAACGGGCTTTCTATCTCTTTTCCTACCTTTAACGTGTACCGGTAAAGCAGCTCTTTTGAGGTTATAGATAGTATGGCTGCAATTAGTGCAATCGGTGCAGGTCTTGGGATTACCTCCCCTCTAAAAAAGCGTAGCAGCTCCTCCACACTGGATGAGGCTATAAAAAAAACAACAACTAAAAGCATTGAGCCCACAATGGCAGTTGAAAGAGTTTCTATCTTCCCGTGGCCATAGTTATGTGTTTCATCTATTGGATTTTTTATATAGCGAAAACAAAGGATGACGACAACATCTGAAGCAAGGTCTGAAAGGGAGTGTGCAGCATCTGCTACCATTGCAGCGCTCTGGCCAATGATCCCGGCTAGGAACTTAAAGGCAGTTAAGATAATATTTACAAGTAGGCCGTTATAGGTGACTTTGACACCCTTATTCGCCCTGTCTTCACTTTCTTTTGCCCTACCCATACCTCTTTAATACTCTGCTATTATTAAATATTTTTGCTTTAATCATAATGCTGCTACAGCTCAAAATAATATTTATTCCAATAAAATGATTGTTTAACAATTTAGCTTCTGTTAAAAGAATCTGGCATTTATATGGGTAAATGACTAAATTAAGTTAGGCGAAACATTTAAAAAGAATAACATCCGCATTATAACAACAATAGTGGTGACTAATTATGAAAAAGATAATAGCTGTTTTGATAAGCTTGTTGTTTGTTGCAAGCACTTTTGGGATTGCTTCTGTATTAGGAAAAAGTGGTGGCCCAGACAACTTTGGCTACATATTTATAGACTCAAATGATGATCCTTCTCTTAAAAATCATTATCCATGGATTGAAATAAAAGATACTGGAACTAAAATCACATCTTGGGATACTGGAGGGTGCGATGATAGATACAAAACGGGCATACCTCTTGGATTTGACTTTAGGTATTATGGTAACAATTACAACAAAGTTAACATAATGACAAACGGCTGGATAAACTTTGCTACTCCTGACACTTGGTATCAATATAATCCTTTTCCAACTTCAGACAGTTATGTTGACCCAATATCGCTTTTTGGGGGAGACATATACCCTTGTTGTACAGATAGTGGCGTTTACTATGAGACTCTAATAAAGAATGGAAGAAAAATTTTTATTGTGGAGTATTTCCAAGTTCCCCAATGTTGTGATTGTATTCTATATAAACGGTATACGGTCCAATTACAGCTTCATGAAGGATCAAATAACATAATTTTCTTGTACAAGACTACACACACATATACTCCTTATATTGGCATTGAGGGAAAAAATCAAACAGATGGCCTAACATATATGCTAAACCAAAATCCTGGCGACGGAACTGTAATACTATTTAATTACCCCGGCTCCCCACGATATCCCCAATCAGGAGTTCTTCCCATTGATAATATACTAAAGATCCTAAAAAAGAACAAAGACAAGGAATAAATTTATTTTTTCTTTTCTATTATTTTCTTATTATTTTAAAATCAAGCTTCATTCTTTCTTGCCTTAGAAAGATTAACGCCAAACTTAACAGGTCAATTTTAATCTAATAATTACTAATACTTTGGAATCTACATATGTTTAATCAAGAAATTCAATTTTTTCCATAAAATATGGATTAATTGCAAGCAAAATGCATAAAGTTAAATAGATTAAATTTATTTTATGACAGGGAGATATTATGAATAAATCTCTAAAAATATTTTTAATTATGGTTATTCTCACTTTTGCCACGTTTTCGGGAGTCTTAGGAACTAAAGTTATTTCTGAAGAAGAGAGGTTAACAAAAGAGACTACTGCAATAGGCGCTATTTCTTTTCCAGCAATTTACGGCAATATTGTTGTATGGGCTGACAATAGAGGCGGCAACTCGAACATCTGGGGCTACAATCTAAAGACAAAGACAGAATTCCAGATATCAGACTCAGGCAATGCCATGTATCCAGCAATTTACGGCGACATCGTCGTCTGGTCTGACAATATAAACGGAAACTATGGTATCTACGGCTACAATCTAAATACCCAGGAAAGATTCCAAGTATCTGACTCAGACAATGCTGTATTTCCAGCAATTTACGGCAATATTGTTGTATGGGCTGACAATAGAGGCGGCAACTCGAACATCTTTGGCTGCAATCTGAAGACAAAGACAGAATTCCAGATATCAGACTCAGGCAACGTTATTCCATATCCAGCAATTTACGGCGACATCGTAGTCTGGTCTGACAATATAAACGGAAACTTCAACATCTACGGCTACAATCTAAATACCCAGGAAAGATTCCAGGTATCTGAATCAGGCAATGCTATGTACCCAGCAATATACGGCGACATCGTAGTCTGGACTAAAGTCGATAATAATGAAAATAAAGCTGACATATGGGGATACAATCTAAAGACCAAGGAAAGATTCCAGATAACAGAATCAAATGATGCTGGAGTTCCAGCAATATACGGTGATATTGTTGTATGGATTGGAGGGATACAGTTTGAAAATACTGAAAATATTGACATCTTTGGCTACAATCTAAAGACCAAGGAAAGATTCCAGATCACAAAATCAGGCAAAGCTATACTTCCAGAAATATATTGTGACCGTGTGGTCTGGCTTGACTATAGAGATGGCAACATTTATGGACTTCTCGACGTCTATATAATTTATCTCGATGTTGTTTGTGGGGAAACTAAGAAATCACTTCCAATGGACTGGATAATGAAAAAATTCGGACTTGGCAACAAGGAATAAATTATATTTTTTTATCTTTTTTTTTATTTGACAGCTAGTTACTTATTATGGAAAGTAAGCTACAGAAAATAATAATCGAAAAACTAAACTCGATAGAAAAAGATCTTACTTATATCAAACAGCACATGATGGAAATGGAAGATGTTTTTAGTGATGAAGAGTTCAACGCTTACATTAGACGTTTTGATAAGGAAAATCTTGAAAGGCTTTTAAATGTCTTAAATAGATAATGCCTAAACAAAGCAGTGAAATCCGTAAAAGTTAAATAGTATTGAGATTTATATTAGGAGACTCTACTAGGGATTATTATGAAAAAGAAAGCAATTATTTTGATAGGGATACTTATTGTATCTTCAATATTTATGATAAGTGCAGGCGCAAACTATAACCAGACGATAAGCCAGAATCAATGTCCTGGTGGTTCCTCTCAATCCAATGCAGTTGACACGTTCTTCGTATTTACAGACGTTCCTAAAAGACCTATTGGAGATGGAACTTTGACTGTCACGGTAAGGGGGGATTATGATTACTATGATTCTACGGACTCTGAAGCTTTAGATGTAATAGTAGAAGGTACTTCCTTAGGGGTATGGCTACCAGGTGTACAATGCTCATACTCCCTTATAACAAAAACTTTTACAGTCACCCAGAGTCAACTACTCCAGTGGGCAAAAGATGGTAAGATTGAAGTCAAGTTAGTCCAAGGAGCGAGTCGTCCTGGAGATAATTTGAGACATAATGAAGTCAATTGCTTCTGTGCTGGTAGCGGATATAATTATGAAGGGGGATGCAATCCCGCCGAATGTGGAAATATAAACATCGTGACACTTGAATACAGAGGAGTTAACAACTCACTTCCAATGAACTGGATCATGAAAAAGTTTGGCCTTGGCAACAAAGAATAACTTTATTTATTTTTTTCTTTTCTTAATCTGATATTTTTTTTTACATTTAATTGGAATTAAAGCTGAGGGTAGTGAGCATCAGAAAATTCATAATTCTTCTAAAGATGCGGTATGCCTCTAAAAGAAGAAAATATCGATTTAATAAAGGAGCTCAATTAAGGCTTAAGAATTTATTGAGTTCATTAAAAACTTACAAAAATGCAAGAGAGCTTTAATATTTTTATGGATAGGGTTACGCAGATAATCATCATGGAAGGCAGTTATTCATACCATTCAAGCATATGCGTAAGCTCTGGAACTGGCATAAGGAATACCACTGAGAGAATATAATGTGAAAATTGGCATGTAAAATTTCATTTTACATCTATTCAAATTAGATATCTTTTATTATTTCGTAAATCTCATAAGCAACAAATGTTTTTTCTCTTTGCAGACGATTCGCTTCTTTTAGGATTTCATATTCAACTAATCTTTCCACATACTTTTTACCAGTTGGGTATGTAACGTCTAGGATATGTTGAGCTCTCTTGACTGTAATAAACGGATTTGAAAACAAGTAGTCTATTATGTTTAGAATATCACTGGACTGTGCTTCCCTCTGTACCCTCTTCCTATACGATTCCCTTAGATACAGAAGTTTATGTGCCCTTACCGATGCGTCCTCAGATTGGACTTCAACAGCCTTCAAGAAGAACTTAATCCAGCCCTCAAATTTTCCCGTTTGGCCGGTTTTCAACAAGAGCTCATTATATTCCAGTCTGTGCTTTTCAAAAAACTCACTTATGTATAACAGCGGTTTTATTATCTTCTTTTTTTTGCACAGGTAGACCGTTATCAGGCTTCTCCCTATTCTGCCATTACCGTCACAGAAGGGGTGGATAGTCTCAAACTGATAGTGCATCAATGCGCACCTGACAAGAACTGGAACATTATGCTCGGTGTTTAGGTACTCGATTAGATCTTCCATCAATTTAGGGACAGCTTCAGGATTTGGAGGGACAAAATTGGCGTCTGACACCTTAGATAATTCAGATCCAATCCAGTTCTGGACTTCCCTAAATTCCCCGGGCGCCTTCTCATCCCCCCTAACGCCCTCCATCAGAACTTTATGCATCTCCTTTATGAGTTCTACATTGATGGGGGATTTTTCGATTTTAGTCAGGGCGTAGTTAACGGTATTAATGTAATTTACTACCTCCTGCGCGTCCTTTGTTTTCTCTTCCCTCTCTTTCGCTTCAGAGAGCAAGACTTCCTGCATGGAGATCCTTGTCCCCTCAATCCTGGTGCTCATTATGGCCTCTTTTCTCAGATAAGGGATGATAAGGAGGTTTGGGCTTGGAAGAGTAAGGCATATCCCTGATAGTTTACCTAGTTTCTCTTCAGCCCTTGACAAAATGAGGACTAGTTCCTCATCAAATTCTATATTTGGGGGAAGTGGATTGGGTATGAAAACATTGTACTGATCCCCATTTACACCATCCACTTGCATTACCTTGCCAAAGGCATTCTTATAATTTTCAGCTTCCATATATTAATATACGTGCTAATTCTATTTAAAAATATCCTTTATTTTTTTAATAGGCTCACTTGCTATTAAAAGAAAAGGCATATTTCTTTAATAGAAATTGGTAATCTTAAAGGATCGTTTAATATTACCATTTCACATTAAAAAATAGGGCCAATTTGTTTAATGGGGATATCGTCTTAAAATTAGGGCCAGCAGAGAAGCCTAGGATTAGATATTTAAATTTGACGATGAATTGATTATTATGGAAAGTAAGCTAGAGAAAATAATAATCGAAAAACTAAACTCGATAGAAAAAGATCTTACTTATATCAAACAGCACATGATGGAAAAGGAAGATGTTTTGAGCGAGGAAGAGTTCAACGCTTACATTAGAAGTTTTGATGTGGAAAATCTTGTTTCATTAAAGGATGCAAAAAAGCAGCTTGGGATATGAATGCCCCGTACTATTCTATTAGAAAAGCATGCACTTTAAGTTTCTTGAAAAGTTGGATAAGGATACCGCCTGTCGCATTGTAGAAAAACTTGAGAGGCTCGAAAATGATTCTATCCCTCCTGATGCTAGAAAACTCATAAGCTTGAAGCAGAGCTGATACAGGATAAGAATGGAGGATTACAGGATTTTATATAGAATTGAAAAAGACAGCATAGTTGTATTCTCCATAAACAAGAGAAGTGTAGTCTAAAAAAGATAAAGGATACAAGCTAATTTTAGGGCCAAATTTGGAGTAATTTATTTTCCTTTTAACTGCATGAATTCTCCTGGCCCTAAAAATACTAAATACTATTTTGCTCTAGGATTTGCATAATATACCTGGCCCTAAAATTAGGGCCATATAAAAAAAAAATATAATTTGTCTATAATCCTATTAAATCCATAAAGTTTTATATATACAAATGCATTATATTGTTGGCTGGGTGAGGACTTGCAAGTTGAGGAGATTTTTGATAAAAAGCTGCACAAGCTAGAAGTGCGGATAAATAAGCTAGAGGGCATAATGATCGATGCGTTAAGATCAAACAATATCTTTGCCATGGATCCTGAATTAAAAGAAATATGGGACAATGAAGAAGATGACCTCTGGGACAACATTTAGGCAAAGAGAAATAGTGCTTGGCCTGTTTCCTTTTGATGATAAAAATGAGTTTAAGAAGAGGCCTTGCGTCATCGTTTCTAATGAAATATATAATTTAAATCACAACACCTTTATAGCCATACCTATAACAAGCAAGATCAGGAATTTTGAAGATAGCATTATCATTGACGATGATGATCTGGAAGAAGGGCACCTCGTCAAGAAAAGTGAGATCTTGCCGTTCAAAGTATTTACTATCAACAAATCCCTAATGCTAAAGAGTATTGGCATGATCAGTTTAGAAACTGCAAAAGAATAGAATCAATTTATACATTCGTGTTTTATTTTAGACATTATCCGTAGTAAAAATTACGTTGACTTTTGTATTAGTTAGTAAAGTTATCCAATCAATAATTTTAGGAGTTTATAGTAGCACGAAAAGGTATTTGAACAGCATAATGATTGATTTGCAATATTTTTTTTTATTAAAAATAGCCTAGTGCTTTACAACTAAGTTATGAAGCCCTGGGCGGGGATTGAACCCGCGATCTCCTGCTTACCAAGCAGGCACTATACCACTAAGCTACCAGGGCACAAGTTTTAGATTTTCATAGTATTATAAAAGGTTTTTCTATATAAAATGAAGAGAATCATCTATTTTCCCAAAATTTTGCACCCCATACAGACACCATCCATTGTAGGTTCCCCGCATATCTTGCATGCCCCAATGGATTCAGGGATAAAGCACTTGTTTAAGGCTGGAAGGATTTTATCGTATCCAGATAAAAGAGAGTATTTAGTAGTTGGCCTCAAGTCTTCCATTTTATCAAGAAACTTCCCCACTTCCCCTCTCATAGCGTAAACAGCATAGGGGCACTCCGATGAGTCAAAGATCAGTTTATTATTCAAGGCAAAGATTACTATTTCTTTTTCTAAAAAATATCTGAGCGGTTTGATCCTTTCCACAAACTTGTCGCTGATCTTTTTATAGTAGTTTTGCCCTCTTGAAAATCTTATGATGTCCCCTCTCATGAGATTCATTATTACAGACTGGCCCTCATCGTCAAGATTGTGCCCTGTGGCAAGCTTAGTGCAGGACAACTCTCTTGCTTTCTTGTTTAGTAAATACCTTCGTAAAACTCCACATGTAGAACAAGCGTTTTCCTTGTTGTTTTCCACAAATATATCTAAGGTCTTATCAAAATTATCTTTAAACGATTCTATATGGTAGCTTATCTCTAGCCTCTCAAGCTGCGCCTTTGCAGCATCAAGTGTAAGATTCCTATACCCAGATATCCCCTCGTCAATAATAATGGCTTCCATCTGAAATGGGTACCTTAGTTGTAACTTTTTTAATAGGTATGCAAGGGTGATACTGTCTTTCCCACCGCTTACAGCAACAGCGACCTTTTCATTCTTTTTTATTAGCTGCTCTTCTCGCACCCCTCGCATGAATTTTTTAATAAAATGGGTATTGAAATGGTCCCCACAGTAATACTGGCCTGACTGTCTTTGAAAATAGATTGCATCTTTTCTACACCTTGAGCACTTCAATTAACCACCTGAAGCAACTGTAAACAACTCCAAAGTGTCCCCTTTAGATAAGGATTCATCCTCACAGACTATCTTGCCATTTTTTATCGCGACATACTGTTCTTTCAGTATGGATAGCTTTGAGAATACCTCAGAAACATTATCTGCTTCTATTTCAAGACTCTTCTTGTCCCGTAAAAAAACTACCTTTATCATAGTATCATAAAAATGAAGGCAGGATATTTAATGCAAAAAGCAGTATGCCAATTACTGCAAATATCTTCTGAATTGCATTAGAATTTGCCTCACTAAACCTTGTATCAACTATCTCTTTGAATATCTTTCCCCCGTCAAACAAAAATGGGAGTGGAAAGAGGTTGATTAAACCTATGTTGAAGTTCAAGAGGAAAATCCAGAACAGCACCCCACTGATGGGTGTCAGAACTTTCATACTAATCTTGGAGGTATAGTTTTGTGAAGTCACAATACCGATGTAGCCTTTCCCAGGCTCCCTTGGGTGATTGCTTAGTGCGACATTAAATGTGCCTTTGTCGGTAATTATGTTTAATTGATCCCCCGGTTTTGTGTTCTGCATGATGTCATAAAAATTCTGCAAAGTCTCAATTTTTATTCCGTTTATTTCAGTTATTATGTTCCCCTCAGACAAGACTCCAAAAGCACTTGATGAGCCTTCTATTGAAACAATCTTGATGCCAGAGGGCGTCAGTAGGGGATTTATTAAACCCACTATAAGTATGAATGTAATCAATGCTGTTACAAAATTTCCCATGGATCCAGCGGCATAGACCTTTAATCTTGTGAGCCTCGATGTCGTCTTTAGCTCTTCCTCATCTGGCTCAACAAAAGCGCCTGGTATAGCGATAAATAGGGCAAGCCCCACAGACTTTAAGCTAATGTTATTGGCCCTTGCTATTATACCGTGGGAGCCTTCATGAACAAGCAGCACTACAATAAGCCCTATCAAGCTGTACCAAAATGGGACGGTGACCCCTGGTATCACAAATCCCACCCCTGGGGCAGGTTCAGGTGAAATTAGGACTTTGACGGCATTAGAAAATAAAAAGTAAAAGACAGTTATCATGCCTAAAACTGCAGCACCTATGCCTACAATGCTATAGGCCGCCCAGAACTTTTTGCCTTTCCTTGAAACATTGTCAATAAAATCGTTAAACTTCCTAGTTCTCCACAAAAGAATGATGCCTTGGAAATCGACCCCGTACTTTGATAGGTCATGCCTTTTATTAGCTTCTGAAAGGACTACCCAGAACATAATTATGCTTATAAGCACTACATAAAGTGGATTCATACCAGATTCCTAAGATAATGATTTATATTTCTAACTGTAATTTTTTATAATGAAGGAGAAAACTGTCCCGTTTCACAGGAGGAAAGTGGTCTATAACGATGAAAACTGGCGGCTACTTTCTAAGATAAGGTCAAAGGCGCTTATAGTTATGGAAAGGATATCGGAGTTTCAACCAATTCTTTATGGTTCTGTTGCAAGAGGGGATGTGCACAAAGGCTCAGATATTGACTTTTTTATAGACCACATACCTGAAACTTACCTTTTAGAGATGGCGTTGGATGATATCGGGATTAAGGAACGGCACATAATTCAGGCGACCCCTTGGCACCTTGTCAAGGGCTCAATTACCCTATTTAGCGGGGAAACGATAACTTTCCCCATAACTGAGTCAAAGGTAAAGGAGATTGAATTTTACTACTTTGGGGGGGCAATTGAGTTTGAAGATTTGAAGGAGGATAAGAGGGTGCTTGGTGTTGACAAGAGGCTCATATTGATTAGGCCAACTGAAGAGGGGCATATTGAAGAGGATATAACTGGGAGGGAAGCCCAAGTGTCAAAACTCCTTAATGTATCAATTGATATTGTGAGGGAGCGCTCCCAAGTTCTAAACAGAAGGGATAGGATAGGTAGGACCGGCGTATACCTTAACAGAAGGCTTATGCTTGATGAATCCTTTGAGCAAGTCTTAAAAGAGATATCAGATAAAGATTCAAACGTGAGACGGAGAGGTTAGACATGCATTGGGCGCTGACTTTTGCTGAAAGAATTATTGCTGAAAGGGGAGAGAAGAAAGAATACGTGTGTGAATCAGGGATTACACCCTCTGGATTCTGTCACATAGGCCACTTTAGGGAGGCCATTACCACAAGCCTAGTAGCGCTTGCATTAAAGGACATGGGGTATAACTCCCGACATATACATATATGGGACGATTATGATAGATTTAGGAAAGTTCCATCAAATGTTCCATCTAACTATTCTGATTACATTGGCCTTCCTGACTATAAGGTACCTGATCCGGAAGGCTGCCATAGTTCGTTTGCCGATCATTTCATGGAGCCTTTTGAGGTGTCACTTTCCGAAGCAGGGATGAAACCTGATTTTTTAAGGGCCTCTGACCAATACAAAAAAGGCATCTACAAGAATAACATCAAGATATCCCTAGATAAGACGGGGAAGCTAATTGAAATATTGAACAGCCAAAGAGGTGGGGAGAAACTGGATTCTAACTGGTATCCTGTTTCTATTTATTGCCCTAGCTGCGGGAAGGATTTGACTAAAATCAAATCTTTTGATGGAGAATACGCTCTTGATTATTCATGTAAATGCGGCTTTGAAGAAACTGTCGATATAAGGAAGGCAAACTACGTAAAACTAAAATGGAGGGTTGACTGGCCATCAAGGTGGGCTGAGTTGGGGGTTGATTATGAGCCTTATGGGAAGGATCATGGCACGCAAGGCGGCAGCGCTGATACAGGACAAAGGGTCATACAGGAGATATTCAATAAACCCCCAATTATCGGTGTGACTTATGAGTTCGTATCTTTAAAAGGTGCAGCTGGCAAGATGTCATCTTCCAAGGGGAATGTTATCCTCCCATCAGACATCCTCTCTGTCATGGAGCCAGATGTATTCAGGTATTTGTTTGTGAAGACTAAACCGGCTAAGGAATTAAAGATTGCCTTAGACCTTGATTTCCTAAATGCTTATGATGAGTTTGATAGGGTTGAGGCCACCTATTTCAGTGATGAGGAGATAGATAAGAGGGATAAGTATGACAAGCTCTATGAATTTTCTAACATTTGGGGTTATAACAGTCTACCAGCACAACCATCCTTTAGATTTATGTCAGTCCTTGTGCAGATAACTTCCGATATCGATAGGATCATTAAGATCCTACAAAAAGAAGGCCATATAAAAAATGAGCTTTCTAGTTTGGATATTGAGAGGATAAAAACAAGGGCAAAACTTGCAGCAAACTGGGTTAGGCTTTACGCACCTGAGATGATAAAGTTTCAGCTGTTGGATTCGCCACCCGATGTAGAGCTTTTGAGGGAACAAAAAGAGGGGCTTAGGATGATATCTGATATTCTCCAGGAAGAGGGCGATATAACAGATGTTGAGCTCCACAATAAGATATATGAGATTACAGCCAAAATTCCCATAGAGCCAAAAATACTCTTTGGAGCCATATACCAAGTTTTGATTGGCAAGGATTCTGGCCCTAAAGCAGCGGCGTTCATAAATGCGCTTGAAAAAGACTTTGTAATTGAGAGATTTAGGAGCTACTGAATCTCTTATAGAGGTAAAACATTAAAGCTGCAAGTGCTGTTCCGGCACCATAGAACGGGACATTTTTTGTTTCTCTATAATAGGCGTATACGTTATCATCAAATGAGCCAAAGACTACATACCTCTTATTTTTCACATTGAAGCTATCAACTGCAGATACATAGGAGCCTGCCGTCGCAGAGCCGATAAATTCGCCGTTTCCCTTAAGCATGTAGAAATTTTCATCCATTGATCCAAGGAGGATCAAAACGTCATTTCCTTCCCTATAAGAGGAGATGTCCTTTACTTCCCTTTCCACTTTGTAGTTCCAGAGACTGTTCAAAGAGTAATCGTAGCTGTTCACATTCCCTTTTCCATCCGCCAATAAAATCATATTGCCTGTATCATGGCCAGCTATGAAGTATTCGTCCATATTCTTTTGATAGACTTTGTTTCCATCCTTATCTAGGACATAATAACCTTTAGTTAAAACAAGTATTGAAGTATTCCCAAGATAGTTAAACGGAATTGTGCCCCATACAACTGAGTTACTTTGATTCTTCCATAAGAGATTTAATTCACTATCAAAGACGTAAACGTAGTTTCCAAGGCCGCCTGTGATGATCTCCAATTTTTTGTCTCCATTTAGATCATAGGTATTTAGATCCATAATCCTGTTTGATGTGCTATAGCTCTTCACTTCTTCCATGTTCTTGAAGATCCTAATATGGGATGAGCCTGTGATTACTTCATTTTTTCCATCCCCGTCAATATCGGCTATTTTTATTTTTAAGACGTCTCCGGTATCGGAAAATACTTTAAGAATTTCCCCTTTGTTTGAGATGAAGTAAATCTTTGAATCAGTTGCAGCACAAACTGCATCAAGCTTCCCATCCCCGTCAATATCCCCTATGTCAAGAGCCCTGACTTCATAGGGCATCTTAGCCTGCCAGACAATTTTTCCTGACACATCAAAAACAGTGACATACCCAGGATTTCCACAGCATCCAGATGCGACAATGATCTCTGGGATTCCATCGCCTGTGAAATCCCCATGAAGAATTTCCCAGACATTTCCACCCATATTGTGGGCCCACAATGCATTGATATACTCTTCCTCTGCATATATGCCTTGGAAAAGTAATCCTGATATAACAACTAGTGCTAAAAGAATTTTTTTCATACTATCCCCCCCTGAAAAGTGATATTATGTAGGGGAGTGCATAAAGCGTTCCAATAGTCCCCCCAACATTTGTAAATGCGACAACTAGGATAATCCTCGTGACCCTATTATTCCAAAGGTCTCTAAAGCCGTTTATATGATTTAGATCCTCAAAATCCTTCATCGTTGGCTTCCTGTACTTAAGTTCAGCCAATCCAGCAAACCATCCTGAGGCAAGAGTTGGGTGAAGTGTAGTGATTGGAGCTACAAGGAACGCTACAAGGATTGATACGGGGTGTGCAAATGCAACTGCGGCACCAATTGCAGCGGTAGTGCCTGTCACAAGGATCCACATGAGCATGATGTTTAAGGTAAAATGAATGCCCTTGTCAAAGAAACCGTATATGACCAAGCCAAAGAATAGCATAGGTATGAGATAGCCTATGTATTTAAGGTAGCTCTTCTTTTCAGGGATCACTTCGAGCCCTTTTATATCGTTTTTCAAATTCTTTTTACTAAGCTTTTTTAAAGCCTTAATTACCCCATCCATATGGCCCCTTCCAATGACGGCCACAAATTTCTCTGCATCACTTTCCAATATTTTTAGAGCTATGTATTGGTCTCTCTCATCAATTAGGGTTTCCTTTACTGAAGGTATCTCTTCAGATAACTCATTTAATAGTTCGTTTACAATGTCCTTGTCCTGGAGTTTTTCAATGATATTTTCCTCTCCTTCTTCCTCTTCAAAGAATCCTAAAAACACTCCAAACATTAATTTGAATTTTTCCTTTAGCTTCATTTTGTTCCAAGCTCTTTTTAGCGTCGTTTGAATGTTTCTATCGATAAGTGCGATTTTAATATTTTTTTTCTCTGCAATGCTAATCGCTTCTATAAATTCAGATCCAGGCTTAACACCAAACTTGTCACCAAGCCTCTTCTGATAATTTGAGAGCAAAAGATTGATCAAAAAAAGGAATATCTTGCCTTCCTTAATGATATCTAAAATATTTGTATCTTCCCATTTCTTAGCGTTTTTCAAGGCATCAAATCGGCTTTCGCAAAGCTCAACACCAACAACATCGGGATTCTCTTTTTCAATTACCCTTCGCACTTCTTCCACACTGTCCTTTGAGATGTGAACAGTGCCCACTAAAATGATCTCTTTTTTCCCTATCCTTACTGTTTCTTGTGTCATTGTCTCTTAATAGACACAAAGACTACTCCTTTTAAATATTACTTTGGAAAATCACAATGAATCAAATTTTCCCTATTTTCCCTATATTTTTCCATATCTTTATATATATGGAAAGATGTCAATAATTGATTCACAATATGCCCTCATGAGGATGTATCTTATGGAAAATTCTAGAGGTAATTGTATGATGGTAGGAAAAAATAACAAGTTTAACACTTTCCTATCAAATAATTACGTTAATCTAGCATGTATTCTTCCTAATATATCTATAAATAAAGATGGCATCATTGTCTATACAAATGAAGACCTATCACGTATTCTAGGGTACCAAAAAAAGGATCTTTTGGGGATGGAGGTAAATGAGATTTACTTCAATACATTCGATTGGCAGGATTTATTGGAGGAGCTCTATGACAAAGAAAATGTGCAAAATTTTGGTGCCGTGTTAAAGAAAAAAGACGGTACGCAAGTTGAGTGTACTATTGACATGCGGATTTTTAGGGACAGTGACGGGAATATTCTTGGGCATACGGGAACTATAAAGGATTTTAATTTAGAAACAGATTTTAGAGAAAAGCTTCAAATTGAAAATAAAAGGCTGTTTTCAGTATTGGAAAAAATACCGGCGTATGTATGTATTTATGATATTAATCGTAATATTGTTTTTGCAAATAAGGCTTTAAAAGACAGATTCCATAAACTAGAATCAAAAAAATGTCACAAAGTTTTCTATGATGCTGATGCACCATGTGAAGATTGTCAAGTTTTATCTGTATTTGAAACTAATAAACCTGTAATTAAAGAAAGAATGCAAAAAGACAATAAAATATGTGAGATACATGTATATCCATTTACAGATGCAGACGGTAAAAAATATGCATTAGAATTCGGTACGGACATAACGCAACGTAAAAAAATAGAGGAAGATCTAAAAAATTTAAATGAAACACTTGAAGTTTTAAATAAAATTCTAAGACACGATATTTTAAATGATCTAACAGTTGCATTGAACTTTTGTGATTTAATTGAAACAAAAGATGAGGACATTAAAGAAAAAGTGATGAAGGTGCTTTTAAAATCTGTCAACTTGATACAAAATTCCAGGGAGATTGAAAGAGCTTTATACGAAAAATTAGACATGAACAATACGAAATTATTTGACATTGAGTCTAAGATTTTGAAACTCAAAGAGCTTTACCCTGAAGTCAATATTAAATTTCTTGATAACTGCAAGACATTTGCAGATGAATCAATTATCATCGTATTTGATAACATCATCAGAAACGCAAAGATTCATGGAAATGCAAACTCTATTGATATTAGCATAAAAAAGATTGGAAAATATTGTGAGGTGTCATTTGCAGATAATGGAATAGGGATTCCTGATACCATAAAGGATAAAATATTTAACGAAGGAGTGAGTTATGGACCTAATAAAGGTTCGGGGCTTGGGCTATACTTAGCGAAAAAGATAGTGGAGAAACATGGGGGAGAAATAAAGATCTCGGACAACAAGCCTAAAGGTACCATAATCACTCTTAAGTTAATAGGTGAAAATCCTTATGAAATCTGCCAATGAAAAAATAGATACTAATTACGAGCTTGTAAAGGGGTATTATACTCTTGCGATAGAAAATGCCACTGACATGATTTTTATCCATGACAATGAGGGAAAAATAACATACATCAATGAAACTGGCATTAAGGAAAGCGGATATTCTAAAGAAGCGCTATTAAAAATGAATCCTCTTCAACTTGTGCCCCCTGAATACTATAGCAAATTGGCTGAGTTCCAGCTAAGAAGACTGAATGGGGATATGGGAGTATTTCATTATGAAATGGAGTTTACTAGAAAAAATGGAGAGAGAATTCCGGTAAGAGTTAGCTCCTCTCCCATTTTAAAAGATGACAAGTTGGATAAAGTTATACATGTAATGAGAAATATCTCAGATGCCAAAAAAATAGAAAAACTGATTATTTCCCAGCTAGAACTAAATTCAAAATTAGCCAAAACTTCTGATATTGAAATGGCATTAGAAGCGGTGTTAGACACGGCATTTAACATAGGAAATGTTGATTGTGGCGGTATTTATATCTATGATCAAAGTATCAATGGATATATCCTCAAAACCCATAGAAATCTATCAAAGGAATATGTTGATGCAGCGCACAATTTTGATAATGATTCAAAATATGCAAAGATAATTGATAATAGCAGACCTATTTTTGTTAATTATAGGGAGTATCCGGATGTTTTTAATGAAAAAAACCTTGATTTACTGTTAAACAAGGAAAAGATAATATCAGTTGCGCTAATTCCCTTTTCTTATCACAACAAACCCGTAGGCGCATTAAGTCTTGGAAGCCATTCTATGGATGAGATTTCTGATCCTTCAAAAAATATCCTGATTATCTTGGCACAGAAAATTGGAGGCGTGATTTCAAGGATCATCACTGAAGAAAATTTAAGGGCCAGTGAGACTAAATACAGAGAGATAGTTGAATCAGCAAACAGCATTATCTTAATGTTTGATAGCAAAGGTAAAATACTATCAATAAATGAATACGGTGCGTCATTTTTTGGATATGGGAAGGAGGAGCTAGTTGGCAAGAATGCATATGAGACAATCACACCCAAAATTGAGTCCACAGGTCGAATCCTTAAGGATTTGACAAATGACATTCATTCAAACCCAAAGGACTATGAGACGCATATCAATGAGAACCTCAAAAAGAATGGTGAGAGAGTTTGGGTGCACTGGTCAAACAAGCCAATTTATGATGATAACGGTAACCTAAATGCCATCCTTTCTATCGGAAATGACATAACTGATAAGAAGAGTCTTGAAGAGAAGATACAATATTCTGAGACTAAGTTTAAAGTCTTGTTTGAGAATGCCCATGAGTCCATACTTATTCTTAACAATGATTTCCTCATAGAAGATGTTAACAAAACTACGCCGAAAGTCTTAGGGTATCCAAAAGAGAAACTTCTTAGCAACATGAATATATTTGATCTTACATCCCCCCTTGAAATGGAGAGACTCAAGCATTTACTTTTTAGAGAGTTTAGCGGGGACAACATATCATTTGAAACTTACTTTGTCAGTGGCAGCGGCAAGGCATTTCCTGTAAACGTTAGCTTTAGTAGGATCAAGGTCAAAGATGTGAAGTCCATTATTTGTATACCTAGAGACATAAGTGAGCAGAGAAAAAAAGAAGACGACCTCAGAAAACAATTATTAAAATATGACTTAGATGGTGGATATGTTTATCTTTCCAAGGAGCCTTCAACATCAGTTCCGTTTGAAGCATTCAAGGAGTTAGTTGATATAGGTTATGAGGGGGTCATAATCTCAAGAGAGGAAAAGGACTCTTTCAACTGTGAAAGGCCAAACTGTGATTATTACTGGATTTCTAAAAGAGGGGGGGCTAAAACAGTATCAACAGATTTGATGAAATTAAAAGATTTTATATCTTCCTTTAGTAACAGAACTATTATATTTTTAGACAGCATAGATTTTCTTATTTCAAATAACGGATTCAATGAAGTCTACAAATTTATTTGTGGACTAAGGGAACTTACTTACTTGGGAAAAAATGTTATAATCACTTCAATCGATAAAAATTCTTTAGACGAAAAACAGCTAAAGCTTTTAGAAAAAGAAACAAAACCAATCCTCCTAAAGTCTTCTGATTCTGTGGGTCATAAGACGATTGGCATACTCCATTATTTATTGAATCAAAACAAAGTGGGAACTAATCCCTCATTTTCAAGCATTGGTAAAGAGCTTGGAATGACAAGACCAACTGTTAGGAAAAATGTCAAATACCTTGAATCAAAGAAATATGTCATCGTGCATAGAAACGGAAGGAACAAAAATGTCGAGTTAACTGAAAAGGGGAAAAAACTACTGTGAAGCCTCCTTGATAATACTTACATATCCAGAAGACCATCCAATAGGGAAAAATTGGAAGTAAATTTTTTTCCATATAATATATCTTTTTTTCCATATCTTTATATATAGGGAAATACTAATTTGTCTAACTAAACTATAACCGAGGTGAATTAAATTGAAAAAACTAAAATCAATAGTTATAGGGATATTATTAATTGTATCTATTTTAGCGATAGTAAACCCAGTAAGTGCGGCTACTCTTGAAGTTGGCCCAGGTAAAACTTATCTCACGATAACTGCCGCTATGGTTGCCGCTGGAGCAGGGGATACTATACTAGTCTACCCAGGGACTTACAATGAAAACATAAATATAACTGTTCCAAACCTAACACTCAAATCAGTCGCAGGTAGGGACTCAACGATAATTGGACCTGGTGCGGGTGCAAATCAAAATACAGTAATTTCTATTCAAGGTGGACTAGGTACAATTACGGTAGAGGGATTTACTGTCATATTATCTCCCGATAAACTACTTGGATATCATCCTATCGGGATTGGGCAAAGAATGGGTGCAGGAGCTGGAACGGCTTCCCACATATTTAACAACAAAATAAAGGTAACAGGTACTCTTCGTAATGGAATCCAAGTTTCTGGAGAGAATTCACAAATAGTTGGGAACA
>Ga0208824_1001740_pt1 | contig 18584 bp, 17 predicted proteins | sample AD_JPNTR3_MetaG_FD_184447 | JGI IMG/M metagenome (GOLD analysis project Ga0208824, IMG submission 184447) | Active sludge microbial communities of municipal wastewater-treating anaerobic digesters from Japan - AD_JPNTR3_MetaG (SPAdes) (version 2) | ecosystem: Engineered > Bioreactor > Anaerobic...
AACCAAAGTAAATTAAACTAATTGATTTCTGAGCAATCAAAATGAATAAAAATAAGAATAAAGACAACAACGGAAGCCATTCAACAAAACTTAACATGGAAACAGGCGAAGAAGAGTTGATGTTTCAATTGAATCAGGCTAATACAAAGGCTGCTGCATTTTCTATGGTTGTCAGAAAATACCAAGAACGTTTATATTGGCATATCCGAAAAATGGTTTTATCTCATGACGATGCCAATGATATTTTACAAAATACTTTTTTGAAGGCATGGAAAGGAATAGATAATTTTAGGGGCGATTCGTTGATTTCTACATGGCTTTATAGAATTGCAACCAATGAAACATTGACTTTTTTAGCAAATAAAAGAATGCAAAATATCACTTCAATGGACGAATTAGAAGAAGTTCTGGCACAAAATCTGGAAGCAGATAAATATTTTGATGGCGATGAAGCACAGCTAAAACTTCAGAAAGCCATTTTGACATTGCCAGAAAAACAACGACTGGTTTTTAACATGAAATATTTTGATGACCTCACCTATGAAGAAATGGAAGCTATTTTGGATACTTCAGTAGGAGCTTTAAAAGCTTCTTATCACATTGCGGTAAAAAAAATAGAAAAATATCTTACTGAAGAAGAATAATAATAATTGTTTCGACTATACACTTTATAAATCAAACAAATCTCAGCTAAATGTGTTAAAAAACAATCGATATGCATATAAAATTAAACTAACTCCATTTTTTTTAGTCAAAAAATAAAAAAATGAAAAAACAAACACATATATCCCTTGAAGAAATAGGCAAAAAATTACCATTTAAAGTTCCAGAAAATTATTTTGAAGAATTTGCTTCACAAATAGATGAACAAATTGCACCTAAAAAACCTTCCTGGAAACAAATTTCGCAACCATGGCTTTATCTGGTAGCTTTGTTTGTAGGGATATTATTTATGGTACAAATTTTTTATACCATTTACGTTAAAATTGAAAAAAAACAAAAGGAAAATTACGAATTATACGTACTTTCTCAAATAGATGAACCTTTTATAATGAATTATTATTTAACCAATGAAGAAAATAACTTATCAGGGAATGAAAATGAATATTAAATATGTAATTTTTTTCTGTTTATTGTTTATTGGGACAACGCTTCAAGCAGAAGAGGCTCGTAAAAATCCCAGTATTAAAGACATGCATGAAAAAAAATGGAGCTATTTAGTAAAAAAAGCTCAATTAACTCCTCAAGAAGCGGCTATTGTGAAACCAATTTTTATGGAATATGAACAGTCGTTGTGGCAACTCCATACTCAGGCACGGGATACTTTCAAGAAAAATTATATGAAAGGCGAAAACCCACAAATCAACTATGAGGAATTAAATGAACTTTACATTAATGTACAGTTAAAACAAGCTGAATTATTAAAAAAATACCATCATCAATTACGAAAAGCACTCTCACCTAAAACTCTTTTTAATTATTACCAAGCAGAACAGAGTTTCAAACGTCAGTTATTACGACATATGCCAAAGCAAAAAAATAATAAAGCATTAAAACAACCACAAGAATAAGCTTTTGCCTCGTTTTCATTCTCCTATTTCAAAACTTTGCTGAAAAAGAAAAAAACATTATCTTTGCAACCCTAAGATAAGGTACTTTGGCCGAGAGGTTAGGCACCGGTCTGCAAAACCGTAAACGGCGGTTCGAATCCGCCAAGTACCTCGCACACCTTCTTCAAATTGTTTGCAATTCGAGAAGGTTTTTTTATTTTTAAAAAATTCCCCTCTCGTTTTATCAACTCAACTTAGGAATTTTATATATTTGTTTTTTCAAAAAAATATTACTCTTAAAATTATCATTTTTAAATTTATAATGAAAATACGTTTTACAATTCATTACGTTACTCAGTGGGGACAAACCATCTCTGTTTTTATTCTTTCAGATCAAAATAAAAATCCGCAACAATTTTTAATGACTTGCAATAAGGATTTTGAATGGAGCACTGAAATAGAATTTAAAACTCCTTTAAAATTTATTCAGTATCGCTACGGCTTATTGCATCCAGATTCAAAAATTGAATATGAATATGGAGAATATAGGTATTTTAATATAGATACTTCTTACTCAAATATCAATATTTTAGACAACTGGCGTGCTCGTTTTGGAGATAGTCCTTTTGAAACCACTGCATTTTTGGATTGTTTTTTTAGAAGAGAAAATCAATTTACTCAGCCATTAAAAGATAAAAATGCAAATCTATTATTACAATTGCGTTGTGCTCAAATTGAACCTGATCGACATTTTGCTATTGTTGGTAATCAGGAAGCGTTAGGGAATTGGGATGTAAGAAAAAAAATCCGTTTGGATGATTCTGATTTTCCTATTTGGAAAATTTCGTTCAATACTTCTAAATTCAAATTTCCACTGGAGTATAAATATTTAATTGTTGATACTGAAACAGATGAAGTTCTTGCATGGGGAGGCGGACCAAACAGAAAAATAACAACTATTTTCAACAAAACTTTGAATATTGTTAATGATGAACATTTTATTCGAACAATTCCTTCGTGGCATGGTACGGGAGTATCTATTCCTGTATTTTCACTTCGTAGTGAAGAAAGTTTTGGAGTAGGAGAGTTTAACGATTTAAAGAAAATGGTTGATTGGGCTAAAATGACAGGTCAACGTATTATTCAAATTTTACCAGTTAATGATACTATTGTGTATCATACAAATTATGATTCTTATCCTTATAATGCTGTTTCGGTTTATGCTTTACATCCTATTTATTTACATCTCGAAAACTTAGGTATGCTCAAAGATGAAAAGCAAAATGAATATTTTGCTCAGAAAAAGAAGGAGTTCAATGCAAAAACTTTTTCTGATTACCAAAATGTATTGAATGTAAAATGGGAATATTTTAAAATGATTTATACTCAAGAAAAGTCAAAAATTTTCTCTTCAGAGGATTATCAGACTTTTTTTGAAACAAACAAAAGATGGCTCATGCCTTATGCAGCATTTTCTTATTTAAGAGATGTTTATGGCACACCAAATTTTAGAGAATGGGAAAATTTTTCTTGCTTCGACTTGAAAGAAATAGAAAATTTTTCATCGCCTGAACAACCTCATTATGATGAGATTGCCTTTTATTATTTTCTGCAATATCATTTACACAAGCAACTCTCTGATGTTCATCAATATGCTCGTGCCAACGGGATAGCTATTAAAGGCGATATTCCTATTGGGATAAGTCCTTATAGTGTGGATGTATGGACTGAACCTGAATTGTTCAACACACAAGTACAAGCTGGTGCTCCGCCTGATGATTTTTCTGTAATAGGTCAAAATTGGGGATTTCCTACCTATAATTGGGAAGAAATGGAAAAGAGCAACTATTCATGGTGGAAAAATCGTTTTCAAAAACTTGCAGAATATTTTGATGCTTACCGTATAGATCATATTTTAGGTTTTTTTCGTATTTGGGAAATTCCAAATGATGCTATATGGGGACTTGCAGGTAATTTTTATCCAGCTTTACCTTTTACACGTGAAGAATTGGAATCAAAAGGACTGGACTGGGATGAAAATCGTTTTCTAAAGCCTTATCTAAAAGAACATGTTCTGTATGCAACTTTTGGAAAATATACCGAAGAAATTCTCCGGGAATATTTTCTACCTGATGGCTGGCAAACCTATAAATTCAAACCAGAATACGATACGCAGAAAAAAATTGAAGCTCATTTCACTTCCTTAGGTTATAATTTTAGCAATAAAGATGTATTTATTCGAGACGGTTTGTACGCATTGCATTGCGAAGTTCTTTTTCTCCGTGACTTGCGTGAACCAAATAAATTTCACCCACGTATTGGAATGCATAGCACTGCTTCTTTTCGTGATTTACCTGAAGAAACTCGGCGTTTGCTTGATCGATTATATGTAGATTATTTTTATCATCGACATACAGAATTTTGGAAGCAACAAGCCTTGAAAAAATTGCCCGAATTAATTTCAGCAACTAAAATGTTAGCTTGTGGCGAAGATTTAGGAATGGTGCCTGATTGTGTACCTGAAGTGATGCAACTTTTAGAAATTCTGAGTTTGGAAGTTCAACGAATGCCCAAAAAACCGAATAGAGAATTTGGGAATCCAGCAGAAGCTCCTTATTTATCAGTTTGTACTACTTCCACTCACGATATGAATCCATTAAGGGCATGGTGGGAAGAAGATCCGGTAATAACACAACGTTTCTATAATCATGTACTCAGATTACCTGGCGAAGCACCAAAAACTTGTGAGACGTGGATTGTGGAAAGAATTATTGAACAACATCTCAACTCTAATGCGATGTGGGTAATTCTTCCTTGGCAAGATTGGATAGCGTTAGATGAAAAACTTCGATACGAACATCCTTTTGCCGAACGAATCAATGTGCCCAGTAATCCGCATAATTTCTGGTGTTATCGAATGCATTTGACATTGGAACAATTATTAAAAGCAGACGACTTTAATCACTATCTTAAAAAATTGATTACAAAATCAGGACGCTAACAAAAACTTTGAATTTTTCCTGACTTCGCCAGCTTGGTTATTTTATCATTGTTGTAAGTAAGTATAATAAAATGCGAGAAAGGTTTTTCAGTGCATTTGAGAGAATGATTTTATCTTCAAAAGATTTTGATAATGCTAAAAATGAAAATATATCAAGTCTAAAATTTTTAAGACAAAGCATTCAAGATAAAAAAACGAGCACTAAAAAATTGTATTAGAATTATTAAACTAATATGAGCGAAAAATCGGGGAAAAATAAATCAAATTGCAGAAATTATTTTAGAAGAACTTCTTTTCTGAAATGGAGGAACAAGCATTCTTAAAATCTTTTCTTTATAAATCATAGATTATCCATAGAATCGTACGGGTTTATTATATTGATAATCTTTGTGACCTTGATTTTTTTATTCTTACACGCTTGGAAATAATTCAATTTTCATGTATTTTTGTTCAGTGAAATAGCCTTGTAGCCGTCTAAAAAGATAACTGCATTTATTTCAATTTAATAAATTTATAAATTAATAGAGAAGAAATGGCAGAAATAGATGATTTTACTTTTTCTTATAGCCTGGTGAGAGGCTACGTTATGTTTGCCTTCAAGCGTTTTTTCAGCAAATATATTGTGTTAGGACGTGAAAATTTACCTAAAGAAGGTCCAGTTATTTTTGCAGTGAATCATTTAAATGCATTAATGGATGCACTTGCGGTTATTTCTGTTGTTCCACATAAAATGCCGGTGGTTTTTCTTGCTCGTTCTGACTATTTCAACAATAAAACCATTGCAAAATTTCTCAAATTTTGTAAAATAATGCCAGCTTTTCGTATGCGGGAAGGAATTGAAAATCTAGACAAAAACAATATCGTTTTTGATAAATGTGTAGAAATTTTGCATCACAATAAAGCCATTGGTATCATGCCAGAAGGCAACCAGGGGAGCCAGCGAAAAATCAGATCTCTTGCAAAAGGGATTTTTAGAATTGCTTTTCAAGCTCAAGAAAAATATGACTCTCAACCAGCAGTTAAAATTGTACCTATTGGTATAGATTGGGGGAATATTGATAAATATGGAGAACACCTTATCATTAACATTGGAAAACCCATAGAAGTGGCAGATTACATGAGCGAATACGAAGAAAATCCGGTCACAGCAATAAATAAGATCAGAGATGAATTAAAAAATCGTTTAAGCGACTTGACACTCGACATTGCTACCCACGAAAACTACAATTGTTTTGAAACTGCCACCAAAGTGGCTAATGCAGCTATGGTTGAAAAATTGCAATTACCAAATAAGGAACCCTTTCGGTTTTTTGCCCGACAAAAAACAGCTCAACGTTTACTTGAATTGGAACAAGCTCATCCTGAATTAGTTGAAAAATTAACTATGCTTTGTAAAGAATACAACGAAAACTTAAAAAAATTAAACTTGCCTTCGTGGCTATTCAACAAAACCATAAAAACCTCTTCTTTAGTGTTGGAAAGTTTGTTGCTGATCATATCCTTCCCATTTTTTTTAATAGGATTCATTTTGAATTTATTACCATTCTTCACGCCTGATTTAATTATCAACGCATTTCATCTTAATTTTCCTGGGGGTCGTGGTTCCTTACGATTCGGGATAGGACTGGTTACTTTTCCTTTGTTTTATATTTTACAAACCATTTTATTTTATAAAAAACTTAAAGCTACGTGGTGGGCAACTATTTTATTCTTTCCTTTACAATATTATTTTGGGAAATTTGCTTTTTTCTGGCATAAAGAATTTAAAAAGTTAAAAGCTAAAATTCAATATCTTACACTTAAAGTACGACAGTCCATCGTTTTAGAACGAACCAAATTTTTACATGACCAAATCATTCATTTGATTGAAATATAGTAATTAATCCCAAATCCTAAATTTTTAGGTAATAGTTATTTTCATTTTCTCCAGTAGCTTTTTTGTTGGTTTATTAATTTCGGCAATCACCGATTCATCGGGTGCAAATTTTATTTTCTTTGCCGACTTAAGATGATCAACAGCATCCATCAGAGAATATTTATGTAAGAGTTTATTCTGTTTGTTAAGAGGTGTTGTTTTTAAAATTTCAAATAACCTGTATATAACCAGCATGCTTAAATGATTAATAAACATCCAGCCATTGAAAGATTCTTCACGCTGCATACTAGATGATGAGGCGTCTAATGTGTTTTTCAGGTGATCAAAGAATTGCTCGATGTCCTCTTTGAGAATTCAAAATAATTATCCGTTTGTTGTGGTAGGTTTTACTGCTTTTAATTTTCAATTGTTGTTTCTCTCTGAGAGTATAAAATCCTTCTCTTTGGTAATGCTTCCCAAAATGCCAAGCGATATCTTTCGTGACCGCTTAAACTTTTTGTCGTAAACTGATTTTACACCATAGAAATAATATCTTCCATTGATACATTTAAGTTCCGTGCCTGGTTTTTTATGTGCCATTGCCCAATCGGGGTGTTTTTGTTTTGCTTCCATATATTACTTATTTAGGTAATGCAAAGAAACAACAAAAAAGATCAAATAAACAAACTGTTTACCCGATTATTTCGCTTTTTTTGAAATTACATTACCTAATTTTGGAGGGTTTGGGTTTAATTAGTAAAGAATTCCAATAATATCAGTGGAAATTGAAAATTATCACTTAATTTTGCAAAAATTACTCAAACATGGGAAGAATTTTAGCACTTGATTATGGAAAGAAAAGGGTTGGAATTGCAGTAACCGATCCTTTGCAAATTTCAGCCAACGCTTTAGAAACAGTGCATGTTCATGAAATAATACCATTTTTGGAAAAATTTCTGGAAAAAGAAAATGTTGAAAAAATCCTGATTGGTTATCCTCTCCAAATGAATGGAAAGGAATCAGAATCAATGAAATATATTAAACCTTTCGTCGCTACCCTTCAAAGAAAATTTCCAGATATTGAACTTATTTATGTAGACGAACGTTTTACTTCAATTTTAGCTCACAAAGCTATGCTCAAAGGAGGTTTAAAGAAAAAAAACAGACAGAATAAAGCTTTAGTTGATAAAATATCAGCTACCATTATTTTGCAAAGTTATTTAGAAAGTATAAAAAATAAAAATTACATAAGTGATTAATTATTAAAAAATTATATTTTATCGAATTGAAACTATGATTTTACCAATTTATGTTTATGGGAATCCAATTTTGCGAAAAGTTGCTAAACCTATTTCTGAGGATTATCCTGATTTAAAGAATTTAGTGAATAATATGTATGAAACAATGTATCATGCGGATGGAGTTGGTCTGGCTGCTCCCCAAATTGGTTTGCCTATTCGCCTGTTAGTCATTGATCTGGCACCATTAAAAAAAGAAGATCCTGAATTAGGAAATTTTAAAATTACAATGATTAATCCCACCATTTTAGAACAAAGTTCTGATTTAGTAAGTGGTGAAGAAGGCTGCCTGAGTATTCCTGGAATTCATGAAAATGTTTTAAGACCGCGAAAAATTAAAATTAACTATTTTGATATTGATTTTAATGAATATACTGAGGAATTTGAAGATTATAAAGCTCGCGTCGTTCAACACGAGTATGATCATCTGGAAGGACATTTATTTACCGATAAAATAAATCCATTGCGTCGTCAACTTTTAAAATCAAAATTGACAGGCATTTCTAAAGGAAAAACTCCATGCAATTATCAAATAAAAATTGTTTGATCTTGAATGGTTAAGAAGATTTTAGTTGATTTTAACTGATTTTTAAAAAAGGTGCTCAAATAGAGTTGGATTAATTTTACTTATTGAAAAATTGTAAGGCTTCTCCAACAATATAATTACTGCCTCCAATAAAAATCAAATCATCTGGCTCAGCTTCCATAAGGGCATTTAAAACGGCTTCAGCTACTGAATAATAAATTTTCCCGTTCAAATCATAACGATTCGCTTTTTCTAAAACTATTTCAGCAGGCAAAGCTCGGTGAATAGCCGCTTGGGTAAAGTAATACAACGCTTTTTTAGGCATCAAGGATAAAACTCCATCAATATCTTTATCATTCACCATTCCAAAAACAATTCTTAAATTTTTACAATCTTGATTTTCAAGCTGTTCTGCTACATAACGAATGCCGCCCAGATTATGACCCGTATCCAGAATTACTCGAGGTGAGGATTGAATTTGCTGCCATCTTCCTTGTAAACCAGTTAATTCAGTTACAAATTCCAAACCTTCTTGCAAAGCTTGTTCAGGTATCTCGAAATGCAGGTTTTTTAATTGCTGAACTGTTGCTAAAAGGGTTGCAATATTTTTCAACTGATAATTTCCGCATATACCCACACGAAAATTTGAATGGTCAGAAGTATAAACTTCCATTTTATTGCAAACATATTTTTTAAAAAAAACTTGGTAAAGTTCATCGGCAAAAAAGATAGGAGCATTCATTTCTTTAGCCCTTTCCAGAAAAACAGGTTTGGTTTCAGGATGTGATTCTCCAATTACCACTGGTGTCATTGGTTTAATTATTCCAGCCTTTTCTTGTGCAATTTCCTCAAGAGTATGTCCCAATAAAGCTTCATGGTCAAAACTGATATTGGTAATAACTGATAATGCTGACTGAATAACATTTGTGCTATCTAAACGACCCCCTAAACCAACTTCTATTACGCCGACATCAATATTACAAAAAGAAAAATAATCAAAAGCCATAGAGGTAGCAACTTCAAAAAATGAAGGTTGGATTTCTTTGATAAAATCCTGATAATTTTTTACAAAATCAACAACATATTGTTTATCAATTTTTTCTCCATTTACTCTGATTCGTTCGCCAAAATCAACCAGATGCGGTGAAGTGTAAAGTCCAACTTTATAGCCTGCTGCTTGTAAAATAGCAGCTAAAAAATGAGAGACAGAACCTTTTCCGTTAGTGCCGGCAATATGTATTGTTTTGAAATGAGTTTGAGGATTATGGAGAATATTTAATATCTTTATAACATTATCAAAACCAGGTTTATATGCAGCGTTGCCAATATGCTGAAATACAGGCAGTTGATTGTATAAATACTGCAACGTTTCATCATAATTCATTTTTCAACAAATTTAATCGAATAATTTTTTTGAAATTAATATTTATTGTATGATACCACTTCACTTAAACTTTTTCTATGTTTGGGGCGTAGAGGCTGTTCGCTATAACCCAGCAAAATAATAACCATTACCCGTTTACCGTTTGGAATGTCAAGAATTTTCTTTATTTTTTTCTCATTATGCCAACCAATAATACACGAGCCTAACCCTTCGTCGGTAGCAGCCAAACAAATATGTGCTGCAACAATGCCAATATCAATAGGTGGATAGTGCTTATTTCTGGCATAGCCACCTAACTTTGCAATAAAATTTTCTCTTTCTTCTACAATAACAATTTGAATCGGTGCTTGTCTCACAAAATGATTAATCGGTAGAATTCTGCTTGAAGAAGCTTCTGCGATTGCCATACGTTTTTCATAATCATCTACTACTATTAATTTCCAAGGCTGTGCATTACAAGCCGATGGAGCCAAACGAGCGGCTTCTAATATTCGTTGAAGTTTCTCTTCTTCTACTGGTTTATCAAGGTAAGAACGAACACTTTGACGGTTTTTTACTAAATCTAAAAATGAAGTCATAATAATGAAATTAATAGTTTTTATTAAAATCCTTATCAATCTCTTTGAGGTATATTTATTCCATTCTTAATAACAAAATCAAGCATTTTTAAAAGAATAAAAGGACTTACCCTCAATCAAATATAGAAAAAAAATAATGTATCTTTGCAATTAACGAAATAATCAATAATTTTCTGATTTGAAAAAATAAGTCATCAGTTTATTTCCAACAAATATAATATAAAAATGAGAATATGTTACCGCAAAAAGTAGAATTATATATTGAACAACATCATTTATTAGAAAAAAGTAGTAGAAAAATAATCGTTGGAGTAAGTGGAGGAGCTGATTCGGTGGCTTTGTTGCATATTTTATTAAATAATGGCTATGAATGTATTTGTGCTCATTGTAATTTTAAATTGCGTGGCAAAGAATCGGAAAGAGATCAAAAATTTGTGCATCAACTTTCTAAAAAATTAAATATACCTTTTTATACAAAAAATTTCGATACGATAGATTATGCTGCCAAAAAAAAGATTTCTGTTGAAATGGCAGCTCGAGAATTACGATATCAGTGGTTTTATGAGTTGCTTCAACAACTCAATGCTCAAGCAATCGCTGTAGCTCATCATGCAGACGACAATATTGAAACTTTGTTAATGAATCTAATTCGAGGGACGGGTTTAAAAGGTTTAACCGGAATTCCATGCAAAAACGACAGTGTTGTCCGTCCCCTACTTTCTGTTACAAGAACAGAAATTGAAAATTATTTAATCGAAAAAAAATTAAAATACATTACAGATTCTACAAACTTATCCATTGATTATCAAAGGAATAAAATTCGTCACAAAGTGATTCCGATATTAGAGGAATTAAATCCATCAATTAAACAAACTTTATACAAAAATCTGGAACATTTTAAAGGTGCTTATGATATTTATCAAAAAGCAATCGAAAAAATCAAACAAAAAATTTTAACTCAGGAAGATGACATATATAAGATAAATATTAACGCACTTAATGAACAAGTTTCTGTTTTAAATGTTTTATATGAAGTGCTTTCTCTTTATGGGTTTTCACCTGATACTATTCTTCAAATTAAAGAAAACATAAATAAATCTGTTTCAGGGAAAGTATTTTATTCGGACAAATTTCGTTTATTAATAGATCGGAAAGAAATAATCATTTCAACTTTCAAAGAGGAAAAAAATCAATCTTTTCTTTTGCCAGAAGAAAATTACGAAATTAATTTTCCCATCCATTTGCAATTTAAAAAAATAATTCGTAATGCTAATTTTGAAGTTTCAAAAGAAAAAAATTTAATACACGTTGATGCTTCCTTATTAAAATTTCCATTGGTATTGAGACATTGGCAAGAAGGCGATAGCTTTTATCCTTTCGGGATGGATCATTCAAAAAAGTTAAGTGATTTCTTTATTGATCAGAAATTGAGCCGGTTGGAAAAAGAAAAAATCTGGTTGTTGCTTTCTGAAAACAAAATAGTTTGGATTGTAGGAATGAGACTTGACAACCGATTTCGGATTACAGAAAAAACAACTGAAATTCTCCAAATTACTTTATTTCAATAGTTTTTTCATTCTTTTACCTAAGATTCTTGAAAAGAACATAAAGTAATTTTGCAGATTTGAAAATTAATGTTTAATTTTGCAGTGGATTCCAAACTTACTAATTAAGTCCGATATTAAAGCATCTCTGCTTAATATTTCAACAACCGATTAACTCCATATCTTTTAAATTTTAAAAATACATTTTTTATTTTTAATTTACTTTTTCATTAATCATTCCTTTAAAAATATTGATTTATAATTTATGAGTAATTACACAATTTTGCAATTAAAAGCAAAAGAACTCCCTGAATTAAAAGAAATTGCTACAGAATTAGGAATTAAAGTATCCAATTCTATAACCAAAGACCAGTTAGTATATAACATTCTCGATCAACAAGCTATTGTAAATGCTCAGCAAAAAACCACAGCAAATAATAGTCCAGAAAAGAGCAAAAAGAAGCGAACAAGGGTAACAATTAAAAATGGAGAACAAAAAATTTTATCTATTCAAACTACCAATTCTCCAGAACAACCATCAACCATTCCCTCTCCTACCCCTTCTAAAATTTCAGCTACTAATCAAGAGATCAAGACAGAAAAGACAGAAAAGACTTCTAAAACTCCTGCTAAACGTTCAAAAAAATCAACTCAATCAACTCAACAAAAAACCACTACAACTTCATCTTCTAAAACTCTAATTAAGAAAAATATTGCAGAAAACATGGAAGAAAATAAAGATACCGATTTACAAAACGAAAAATTGAAAATACCTCTCGAGGAAATCGATAATTTTGATATCCCTAACGATAAATTATTACCAGAAGAATCTACTGAAGATCAATTAGGTACAGATTATGCCACAATGATTTCAACCGTTCAAATTCCAGAACATCCCGCACAAGAAAAGAAAATAATCTCGACTCATTTAAAAGATACAAAAACTGAGACTTCTGTTCCTGTAAAAATAAATCAACGATTTGAAAAGAATGACAAGCAATTTGATTTTGATGGAATTTTAGAAGGCACCGGTACTCTTGAAATTATGCCCGATGGTTATGGTTTTTTACGCTCGGCAGATTATAACTATTTATCTTCTCCAGATGATATTTATGTTTCTCAATCGCAGATTAAACTTTTTGGTTTAAAGACAGGAGATACCGTGACGGGTACCATACGTCCTCCAAAAGAAGGTGAAAAATATTTTCCACTTATTAAGGTATTAAAAATTAATGGACGGTCGCCTGAATATGTTAGAGACAGAGTTCTATTTGAACATTTAACACCTCTTTTCCCCAATGAAAAGTTCAAATTAACCACTGGAAAAAATGATCCACTTTCTGTAAGAATTGTAGATTTATTCTGTCCTATTGGAAAAGGTCAGAGAGGACTCATTGTTGCTCAACCAAAAACAGGTAAAACTGTCCTGTTAAAAGAAATTGCCAATGCTATTGCAGCTAATCATCCTGAAGTATATATGATTGTCTTGCTAATTGATGAACGCCCAGAAGAAGTTACTGACATGGCAAGAAGCGTAAAAGCCGAAGTTATCTCTTCTACTTTCGATGAACATGCCGAACACCATGTAAAAGTAGCCTCAATGGTACACGAAAAAGCTAAACGATTGGTTGAATGTGGCCATGATGTTGTTATTTTATTGGATTCTATCACTCGTTTAGCTCGAGCTTATAATACCGTGTCACCAGCATCGGGAAAAATTCTTTCTGGTGGTGTTGATGCAAATGCTTTACATAAACCTAAACGTTTTTTTGGTGCTGCGAGAAATATCGAAAATGGCGGCAGTTTAACCATTATCGCCACTGCTTTAACTGAAACAGGTTCCAAGATGGACGATGTTATTTTTGAAGAGTTTAAAGGCACTGGAAATATGGAATTACAACTCGACAGAAAGTTGGCAAACAAACGAATTTTCCCTGCTGTGGATATTCTGGCTTCCAGCACCAGACGCGACGATTTATTACTTGATCAGGACACCCTGAACCGAATGTGGATATTGCGTCGTCATCTTGCCGATATGAATTCTATTGAAGCCATGGAATTCTTAAAAGACCGCATGGAACGAACTGAAAATAATGAAGAATTTTTGCTTTCCATGAATAGTTAACCCAATTTCTATTTTTTACAAAATCTTATTATACAAAAGAGAATTGCAATTTATTGAATTTAATCTCTAATTTATGCGGCTCGTTTTAAACTTTTTAATAGATATTCCTTTCTAAGTAAGGATAGTTTATATATAAAAATTTGATTATCATTTATTTAATATATTTTTAAATAATTTTTTGTTTACAGTGTACTTATTAGCAATCTATTACATAGTGAATATTATTATGCAAACGTAAAAAAATTCAATAAAATAGCTTTATTAGAAGAAAAAAACAATATCTCCCCTTGCGTACAACAAATTTATTAGAATGTTCTTAAAAGAGCTGATTGGCATAAGTTTTCAGGTTATTCTTTACAAAATTCGAGAAAGAAAATCTTTTTTAACGAGAGATCCGATTCAAAAACATGCCATATAAGCATCTAATAAATACTGATAATCTCTATCGCTACGTTCCCACAACTTTTTTCTACCAATGCATTACGCAAAATTATCAGATCAGGAGTGAGCTTCCTATAACGTTTTTCTAAAATTTTTTTTGCCTCGTTTATTCAAAGTGCAACTAAATACACTATTTTTGTGAACATCAAGGGAACATGCTCTTTCTATAAAATTTCCAGAATTAAATGGTTAAAAATTAGTTTGTTTTGTTGGTTGTCAAAAAAACCAACTTAATAAAGGTAATATTTGTGCTTCGAGCACGTACGGTAAACCATTAAAGTTATGTTACCCTTGATTTTTATTTTCACGCGTTTGGAAATACCTCGATTTTCATGTAATTTTGTAAATTAAAATTGCTTATTTAAAACTTGAGTCTCTTCCGACAACCACATTTAGAGTAATTTTTACAGAAAATATTACTTGATTATTTGTTGGTTACAATTATCAGAATTGATAAAAAAGACTTTTCGGAGTAGACCTAAATTTTAATTTCAAATATTAATTCCAACGTTAATACTGCATTTATGAAACGTGCTATTTTCCCGGGAACCTTTGACCCTTTTACAATTGGTCATTACAGTATTGTGCAACGTGGTTTGAAGTTGTTTGATGAAATAGTAATTGCCATTGGAACCAATCAGGCAAAAAAAACTTTTTTCTCTCTCGAAAAAAGAAAAGAAATTATCAATCAAGCATTCGTAAATGAGCCAAGAGTAAAAATCATGATTTATGACAGCTTAACGGTAGATTTTGCTCGTTCCATTCAAGCCAACTTTATCCTTCGAGGGCTGAGATCGGTGACCGATTTTGAATATGAACACAGTATAGCTGATGCTAACCGAAAAATTGCTGGTATTGAAACAGTTATTTTATTCACCGAATATGAATATTCATATATTTCCTCTACGGTAGTTCGTGACTTGATTTCTTATGGAAAAGATATTTCAGCATTTTTACCTCCCAATGTTCAACTTTAATAAATATTTTTATTCTGACTTTATGAAAAAAACCAGTCTTTTATCATTTTTGCTGTTACTAATACCTTTCATCATTTTTGCTCAAAATCAGACCAGCAACCGTACTTTTCGTATCAGCAAAAACCTCAATATTTATAATTCTATTTTCAGAGAATTGGATATGTTTTATGTTGACACGCTTAATTATGATAAAATAGTAAGAACTTCTATTGATAAAATGTTAGGTAATCTGGATCCTTATACAGTTTATATTCCAGAGGAAGAAACAGAAGATTTAACTTTTATGACTACCGGCGAATATGCCGGTATTGGAGCTTTAATTATGAAAAAAGGTGACGACATAGTGGTGTCGGAAGTGTATGAAGGTATGCCAGCTCAACGAAACGATATTAGAGCGGGAGATATTATTTTGGAAGTTGATGGCCAAAAAACAACAGGAATGAGTGTGGATAAAGTCAGTGCTTTATTGCGTGGCATACCAAATACTCAAATAAAAATCAAAATAAAGCGTTACGGTGAAAAAAAGATCATTGAAAAAAAATTTATTCGTGAAAAAATTCAAATTAAACCTATTGTTTATGCAGGGCAAGTGGCAGAAAAGATTGGTTATATTCAGTTGGGAGAATTTACAGATGGCGTTGCTTTTGAATTAAAATCATCTTTAAATGAGCTTGTGAAAAATTATCATATCACTTCTTTAGTCCTTGATATCCGTAGCAATGGAGGAGGTCTGGTTGATGAAGCTGTTAAAATTTTAGGATATTTTCTTCCCAAAGGAACAGAAGTAGTAACAACAAGAGGGAAAAACAAGGAATTGGATCGAATTTACAAAACACCTACTGAACCCATTTATCCTGACATGAAACTGGCTATTTTGGTTAATCGTTCTTCAGCATCAGCTTCTGAAATTTTGGCTGGTGCAATTCAAGATCTGGACAGAGGAGTTATTATTGGCGAACGTACTTTCGGAAAAGGACTGGTTCAAAATATACGAGCTATCAACTTTGGAGGACACTTAAAAGTGACTACTGCAAAATATTATATTCCCAGTGGTAGATGTATTCAAGCCATAGATTACAATCATCGAAACGAAGATGGCAGTGTGGGTTATGTTCCCGATAGTTTGACTTCAGAATTTTCTACTCGAAATGGTCGAAAAGTACGCGATGGAGGAGGTATTGTACCTGATATTCTGACGGATAGTAGTCAAAAACTTAATATAGCCCATTACATTTATGCTCAAAATTTATATTTTGATTTTGCTACGCAATATGCTTATCAACATCCTTCTATTGCACCACCTGATAGTTTTGAACTTTCTGAAAAAGATTTTAATGACTTTGTAAATTTTTTAAAAGAAAGAAAATTTACTTATACATCACAAACTGAGAAATATTATAATCAGCTTTACCAGATAGCAGAAATTGAAGGATTGGACAGTATTGCTCAACCAGAATTTGAAGCATTGAAGAAAAAGTTGACACCTGATATAGATAAAAATATTCAAGCCAATAAAAATGATATTGTTGATTTTTTGAGCTTGGAAATCATTAAAAGGTATTATTTTCAAAAAGGGCAAATTCAATATTCGCTGAGAAATGATAATGATTTGCAAAGTGCTCTTGAGGTTCTTCAATCAGAAGATAAATATAAAAAGATTCTTTCAATTATATAGATAGGTAACACACCAAACTTTTTTATTGAAATTGATAAAGTTATCACAAGTGTTATGACATTTTCTAATTTCAAGTGAAAAATATCACATATATATGGACTCAATTTTAAAATTTTGATAATTAATTATGAAGCCTACATTATTAATATTAGCAGCAGGAATGGGAAGCCGTTATGGTGGACTAAAACAATTGGATGGCATCGGACCTCATGGTGAAACAATTATGGATTACTCTATTTACGATGCTATCAAAGCCGGTTTTAGGAAAGTGGTATTTGTCATCCGCAAAAGTTTTGAAAAAGAATTCAATGAGTTAATCATTAAAAAATTTAAAAATTTGATAGACGTCGAGGTGGTTTTTCAAGATTTAGACAAAATACCCGAAGGTTATACTTATTCGCCTCGTCGCGAAAAACCATGGGGAACAAATCATGCTGTGTTGATGGCTAAAGATGTGATTCACGAACCTTTTGGAGTAATTAATGCAGATGATTTTTATGGAAAAGAATCATTTGAGATTTTGTCAAACTTTTTACAAAGTGTAACTGATAAAAAAGACGAATATTGTATGATAGGTTATCGGATTGAGAACACCCTCTCGGAAAATGGACCTGTAAGTCGAGGTATTTGTATAGTGAATGAAAATAATGAATTAATAGATGTAGTAGAACGTACTTCTATTCAAGAAAAAGGTGGAGCTATTATTTATTTGGACGAAAATGGTAGAGAAGTTTCAATTCCACCTGAGACAATTGTATCGATGAATATGTGGGGTTTTACTCCTGATTATTTTAATTATTCGCTGGAATATTTTAAAAAGTTTTTAGAAGAAAACAGTCAAAACATAAAAGCTGAATTTTATATCCCTACGGTGGTCAATCAACTCATCCACGAAAAAAAAATTATTTGCAAAGTTTTGAATACCCCTTCAAAATGGTTTGGTGTTACTTATGCTGAGGACAAACCTCAAAGCATATTGAAAATCAATGAATTAATTCGCAAGGGGATTTATCCAGAAAAATTATTTGATTAAATTTTTTATTATGACAAAAGTTTTAGTTACGGGAGGCACAGGTTATATTGGTTCTCATACCGTAGTAGAATTACAGCAGGAAGGATTTGAGGTGATCATTGTTGATAATCTTTGTAATTCCAATATAGAAGTATTGAATGGCATTGAAAAAATTACGGGTATTCGACCCATGTTTGAAAATATTGACTGCACGGATTATATAAATATGGATCGAATGTTTGAAAAATATCAAAATATTAAAGCAATTATCCATTTTGCGGCTTTAAAAGCAGTTGGAGAATCTGTAGAAAAACCTTTGTTGTATTATCGTAACAATTTGGTTTCTTTAATCAATCTTCTCCAATTGATGCCAGTCCACAAGATAAAAAATATCGTTTTTTCCTCTTCCTGTACGGTTTATGGACAGCCTGATGTTTTGCCTGTTAGAGAAGACACCCCTTTTAAACCAGCATTATCACCTTATGGTAATACAAAACAAATTTGTGAAGAAATCATAAGAGACACTATTCATGCCAATCCTAACCTTTACCGAAGTATTGTATTGAGATATTTTAATCCTATTGGTGCTCATCCTTCGGCTGAAATAGGTGAATTACC
>Ga0208824_1001744_pt1 | contig 18534 bp, 14 predicted proteins | sample AD_JPNTR3_MetaG_FD_184447 | JGI IMG/M metagenome (GOLD analysis project Ga0208824, IMG submission 184447) | Active sludge microbial communities of municipal wastewater-treating anaerobic digesters from Japan - AD_JPNTR3_MetaG (SPAdes) (version 2) | ecosystem: Engineered > Bioreactor > Anaerobic...
CGGGGGCCGTCAGGGGGGTGTTGAGGAAGTCCGTACCCCACATCAAGAACTGCTGGTAGCCGATCTGGAACTTGCCGATGGCCGTGTTCATGTCGAGGTAGACCCGCTCGAACTCGATGTTCTCCTGGGCGGCGGGAACCGTCGTCGCATCATTATTGTTATCTACGGGGACCTGTTTTCTCGTCTGGGTCTCGCCCGTGCCACCGCGCCAGTTCGCGCTCCCCCAAACCTTCTCGAGGGCGTCGAAGCGGGTGACGAGGGTCAGGCCCTCGGCGACCTTGAACTCCGTCTGGAGACGGAAGCGCTGGCTGTAGAGGGCCGCGGCGCCCCGCTGGTCGTTGTTGCCCCAGGAAGCCGTGTTCGTGCTAACCTCGTTCTTGTCCAGCAGGGAGACGTTGTCCACGTACCAGCCCTGGACGTAGTACTGGCCCGTGAACTTGACGTCCACGGCCGCCGCCGGCATGGCGAAGGCCGCGACCAGACCCAGGGCCAGGATGGTTACCCAAAATTTTCTCATCTCTTAACCTCCTGAAAGGTTCTTTGCGTTCGGTTTTTTGTTTCCCCCGCGGGCATGGTGCGGGGGGCCTCGATCCGCTGGTCCTGAAATCAATCCCTCATTGTCTTTTCCCCGGCCATCCCCCCTTTCACGCGGTTTTTCGGGCCCAACCTAACAGGGACCTCGGGCCCTGTCAAGACCTTTTTCGACAATCTTTGCCGTCCGGACCTCCCTTCGTCAATTTTGTCGAAAGCAACGGGCATGCCATGGCGGGGCGCGGCCGCCTCACCGCGGCGTCCCGAAAGCCAAATAATAAGCAATTACAAATAAATGGTTCCATCTGGCCCCTTTTGGTCTCTCCCTCGCTTTCCCCCTCAACCCCGCGGGGACGGCCCCGGCGGCGTCTCGGGGGCGCCTGTGGTGTGTCGAAAAAAACACACCACGGACGGGCCGGGGAGGCATCGTCTCCCGGGGGGCTCGAGGGACAAAAAGCCCTAAATATTTCTTGACATGAAGGCGGTATTGATATAGGCAAGGCCGTCGTGGCGCGACCCTTGGCGATTCGCCTGCCTCCGGGGCGATCCTCGGACACCCGGACCGGGGGCGCCGCCGGACGGAAAATCCCCGGGTAACGGAATCGAGAGGGTAATCCGAAGAAGGCCGCCTCGGGGCGGCCCCTTTGAGGGAGGCATCAGGACCGAAAGCGTTACAGAAAAGAAAGGGAGGTAACGAAACCATATGGCAGAAGCAAAGGTACAGTTGAAAGAGGTCTACCCGGTACCGGAGAAGATCAAGAAGATGGCCTACATCAGCGGCCGGGAAGCCTACGACAAGCTCTGGAAGCGTTCCATCGAGGAGCCCGAGGCCTTCTGGGCCGAGATCGCCAAGGAGTACGTGGAGTGGTTCAAGCCCTTCGACAAGGTCATGGACTACAACTTCGACATCAAGAAGGGCGACATCTACGTGAAGTTCTTCGAGGGCGGGAAACTGAACGTGTCCTACAACTGCCTCGATCGGCAGCTCAAGACGAGGGGCGACAAGGTCGCCATCCAGTGGGAGGGCAACGAGCCCGGCGAGGACCGCGCCTACACCTACCGCCAGCTCTACGAGGAGGTCTGCAAGTTCGCCAACGTCCTCAAATCCCTCGGCGTGAAGAAGGGTGACCGGGTCTGCATGTACCTGCCCATGATCCCCGAGCTCGCCATCGCCATGCTGGCCTGCACCCGCATCGGAGCCATTCACAGCATCGTCTTCGGCGGTTTCAGCGCCGACTCCCTCAGGGACCGCATCCAGGATTCCCAGAGCAAGGTCCTGGTGACCTGCGACGGGACCTTCCGGGGCGCCAAGGCCGTCCCCCAGAAGGACAACGCCGACGCCGCCGTCGCCGAGTGCCCCTCCGTCGAGAAGATGATCGTCGTCCGCCGCGTGGGCGACAAGATCAAGTGCAACTTCAAGGAAGGCCGGGACCTCTGGTGGGACGACGTGATGGCCAAGGCCTCCGCCGACTGCCCCCCCGAGTGGATGGACGCCGAGGATCCCCTCTTCATCCTCTACACCTCCGGCTCCACGGGCAAGCCCAAGGGGGTCATGCACACCACGGGCGGCTACCTCGTCTACGTGGCCTACACCCACAAGATGATCTTCGACTACAAGGAACACGAGATCTACTGGTGCACCGCCGACATCGGCTGGGTCACGGGCCATTCCTACATCGTCTACGGCCCCCTCTGCAACGGCGCCACCTCCGTCATGTTCGAGGGCGTCCCCAACTACCCCGACATGAGCCGCTTCTGGAAGATCGTCGAGAAATACAAGGTCAACATCTTCTACACGGCCCCCACGGCCATCCGGGCCATCGCCAAGGAGGGCGACGAGTGGGTGAAGAAGGCCGACATCTCCTCCCTGCGCATCCTGGGGACCGTGGGCGAGCCCATCAACCCCGAGGCCTGGAACTGGTACTTCAACGTCATCGGCCGGGGCGAGTGCCCCATCGTGGACACGTGGTGGCAGACCGAGACGGGCGGGATCCTCATCACCCCCCTGCCCGGGGCCATCGACATCAAGCCCGGCATGGCCACCGTGCCCTTCATGGGCGTCTGGCCCGTCCTCCTGGACGACGAGGGCAAGGAGATCACGGAGACGGAGGCCTCCGGGGCCCTGTGCATCAAGATGCCCTGGCCGGGGATCATGAGGGGCGTCTACGGCGACCCCAAGCGTTTCCAGGAGACCTACTTCGAGCAGTTCCCCGGCTACTACGTGACGGGTGACGGCGCCCGGAGGGACAAGGACGGCTACTACCAGATCACGGGCCGCATCGACGACGTCATCAACGTCTCCGGTCACCGCATGGGGACCGCCGAGGTGGAGAGCGCCCTCGTGGCCCATCCGAAGGTCGCCGAGGCGGCCGTCGTCGGCTACCCCCACGAGCTGAAGGGCCAGTCCATCTACGCCTACGTGACCCTCAAGAGCGGCGTGGAGAAGACGGAGGAGCTGAAGAAGGAGCTGGTGGCCCACGTGCGGACCCTCATCGGCCCCATCGCCACCCCCGAGAAGATCCAGTGGGCCGACGGTCTTCCCAAGACCAGGAGCGGCAAGATCATGCGGCGCATCCTGAAGAAGGTGGCCGCCGGGGACATCAGCGACCTGGGCGACACGACCACCCTGGCCGATCCGTCCGTGGTGGACGACATCGTCAAGAACAGGCTGTAATTAAATAAGGAGGGGGCGGATGGTTCATCCGCCCCCTTTCCGATCGGGTCATCGCTATCGTCAATCTTAAGACATCAAATCGCTGAGTGTCGGCAGGCGGCCGCCGCCCGGCATTCGGGAAGGAGGAAGACGTGAATATCATCGCATGTGTAAAGCAGGTTCCGGATACGGAAGCCCAGATCAAGGTCAAAGGCGACGGATCGGGGATCGAGGAGGGCGGCATCAAATGGGTCATGAACCCCTATGACGAGTTTGGTGTGGAAGAGGCCCTCAAACTGAAGGAGAAATTCGGGGGCGAGGTGACCATCATCTCCGTCGGTCCCGCCCGGGCCATGGAGACCATCCGGACGGCCCTGGCCATGGGTGCCGAGAAGGGCATCCAGATCGACGACCCGGCCCTCTACAACGCCGACGCCTATGCCACCGCCGAGGCCTTGGCGGCGGCCATCAAGGGCCTTCCCTACGACATCATCTTCTGCGGCCAGCGGGCCATCGACGACGACTCGGCCCAGGTCGGCCCCATCCTGGCGGAACTCCTCGGGATCCCCCAGGTGACCTTCGTCACCAAGCTGGAGATCGACGGCAAGACCGCGAAGGCCACCCGGCCCATCGAGGGCGCCCAGTACGTCATCGAGACCTCCCTGCCCTGCGTCGTCACGGCCACCAAGGGCCTCAACGAGCCCCGCTACGCCTCGCTGCCCGGGATCATGAAGGCCAAGAAGAAACCCGTGGACATCAAGAAGGCCGCCGATCTCGGTGTCTCCGGCGCCTCCAAGTCCAAGGTCGTCAAGTTCACGCCCCCGCCGGCGAGACCTCCGGGAAAGATCATCTGCGCGGACGACACCCCCGAGGGCAAGGCCGCGGAACTGGCCAAGCTCCTGCGGGAAGAGGCGAAGGTCATCTAATCTCGAATAAATAGATCACGGAGGAAGATAAAATGGCAAAAGGTGTATGGATAGTGGCGGAACAGAGGGACGGCGCCCTGAGGAAGGTGAGCCTCGAGCTGGCCAGCACGGCCCGCAAGCTCGCGGATCAGCTCGGTGACGAGGTCAGCGCCGTTCTTTTGGGTTCGGGCGTCGAGGCCATGGCCGCGGAGCTGGGGAAATACGGTGTGGACAAGGTCTATCTCGCCGACAACCCCGCCTTTGAACCCTATACGACGGACGCCTACGCCCAGGCGATCACCAAGGTAGTGAAGGAAAACGACCCGGCCGTCCTCCTGCTGGCCGCCTCCGCCCAGGGCAAGGACCTGGCGGCGCGCCTGGTGGGCTCCCTGGCGACGGGCATGGCGTCGGACTGCACGGACGTCAAGATCGTGGACGGCAAGCTCTACTGCACCCGTCCCATGTACGCCGGCAAGTGCTACGGCGAGGTGGTGGTGGACAGCTTCCCCCAGATGGCCTCCCTGCGCCCCAACGTGTTCCCCCTCGTGGAGAACGCCAAGGCCGGCGCCGTCGTCAAGTTCGAACCGGCCCTGGGTGAGCTCAAGACGAAGGTCGTCGAGATCCAGAAGGAGGCCTCGGGCAAGATCGACGTGACGGAGGCCAACATCATCGTCTCCGGCGGCCGCGGCATGAAGGGCCCCGAGAACTACGTGATCCTCGAGGAGCTGGCCGCCCTCCTCGGCGGCGCCGTCGGCGCGTCCCGCGCGGCCGTCGACGCGGGCTGGCGTCCCCAGTCGGACCAGGTCGGCCAGACGGGCAAGGTCGTCTCCCCCAACCTCTACATCGCCTGCGGTATCTCCGGGGCCATCCAGCATCTCGCCGGGATGAGCTCCTCGAAATACATCGTGGCGATCAACAAGGACCCCGAGGCCCCCATTTTCCAGCGGGCCGACTACGGGGTCGTGGACGATCTCTTCAAGGTCGTGCCCGCCCTGACGGCGGAAGTGAAGAAACTCCTGTAACATTTCAGGGATTCCCGCGGGGGGCGGCGCCACCGCCCCCCTTTTTACGGAGGCGTTATGGAGCTTTCTAAGTTTTCGATCGGTCATGAGGGGAGGGAGGTCTTCTGGAACGCGGAACACTTCGAGGCCCTTCTCTTCCTCTTCACCTTCGCGGCCCTGGGCGTCATGGCCTACGGCCTCTACCGGCGCTGGCTCATGTGGACCGCCATCGGCAAGCCCGATCCCGAGGACCGGACGTCGGACCGGAATGAGCGCATCAAGACCCTCCTCAGGGACGCCCTCTTGCAGATGAAGATCCTGAAGGACACCTACCCGGGCATCATGCACGGTTTGATCTTTTTCGGATTCCTCGTCCTCTTCTTCGGGGCGGCCTTCGACGCCACGGAGTTCCACGTGGCCGAGCCCCTCGGGATGCCCTTTCTGGTAGGCAAGTTCTACCTCTTCTTCTCCTTCCTCATGGATCTGTTCGGCCTGGCGGTCCTGGTGGGGGTCCTCATGGCCGTTGACCGCCGCTATCTCGCCAAGCCGGACCGCCTCGGCTACCGGGGCAAGCCGGACAACACCCCCGACGACGCCATCGTCCTGCTCCTCATCGGGGGGATCGTCGTCACGGGTTTCGTCATCGAGGCCCTGCGCATCTCCGTGACGTGGCAGCAGACCCCCTGGGAGGTCTGGTCCTTCGTGGGCTGGTCTCTCGCCCACGCCTTCACGGGGTTGAGCGAGGGGACGGCGAGGGCCATGCACAAGTGGACGTGGTGGATCCACACCGCCTTCGCCCTGGGGTTCATCGCCTACATCCCCTATTCGCGGATGCTCCACATCTTCACCACGTCGGCCAACTACTTCATGGCCACCCGGCGGCCCACGGGGACGCTGGAACCCATCCGGGACTTCGAGAACGCCGAGAGCTTCGGCGTGGGCACCCTGGAGGAGTTCAGCTGGAAACAGATCTTCGACGCCGACGCCTGCACCCGCTGCGGTCGGTGCCAGGACGGCTGCCCCGCCTACCTGACGGGCAAGCCCCTGTCGCCGAAGAAACTCGTCCAGGATATCAAGACCTACTGGCTCGAGAAGGCCCCCGCCGCCGTGGCGGCCCGGAAGGAGCAGCTCCTGGCCGAGGGCGTGGAGGAGTCCAAGATCCACCCGAAGATCAAGGCCCTCCTGAAGGTCCTGGACAAGGTGGACAAGGTGGTGGACGAGAACCTGCCCAAGTGTTCCGAACCGACGGAGAAGGCCCTGGTGGGCGAGGTCATCGACCTCGACGAGCTGTGGGCCTGCACCAACTGCATGTACTGCATGGAGAACTGCTCGGCCGCCATCGAGCACGTCCCGAAGATCGTCGGCATGCGCCAGTACAAGGTCCTCATGGAGGCCGACTTCGCCCCGGAGCTCCAGCTCACCTATCGCAACATGGAGAACAACTCCAACCCCTGGGGCGTCGGTTCCCACCTGCGGGCCGACTGGGCGAAGGACCTGGGGATCAAGACCCTCGCCGAGGACCCCAACGTGGAGTACCTCTTCTATGTCGGTTGCGCCGGCTCCTTCGACGACCGGGGCAAGAAGGTCTCCGTGGCCCTGGCCAAGATCCTCCAGGCCGCCGGGGTCAGCTTCGGCATCCTCGGTACGGAGGAGGGCTGCTGCGGCGATTCCGCCATGAGGGGCGGCAACGAGTACCTCTACCAGGCCCTGGCCCAGGCCAACATCGAGGTGATGAACGGCTACGGCGTGAAGAAGATCATCTGCACCTGCCCCCACGGCTACAACGCCCTGAAGAAGGACTACCCCCACTTCGGAGGCAACTACGAGGTCTACCACCACACGGAGATCATCGCCCAGCTCCTGGAGCAGCGCAAGATCAAGATCAAGAAGCCCGTGAACGACGTCCGCTTCACCTACCACGACTCCTGCTTCCTGGGCCGGTACAACCAGATCTACGACCAGCCCCGGAAGCTCATCAAGGCCATACCCGGCGCCCGTCTCGTGGAGATGGAGCGCAACCGGGAGAAGAGCTTCTGCTGCGGCGCCGGCGGCGCCAGGATGTGGATGGAGGAGCACGGCGACCGCATCAACGACGCCCGGGCCAAGCAGGCCATCGACGTCGGCGCCCAGACCATCGCCGTGGGCTGTCCCTTCTGCCTGACCATGATGAGCGACGGCCTCAAGACCCACGGCAAGGAAGAGGAGATGGTGGCCCTGGACCTGGCGGAGATCGTCTGGAAGGCCATGGGTCTCGAGGAGGAGGCCCCGCCCCCGGAGGTCTGCCAGGCCTGAGGTTAAGGCCCCTTAAGATCGATCGGCGACACGGCCCGTCTCAACGACGGGCCGTTTTTTTTACGGCGTGTGGGAGAGGCCGAGACCCCGGGCGATGGCCGCGGCCGCCACGGCGTGACCGGCGGCGGTCCAGTGGAGGTTGATGGGGAAGTAGAGATAGGGGTCCGTGCGGCCCCGCTCCCTGAGGGGGGTGAGGAGATCGATGAAGCCGACCCCGCGGCGGCGGCAGTATTCGCCCAGGCGCCGGTCGGGGTAGGAGGGGTCGAGCCCCTCCCCCTTGGGGTTACGGCGGCCGATGTTCTCGGCCCAGACGGCGGGATAGACCTGGGCGGGGCTCGGGGCGACGGCGACGACGAGGCGCCCCCCCGGCTCACGACGTCGGCCTGGAGGAGATCGACGAGGCGGCAGGTCACCTCCCAGGCCCGCGCGAGGTCCTTCGGCGGCGGGTCCCGGTAGAGGTCCTCCTCCCAGGCGAAGCCGCCCTGGCGGGCCGGGATGATCCCTTTCTCTTCCATGGCGGTCCTCAGGGCCTCGCTTCTCGCCAGGGCGTTGACGAGGGCGGCGGCGAGGGCGCTCTTGCCCAGGGCCCGGCGCCACCATGGGACCCCCTCCACCTCCCCCTTCATGGCCCTCTCTCCCCAGGCCCCCTCCCGGCGGGGCACGGGCTGGTTCTTCAGGACCAGGCGCCCCCCCGCCTCCAGGTCGAAGAAGGGCTTCTCGTAACCGTACTGGCGGGGGGTGACGTTGTCCCAGAGGTCCGTCCAGAGGGTGACGAGGAGGAGGACGACGTCGGGATTCCACCTGCGGCCCTCTTGGCGCCAGAGGAGGTACTCCTGGTCCGTCCCGTAGCCCGAGACGCCCATGTTGATCACCTCCCAGGACCCCGCCCCCTTTTCCTCGAGGCGGGCCGTGAAGATCTCGTCGTCGGCGACGCCGAAACCCCAGGCGTAGGAATCGCCGAGGACCAACAGGCGCTTCTTCCCCGTTCTGGAAAAGGGATACGCGGGGCCCCGGAAGCCGAAGCGGTTCTGGCGGACGGGGTGGCTGACATCGACCCAGTTAAAGACGTCCGCCACGTCCTCCCTGCCCGCCCAGCCCAGGAGGGGGTCGTAGCGTGTGAACTTGCCCCGTTCCGATTCGTAGGCGAGGTTCATCTTCAGGAGGTTCACGGCGGGGAGGCCCAGGAGGCGCAGGACTCCCTCGCCGACGGCGAGGCCGCAGAGGAGGCCGAAAGACAGGAGAACCAGGTACAGAAGGGGCCCGGACCGGTTCTTTTGGTCGCCCCGGACGTTCCTACCCCTGGCCTTGCCTCCCCTTGCCTTCTTTGCGCCCGTGATCAGGTCCCCCTGTCCATGTATGCCGAGGGGCTTATGCGAGGCGGCGCCTTTTGTCAAGGGCGCAGGGGTCTCCCTTGCGAGTACCCCCGTCACCGTGGTATAAGGCTCATTAACGCCGCCGACGGGCGAGTATCCGCAAAAGGAGGGTGGAATCATGGAGCAGGAGAGCGTCTATCTGAAGAAACCTTGGTTGCGGTCCTACGAGGAGGGGGTACCGGAGTTCATCGCCTACAGGGAGATCTGCCTCCCCGAGATCCTCGACGAGACGGCCGCCCGTTTCGGGCCCAACGACTGTCTCATCTTTCAGGGGACCCGCGTCTCCTTCGCGGCCTTCAAGGACATGGTCGACCGCTTCGCCGCCTGCCTGACCGATTTCGGCATCAAGAAGGGCGACGCCGTGGCCATCCTCCTGCCCAACATCATCCCCTGCGTCGCGGCCTACTACGCCATCCTGAAGATCGGGGCCATCGCCGTGATGAACAACCCCCTCTACTCCGACCCCGAGCTCGAGCACCAGTTCAACGACTCGGGTTCCAAGGTCCTCGTCACCCTCGACGTCCTCGCCAAGAGGATGATCGACCTGCGGCCGAAAACGGGGATCAGGCAGATCGTGACGACCTGTATCGGCGATTACCTGCCCCCCCTCAAGCGGGTCCTGGGCCGGTGGCTCAAGAAGTACCCCTTCGCCGACGTCCCCGGCGCCCGGGACGTCTATTCCTGGCTGGACTGCCTCAAGAGATACCCGCCCCTGGCCGGGGAGGTGAAGTCGTCCTTCGACGACGTGGCCATGTACCAGTACACGGGGGGCACGACGGGGGTCTCCAAGGGGGTGATGCTCACCCACGGCAACCTCAGCAAGCAGGTCCAGCAGCTGGAGGCCTGGTTCCCCAAACTGGGCAAGGGGGGGGAGATCATGCTCGGGGCCCTGCCCTATTTCCATGTCTTCGGCCTCTCCGTCTCCATGAACTTCTCCATCTACATGGGCTGGGCCCAGATCCTCATCCCCCGGCCCCAGCCGGAGCCCCTTCTGGAGGCCATCCGCAACTTCCGGCCCACCTTCGCCCCCCTGGTGCCGACGATGTACATCGGCATGCTCAACCACCCCGACCTCAAGAAGACGGACATGAGCTGCATCAAGGGGGCCTTCTCCGGCAGCGCCCCCCTGCCCGTGGAGGTGATCCACAACTTCGAGAAGGCCACGGGGGCCGTCATCGTCGAGGGCTTCGGGATGACGGAGACGACGCCCGTGACCCACGTCAACCCCTTCGCCGGCGGCGCCCGCAAGGTGGGGAGCATCGGCGTCCCCATCTCCGACACCCTCTGCCGGATCGTCGATCTCGAGACGGGGACCCGGGACATGCCCGTGGGCGAGGCGGGGGAACTCATCATCAAGGGCCCCCAGGTGATGAAGGGCTACAAGGACCGGCCCGAGGAGACGGCCAGCGCCCTGCGGGACGGCTGGATGTACACGGGCGATATCGCCACGATGGACGAGGACGGCTATTTCTACATCGTCGACCGCAAGAAGGACATGATCATCTCGGGGGGCTACAACGTCTACCCCCGGGACATCGACGAGGTCTACTACCAGCACCCGAAGATCCAGGAGGCCTGCGCCATCGGCATCCCCGACCCGCGGCGGGGGGAGAGCGTGAAGCTCTTCGTCGTCCTGAAGGAGGGGGAGACGGCGACGCAGGAGGAGCTCATCGAGTACGGCCGGACGAAGCTCGCCGCCTACAAGCTCCCCGTGGAGGTGGAGTTCCGCAAGGAACTTCCCAAGACGAACGTGGGGAAGGTCTTGAGAAAACAGCTCCGGGCCGAGGAGATGGAGCGGCGCAAGGCCTGAGAAAGGGCCGCCGGATAATGAAGGAGGAGGCGGGGAACCCCCGCCTCTTTTCTTTACAGTTTCTCGACGAAGGCCACTTCCCGGGGTACCTTGTAGGACGAGAGATAACGGCGGCAGTGGCGCATGATCTGCCGTTCGTCGGCCTCGTGGGCCGGGTCCCGGACGATCAGGGCCCGGACGATCTCGCCCCTCAGGAGGTCCTCCTTCCCCTCCACCCGGGCCTCCTTCACCGCCGGGTGCATCCTGAGGACGTCCTCCACCTCCTTGGGATACACGTTGAAGCCGCTGGTGATGATCATCCGCTTCTTCCGCCCCGTGATGAAGAAGTAGCCGTCTTCGTCCATCCTCGCCAAATCGCCCGTGTGGAGCCACCCCCCCCGGAGGACCTCACGGGTGGCCTCGTCGTTGTTGTGGTAGCCCCGCATGACGTTCCCCCCCCGGACGACGAGCTCGCCCTCCCGGCCGATCGGCAGGGGGGTTCCCCCCTCGTCGAGGATCGCCAGCTCCACGCCCGGGATGGGGGGACCGATGGATCCGGGTTTCTGGACGCCGAAGAGGGGATTGACGCTGCAGACGGGCCCCGCCTCGGTGAGGCCGTAGCCCTCCAGGAGGACGGCGCCGAAACGCCTGTGAAACTCGGCGAAGAACTCCACGGGCATGGCCGCGCCCCCCGTGACACAGAAGCGGAGACTGCCGAGGTCGTACCTCTCCGCCCCCTGCTGGAAGACCATGCCGATGAAGAGACGGGGAACGGCGCAGACGTAGGTGACTCCCTCGTTCTGGATGGTGTTGAAGATGCCCTCGAGGGTGAAGCGTTCCATGAGGCAGATGCTTCCCCCGACGCGGAGGGCGGCGAGCATGTTCGTGGCGGCCCCGAAGGCGTGGAAGAAGGGGATGACGGCCAGGGAGCGGTCCTCGGCGGTGCCCCCAAAGACGATCTTCAAGAGGAGGGACTGGCCGAGGAGGTTGCCGTGGGTGAGGACGGCCCCCAGGGGGCGGCCCGTGAGACCGGAGGTGTAGATCATCACCGCCCCGTCTTCCTCTCCGATGGCGACGGGGGCGGGTTTCGCATGGTAGTCGCCGACGAGCTCCCGAAAGGGCGAAGGTTCGTGAAGGCCCCGGGTGGTTAACAGGGTGGGGGGGACGGCCAGTTCGTCGGCGATCTCCCGGAAGCGGGGGGCCGTCTGTTCCTGGGTGATGAGGATCCGGGAACCGCTGTCGGTCAGGAGGTGGCCCAGCTCGTAGGGGGTGGCGAGGACGCTCAGGGTGACGGCCACGGCCCCGATCTTCTGGCAGGCGAAATAGGAGATGGGGAACTCGGGGCAGTTGGGGAGCATCAGGGCGACCCGGTCCCCCTTGCGGACCCCCAGGTTCTGGAGTCCCGCCGCCAGGGAGTCGACATATCGGTGGAACTGCCCGTAGGTGATCCGGTTCCCCTCGTGGATCAGACACACCCGCGGCGCGTGTTGTGAGCACACCTCAGCGATCATCTCGGCCAGACTGTTCATCTCTCTCCCTTCCCTTTTTGTGCAAAGATTTGCCCCCGCGGCGTCTAAGGGGACCAGTAGCGATAAAGATGTAATTTATACCACGTGACATTGCAAGGGTCATTTTCCTTGCCAAGGCGGCCGTTTTCGTATAGACGTCTCTGAGCCCGTGGGCTGCAAGATTTCCCAAGGAGGAAGAATCATGAAACGTTGCCTTCCCATCGCCGTCGCCCTTGTCCTTTGGTTCGTCTCCCCCGTCTTCGCCGCCTCCCCCGTGGGCCTCTGGAAGACCATCGACGACGAGACGAAGAAGGAGAAATCCATCGTCGAGATCTTCGAGCAGGGAGGCCGGTTCTACGGCCGGATCGTCAAGCTCCTCCAGGAGCCGGACGGCGGCAAGAGCAAGCTCTGCACCAAGTGTCCCGCCCCCGACACCAACAGGCCCATGATCGGCCTGGTCTTCCTCAAGGACCTGAGGCCCGACGGGAACGAGTTCAGCGGCGGCACCATCATGGACCCCGCCAAGGGCAAGGTCTACCGGTGCAAGATGGAGCTGGCCGAAGGCGGCAAGAAGCTCAAGGTCCGCGGCTTCCTGGGCGTCTCCCTCCTGGGCCGCACCCAGGTCTGGGAACGGGTGAACTGAGCGGGGACTTGGGGACCGTGGCCGGCGTCATCGACGGCAACGGGATCGCCGGGGCGATCCGGGCGGAGATCCGGCAACGGGTAAAGGATCTTCAGGCCCGAAGGGGCCTCGTCCCGGGCCTGGCCGTCGTCCTCGTGGGGGACGACCCGGCCTCGCGGATCTACGTGGGGCGCAAGGAAAAGGCCTGCGCCGAGGCGGGTTTCCTTTCCCGCACCCTGCGCCTCCCCCGGGAGACCCGTCAAGAGGAACTCCTGGCCGCCATCGGGGAACTCAACGCCGACCCGGCCGTCCACGGGATCCTCGTCCAGCTCCCCCTGCCGGGCCACTTGAAGGCGGCGGCGATCCTGACGGCCGTGGACCCCGCCAAGGACGTCGACGGATTTCATCCCGTCAACGTGGGCCGCCTCGTGATGGGGATGGAGGGCTTCGCCCCCTGCACCCCCCGGGGTGTGATCGAGCTCCTGGACCGGACGGGCGTCGAGATCGCCGGCAAGGAGGCCGTCATCGTGGGGAGGAGCAACATCGTGGGCAAACCCCTGGCGATCATGCTCCTGGCCCGCCACGCCACGGTGACGGTCTGCCATACCCGGACCCGCGATCTGAAAGCCGTGACGAGACGGGCGGACATCCTCGTGGCGGCGGCGGGCCGGCCGGAGATGATCAGGGCCGACATGGTGAAGGAAGGGGCCGTCGTGATCGACGTGGGGATCAACCGCCTCCCCGACGGCCGCCTCGTCGGGGACGTGGCCTTCCCTGAGGTGGCGCCCCTGGCCTCCCACATCACCCCCGTCCCCGGGGGCGTGGGGCCCATGACCATCGCCATGCTGATGCAAAACACCCTCGAGGCGGCCCTCCGGGCCGCGGCAGGGGCGTAAGGAAACGCCCAGCCCACCGACGGACGGAATGCGACGGTCGCCCATGAATCGCCACGTCGGTTCCGTCCTGCTCATACAACTGGGGGATATCGGCGACGTCGTCTTGACCCTGCCCGCCGTCGCGGTGGTCCGCCGGTGTTTCCCCGTGGCGAAGATGATCGTCGCCGTAAGGGAAAAGGCCCGGGACCTTTTGGAGGGACATCCGTGGATCGACGCCGTGGTGGGCGTCGAGACAGGTAAAAGAAATCTCCACGAAGCATTGCTCCACCAATGGCGCTTCTTTTCCCGCCTCCGAAGCTACAGGTTCGATCTGGCCTTTGATTTCCGAACGGGGACCAGGGGGGCGCTGATGGCCCTCCTGTCCGGCGCCCGAGAACGGGTTGGCTTCCACGAGCGGGGCAGCCCACCGTGGAGGCGGTTGTGTTTTCATCGCCTCTATCGCCGTGAGTACCAGCTGGGGGAGCCCGTGGCCGTTTTCTACGCCAGTCTCCTTGCCTGTCATGGTCTGACCATCGCCGATGAGGATCTGAAGGTGTGGTTACCCGTCTCTCCGGAACGGGAAGAAAAGGTCGACATACTCCTCCGCAACCTGGGGGCGGCACCGAAGGAACCATTGGCGGCCCTTCAGCCCTGTTCCCTTTGGAGGTACAAGGAGTGGGACATCAGGCGATACACCGCTCTGATGGAAAGACTCCGGGCAAGACAACCCTGGACCTTCGTCTTGACGGGTTCCCCGGAGGAACGGGAGCGGATCGCGGCGTTGCAGCGTCAATGCCTTCTCCCGGAGAACGTGGTCATCAACCTGGCGGGGAAGACGGACATCGGGGACCTCCCCGCCCTTTTCCGCCGCTGCGCCCTTTTCATCGGTCCCGACAGCGCCGGGCTGCATATCGCCGCCGCCGTCGGGACACCGACGGTGGGCATATTCGGGCCTTCCTCACCCGCCTCCTGGGCCCCCCGAGGAGAAAGACACGCCGTGGCCGCCAAGGATTTCCCCTGTGTCCCCTGTCGCCGGAAGGGGTGCGACGATGAAGGCGGTGTCAGCAAATGTCTGGAAGAGTTAACGGTCGATGAGGTTTGGTCGGTCGTGGAGAGGCAACTGTCCTAGGTCTGTCTCTCAATATAAGGGGTAGCCCGGCCGGTTAAGATCACCCATTAGTTGACGGCGAAGAGAATGAGGCGGCCCGAATCGGGATGGTACCACTCCCCGATCTTGGTGAGGTCCCGGGCCTTCATCTCTCGCAGGAGGTCATAGCGGCCCGGCGGCCAGTGCTTCTCTTCCCAGACGAAATATTTGATGCCCTCCGTTTTCAGCGCGTCGATGAATTCCCCGTAAGAGCGCCCGATCATCGTCGGGTAAGACCTCCGATAACGGTCCGGGTAGGGGGCGCCGGGGACGTTAAGGTTGGCGTAGAGGGAGACGTAGCGCATCCCGACGCCGGCCGTGAGAATCGGTATCTCTTGGTCCGCTTTTTCCCGGTGGGCGATGGTCAGCCCGATATCTTTGTAGACGACCTTGTCCCGTTCCCGGGGGCTGAGATCCCGGGGCAGGGTGATCAGGACGACCGCCGCCGCCACGAAGAGGACCGCCGCCGTCCGCCGCAGGTGGAGGGACTTGACCATTGTCTCCAGTATCCGCTCGTAACCATGCCCGAGAAACACGGCGGCGGGGATGAACATGCAGATCAGCCAGCGTTGCTCGATCGCCCAGTTGGAAAAAAGATAAATATAGAACATGACGAAAAAGGTGCACATTAGGGAAAGAAAATAGGGGCGGTCCCGCTCCAGGGCCTCACCCGTCCCGGCTCGGGAAACGCCTACGACCATGACGAGGAGGAACAAGTAGTGAAAGGCCTCCAGGGAGCTGTACAGGATGATACCCAGGGGGAACAGCCAAAGGAGGGTGGAGGCGAAATTAAAGAACTCCGTGGGGACGGGGGGAGGGGGCGTCTGAGCCAGGGCCTTCAGGGTCGCGGCGGTATCGGTGTAATTTTTAATCGTTCCATTGAGGACGTCAAGGAAATGCCAGCGGGCGGTCAGAGCCTCCCACAGAGCACGGGGGAGTGCCAAACCCGCCATCAATAACGCCCCCACCCAGGGAAGCAGAAAGGAAGAAATACGCGCCGTGAGCCTCCCGCCCCGGCGAAAAGGCAAAAAGCCCAGGGAGACGAGGAAGAAAAAGATCCCCTCTTGGCGGTTCAGTACGGCCCCCAGAAAGAAGAGGGAGCTCAAGGCGAGGAACCACGGCGGTTTCCACGGGGATCGGGCGAAGTAGAGGATCCCGTAAGCGGAAAAAAGCCAGAAGACAGGGTCGCGGAGCATCTGGGCGCCGGCGAAAACCAAGGTGGGGAGGACGGCGAAGGTCAGGCTGACCAGGAGAGCCGCGTCGCCACGGAGGTACAATTGGCTCAAGCGGTAAACGGGGAAGAGGAGCCAGACGCCCAGGATGACGGATACGGCGTAGGCGGCGGCGATCCAGTTTCCCGCGAGAGGGTACACGGCGGCGATGAAAAAGGGGTATAGGGAAAAGAAAAAACTTTCACGTGTGTCTATGACGTTCCAGAGGCCGTGGTAGATGATTCGGGCATGGTCGATGTAGTAGGCGGCATCGGAATTGGGCACGCCGCTCACCACGGCGGTGTAAATGCGGAGAACCAAGGCGATCGCCAAGACGACGGCAAAGGGGAAGGACGGCCGCGCCCACAGGCGGCGCAACGCCCCATAGGATTGATGCCAGGCCGTCATGATCTCTTATCTCGCATGCAGTCCTCGTGGCTACCCTAAAGGGGTCATGAAACCCAGATGCGCCTCCGTCGGTTAAAGGGATAGGAGAAGATAACGCTTTGTGAAACCGTCATATTTGAGGATCCTATTTGCAGGGTGTGCCGGGTGTCAATGGCGATTTTCGCCGGCCCTCGCAAGGCGATTCTCTTTAAGGGCTGACGGGATAATAGGACGTTTCTCCCGGACAAGGATCTCGGGGGTTACCATAGCTTTTCAAAATCCCCGGGACGATAGGTCTTGTCCACGTCCTCGAAGTAGGTGTCCCGCCGATTCCTCAGAAAGTGGTCCACCTTCTCCCGGTTCAGGAGACGGTAGATCATGGCGATAGGCGTCAGGACGAGAAAGAAGAGGGCCGAGAGGATGAGGCGGGAGTTGAAGGCCCCCAGGGTCCGGGCGAATCTCATCCAGAGAGCGGCGACGTAGGCCGTCGGGCGGCTGTCGAAGGCGTTGCCCAGGCAGAGGGCCGCGGCGAGCCACAGGAGGACCTCCAGGCGGAAGACGAGATAGGCGACGAGGAGGGCCAGGGCCAGGAGACTGACGGTTTTCAGGCGCTCGGTCGGCGACATCGTCAGAAGAGGGTGTAGATGAAGGGGGCCACGGCGGAGCCGCCGGCGAAGATCAGGACCGCCACGAGCAGGAGCATGACGATCATGGGCAGGAGCCACCACTTCTTGCGTTCCTTGAGGAACCCCCAGAGGTCTTTGAGAATCTCCATCTTAATCCTTCCGTCGATGGTTTTGCGGCGCCCTTACCACTTTTGCCAGGGCCTGTGCAATCACTTCGTGGCCATGCCTGTTGAGGTGGTCGTCGAGGACGTAGAAGTCCCCCTCCCCGAGGAGATCGGAGAAATCGAGGACGATCATGTCCTTGATATAGGCGGGGTAGGAACCGGAGGCGATCCTCTCCTTGAGGGCCCGGGGGAACGGCCGGTTGTCGTCGGGGTTGCGGCCGTTCATGACGAAGGCGACGAGTTTGACACCGTCTAGGGGGACGCCCGCGTTGACGATGGTCTTGAGGAACAGCTCCGCCTCGTCCCCCAGGTCTTCCCTTGGCCGGGGGGCCTGGAGTTCCTCGAAGCGCTTCTTGAGTTTGAGGTACAGGTACTTGCCGGGGTAATAGGACCGCGATCTTTGGTAGAGGTCCACGTAGCGGTCGTACTCCTCCCGGGTCATCGTCCGGAGGCGGTTGCCGGACTCGAGGAAGGCGTAGTTCTCCTCCCGGTCGTTGCCGCAGTACTGGATGATCACCCAGCGGAGGTTCCCGGCGGGCACCCTTTTCAAGATCATCATCTCCCGCGCCGTGCCGTAGGAGGAGACGGCGGTGTTTAGGACCTTCAGGCCCGTCTTCCTCTCGAGGACCTTGGCGAAGGTCTCCTCCTGCTCCACCCCCCAGCCCATGGCGAAGGAGTCCCCCAGGACCACGACCTCGGGGCCGTCGAGGGCCCCCTCCTCGTCCCGGACTCCCAGGGAGTTGACCCGGTAGCGGTTCGTGAACTCCCTCCCCCCGAAGTCGCAAACGCCGGGCCTGAGGGTGTAGCCGAGGCCGGGGTCGAAACGGGCGCAGGCGGGCTCGAACTGGATCGTGGGCCGCTCGCGGGCGTACAGGTAGCCCACCATGTTGCGGACGCGCATGGGCATGGCCCTGAGAAAGGCCGGTCGGTGGAGGCACAGGTAGAAGAAGCCCTCGAAGAGGCCGAGGACGAGGAGGATGAGGAGGACGTTGACGAGGATGATCCGGAGGGGCTTCTTCATCGTCAGTCGAGGATCAGATCGGCCTTCCAGTCCCGGGATTCCTTCCAGGGGGGCTGGGCGGTCTTGTCGAAGACGAAGTCGCCGATGACGAGGTAGTCCATGTCGGTCCTCATGAAGCAGCGGTAGGCGTCCTCGGGGGTACAGACGATGGGTTCGCCCCGGACGTTGAAGCTGGTGTTGACGATGACGCCGTAGCCCGTCCGCTCCTGGAAGGCCTTGATGAGGGCCCAGAAGCGGGGGTTCGTCTCCCGGTGGACCGTCTGGAGGCGGGCGGTGAAGTCGAGGTGGGTGACGGCGGGGATGTCGGAGCGGACGGTGTAGAGCTTATCACGGATGGGGAGGCGGTGGTAGTCGGGGGGCAGGGCATGGCGCCTCTCCCGGCGGACCTCGGCGATGAGGAGCATGTAGGGCGAGGGCTTGGCGAGGTCG
>Ga0208824_1001752_pt1 | contig 18492 bp, 13 predicted proteins | sample AD_JPNTR3_MetaG_FD_184447 | JGI IMG/M metagenome (GOLD analysis project Ga0208824, IMG submission 184447) | Active sludge microbial communities of municipal wastewater-treating anaerobic digesters from Japan - AD_JPNTR3_MetaG (SPAdes) (version 2) | ecosystem: Engineered > Bioreactor > Anaerobic...
TGAAGACCGCCCTCTATAAACAAGGCCTGGAATTGCTTACCCAGGTGCGCCTTTCGGGTAAGCCCGATCCCGAACCCTCGCGGGCTTCTAACAAACAGTTCCACCAACGCCATCAACGTCAACTCCAGGCGATCTCTTCTAACCTTTGCACCTGACTTTTGTCAGTCAACCAGACCGCGCACCTGTATCAGATGAGCCTCTACATTGACCAGCTGGCGAAGGACCTCAAGCGCAAGCCGTTGGAGATCAAGAAGCTCATCGGCCTGAACCTGGTGGCGGATGGCTGCAATGACATGCTCAACGGTTTGCTCGGCGGGTGCGCGGGCACCAACTACGGTGAGAACAACTCGCTCATGGCGATCACCCGCAACTACTCCGTGGCGGTCTTGATGGCGGCCGGCGCCATTGCGATGGCGTTGGGCTTCATCGGCAAGCTGGCCGCGCTGGTGAATACGATTCCTGTGGCCGTGACCGGCGGCCTGGCGATCTACCTCTTCGGCGTGATCGGCAAGCAGGGTATCGCGTTGCTCCAGAGCGAGAAGGTCAACCTCTTTGACCCGAAGAACCTGGCCATCGGCGCTGTGATCCTGGTCCTGGGTATCGGCGGCAACCTGGCGCTGCCGAATGGGCTGTTCCCGTTTAGGGTCCCAATCCTGTTCCCGGATGGCATTCCGGCGATCGTTTTCGCGGCCATTGTCGGCATTTTGCTCAACGCGCTGTTCCTCATCCTTCCGCCGTCAAAGTTTGGCGTCCAAGAACGCGCGAATGTCGAGTTTTAATAGCTGCTAGCCCCTGAGGGCGCAGTAAATGAGCTGCAGAGGGCGCAGAAAGCGCAGAGGTTGAAGCGAAAGATCTCTGTGACTTCTGTGTCCTCTGTGGCTTCCACAAAGGAGTGTGCTATGCGACCATTCGACTATTACCGACCTGAAGTTTTCGAGGAAGCCTTCCGCTGGTTGCTCCTGCCCGATAAAAAGGTGTTGCCGCTGGCAGGTGCGACGGATCTGATTCCCATGGTCCGTGACGGTCTGTGGCAGCCCGATGTTGTGGTGGACATCAAGGGATTGCCCGGCATGGGTGATATCGTGGTGACGGAGGAGGGGCTGCGTGTGGGCGCGGCGGTGCGGATGACGGAGCTCATCCATCACCCGCTGGTGAACAGCACGCCCTGGAATCTGTTGGCGCAGGCAGCGGCGGCGATGGGTAACGAGCAGATCCGCAATCGCGCCACTCTCGGCGGCAATCTGTGTACGGCCTCGCCCGCGGCGGATTCGGCGCCGGCGCTGCTGACGCTGGAAGCCCTGGCGTTGATTCGCGGCCCAGAGGGCGAGCGGCGTGTGCCCATCGCGTCCTTTTTCGTTGGCCCGCGCAAGACGGTGCTCCAAAAAGGCGAACTGTTGGTGGGGGTGCTCATCCCCGCGTTACCGGAAGGTACGGCGGGGACCTATGTGAAGTTGAGCCGTCGCAAGGCAGGCGATCTGGCCATTGTGGGGGTGGCGGCGCTGGCGTCTCCCCGGAATGGTGGTTATGAGTGGCGTCTGGCGCTGGGCGCCGTCGCGCCCACGCCCATCCGCGCGCCGGAGGCCGAGGCCGCGCTCAATGCCGGGCATGATGCCGCCGCTATCGAGCGGGCGATGCACTGTGCGTTTGACGCTTGCTGCCCGATTGACGACGTCCGCGCCAGCGCCGCGTATCGCCAGGCCATGGCGGGACGCATTACCCAGCGGGCGATTGAGGGCGTGCTGGAGAGATTATCGTAATGCGACTCGCGCGCTGCGTAAAAATTTGCAAGCGCTGCGCGTGACGCATGACGCATTACGAAGTACGCATCAGTGAGGAGCAAACCATGCTACATGAAATTACTTTGAATATCAATGGTGAACCCTATCCCGTCATCGTGAAATCTCATTATACGCTGGCGCGCGTGCTGCGTGAGCAGCTGGGGTTGACCGGCACGAAAATCGGTTGCGAGAATGGGGAATGCGGCGCCTGCACAGTGTTGCTCGATGGGGCGCCGGTCAATTCTTGCCTGGTCCTGGCGGTCGAGGCTGAGGGGCATGAGATCGAGACGGTGGAGAGCCTCAGCCGGGGCGGCGACCTGCATCCCCTGCAGAAAGCCTTCATCGAGCACAACGCCATTCAGTGCGGCTTTTGCACGCCGGGGATGCTGATGTCGTCGAAGGCGCTGCTGGCGCGCAACCCGCATCCTACGGAGGAGGAGGTCCGCGAGGCGCTGGTGGGCAATCTCTGCCGCTGCACCGGCTATGTGCGGATTGTGGAGGCGGTGCTGGAGGTTGGACGGAAGGCCGGTGTTGGAAGCTGAAAGCTAGATGCTGGAAGCTGGAGGCTGGATGCTGGAAGAACGAGTAGTCAGCAACGCGCAGCAAGGTGGAGCTAGAAGGCCCCTGCGGACCCGTGACCGACTGGCAACCCGTCACAAGTTCTCTAATCTGGAGAGTATAGAGCATGATGATTATGAATGAACAAACTTCAAATCCTGTTGGTAAAAGTGTCCCGCGCGTGGATGCGTTTGAGAAAGTGACTGGCGCCGCAAAGTATGTGGATGACATGAACTTCGGGCCGGCATTGCTGTACGGCAAGATCGTGCACAGCCCCATAGCCCACGCGCTGATCAAAAAGATTGATGTGAGCAAAGCCCTGGCCCTCCCCGGCGTGAAGGCGGTGGTCACCGGTCAGGACAATCCCACGCGGTTGGGGCTGTATCTCAAGGACCGCTTCATCTTCGCCTATGACCGGGTGCGGTATGTCGGCGAGTCGGTCGCCGGCGTGATCGCTGTCAGCGAGGAGATCGCAGAGCAGGCGGCGAAGCTCGTCGAGGTCGAATACGAGGCGCTACCGCCGGTTTTCGATCCCTATGCGGGCGCACAGCCCGACGCGCCGCTCCTCCACCCGGACCTGGGGCAGTATGAGGTCGTCAACTTCATCTTCCCTGAACCTGGCACCAACATCTCCGAACATTTCAAATTGCGCAAGGGTCAGGTGAGTGACGCCGGCGTCTCTGAGGAAGTCTGGGCGCAGTGTGCGGCGATCGTTGAAGACACATACACCCTGCCGCAGATCCAGCACGCCCCCATCGAGACGCATGTGGCGGTGGCGCAATGGAATCCCGATGGGCAGGTGACGTTGTGGTCGGCGTCACAATCGCCGTTCGCACAGCGCGATCTGGTGGCGCAAAGCCTGGGCATCCCGCACGGCAATCTGCGCGTGATTTCGCCCTACATTGGCGGCGGTTTCGGCGGTAAGGCCGGCATCTCCATCGAGGCCAATGTGGTGTTGATGGCGAAAGCGGTGCCGGGGCATCCCGTCAAAGTGCGGATGAGCCGTGAGGAAGAGTTCGTCGCCACCAACGTGCGCCAGAGCCTCGTGGGCAAGTACAAGATCGGCTGCGACAAGGACGGCAACCTGCTGGCGATGGAGCTCGCCTACTACTTCGGCGGGGGCGCGTACAACGACTACGGCGTGAATATCGCCCGCGCCGCCGGCTATTCCTGCACTGGCCCGTATGACGTTCCCAACGTCAAGGGGGATTCCTACTGCGTCTACACCAATCATCCCATCGGCTCGGCGATGCGCGGCTTCGGGATGCCGGAAATCCACTGGGGCCTGGAGCAGATGCTGGATCGGCTCGCCGAAGCCATCGGCAGGGACCCGGCGGACTTCAAACGGCAGAACTGCATCCGCCCTGGCGATGTGATTCTCACCGGCATGATCATGCCGAACGTGGATCTGCCGCAGTGCATTGACCGGGTCAAGGCCGCCATCGGGTGGGGGCAGGTGAGCGCCCCTTCCGCCCCGCACAAACGCCGGGGCAAGGGCCTGGCGATCATGTGGAAGGCGCCGGCCATGCCGCCCAATCCCGGTAGCTCGGCGATTGTCCGCTTCAACGAGGACGCCACGCTCAACGTCTATGTCTCCGGGCAGGAGATCGGACAGGGCGCCTTCACGGTCGCGGCGCAGATGGCGGCGGAAGCGCTGGGCATTCCCTTCGAGTGGGTGCGCGTCTCGGCCAATCCCGTGGACACCAAATACAGCCCTTACGAATGGCAGACCGTGGCGAGCCGCCTGACCTGGTCTATGGGCAACGCGGTGAAGGCGGCGGCGGAACATGCGCGCGCGCAGATTCTTGACATCGTCGCCAAATACTGGAACGAAGACCCGGCGGACCTGGACATCAGAAACGGCGTGGTGATCTCCTATAAATCGGAGCGGGAACAGCCGCTTCAAAAGATGGTGGTCTATGGCCTGCCGAACGAGAATTTCGAGGGATGGCAGGGCGGGCCGATCGTCGGCACGGGGAAGTTCATGCCCACTTACGTGACCGGCCTGGATCCGGAGACCGGCCAGGGCGCGCGGGCCGTCGTCCACTACACCGTGGGGGCGCAGGCGGTCGAGCTGGAAGTAGACACTGAGACCGGGCAGATTGAGGTCCTCAAGATCGCGAGCGCCTACGACGTGGGCAAGGCCATCAACCCCGACCTGGTGCTGACCCAGATCGAGGGAGGCGCTGTGCACGGCCTGAGTTCTGCCTTCGAAGGCATGTTCTTCGACGAGCACGGGCGGTTGCGCAACTCCAGTTTCGTAGACTACAAGATCGCGACCGCGCTGGATGCGCCGCGCGAAATCCATGGCGACATCGTGGAGACGCCGCTGGAGGATGGTCCGTGGGGCGCGCGCGGCGTCGGTGAGCACGTGATGGTGCAGACGGCGCCAGCTATCGCCAACGCTCTGTACAATGCGCTGGGCGTGCGCTTCAATCACCTGCCCCTCTCGGCGGAAAAGGTTTACCTGGCGCTTCACGGGGACGAGGACCTGGTGTGCAAGGCATGATGGGGAAGCGCCGGGCACATTTCGCCACGTTGATCGCTGCGCTGGTTCGTGAGACCCCCGACGCCCCTGCGCCGGGGGTCACATTTTACGGGCGTTGGTGATCCTGGCGGTGGAAATTGTGCTTGCTCTCCTGCGGCGTTAGCGGATTATGTTAGTTTTTGGTGAGTGTCACACGCTCTTAACACAACAGTTATCCTATCGCTTCCCCTTTTCTATGGTATAATTTGGTAAGAAAGCTCTCAGGGTGTATAATCGGGATGACTTCCAGTGAGAGGGACGATATGGATATGGGCGCAAAGATTCTGTATGTGGAAGATAACCCGGACAATCGTTTGTTGGTGCGCCGCATTCTCATGATTGAGGGATACACCGTCATCGAGGCGGCCAACGCTTTTCAGGGTCTTGAGGTTGCACAGCGTGAGATTCCCGATCTCATTCTGGTGGACATGAATCTGCCGGAGATGGACGGGTATGCGTTGACGCGGCGCCTGCGGGAGATCCCTGAACTGCGCCAGGTGCCTATTGTGGCCATGACGGCCAACGTCATGCACGGGGACCGTGAGAAAACTCTGGCAGCGGGCTGTAGCGGTTATATCCCCAAACCCATTGATGTGGACTTGTTGCCTGAGCAAATCGCACGTTTCCTGCACCTGGAGAGTTATGATGAAGGGTAAGCCCAAACAACCATGGGACGCGGTTATCCTGATCGTCGAGGATAACTTCAACAATTTCCTGCTGATGACGCGCTTGCTGGCTTTCCTGGGGGTCAAAAAATGCGAATGGAAAGCCTCTGGTTGGAAAGTGCTGGAGTTCGCCGAGACCCTGGGGGAAATTGACCTCATTTTGATGGATTTGATGCTCCCCGATGCTGACGGCTTCGAGTCGTTGGCCTCCTTACGCGCTCATCCCCAGCTCAAGAATGTGCCCATTGTAGCGGTCACTGCCAACACCGCCCAGCCTTTTGTGGACCGTGCCCGGCAGGTGGGTTTCGATGGTTTTATTGGCAAGCCTCTGGATCCCGACCGCTTCCCTGAGCAGGTTCGCCGGATTTTAGCGGGTGAGGAGGTATGGGAACCGGAGTAAAAGCGTTTGCACCACCGGGTTCTCCTTCATCTTCAACGTCCTCTGCGCCTCAGGCGACGTTCACAGCTGCTACCGCGCGGGCGTTGCCTACGACTGGCATGCGCGGTGGTTTGGGACGGACGCTGTTGACGGCTTTTTTAGCGCTGACGATTGTGCCTTTCGCCCTGATTGGCTGGTATATTGTGGCTCAGAACCGCATCAGCCTGCAGCAAGAAGCCACCAACAAACTGCAGTTAATTGCTACCTTAAAAGCTGAAAATCTGGAATCGTGGTTGCAGGCTCGGGCGCTGCTGTTCCGTTCTGCCCTCGAGGCGACGGGAGACGCGGGTCTTGCTGGCGTCTCGAGTGATTTCTGGCTTGCCGTCCAGCGCAAGATGCCGGAACTACAGGGCGCTTTGTGGTCGCACGACGCGGAGCAACAGGTGTGGGGGGAGTGCACCTTGCCTGAGCCGCTGGCCACTGCCCCTTGTGAGTCCTTCACGGCGGCGCCGGAGGGGCGCGCTGGAGCGCCGGTCGCTATTGCTTTTCCCGAGGCCGCAGAAGTGCTCGTGCTCTGTTTTGACCCCGCTGTGCTGAGGCAGAACCTGCAGCTGGATGTAGCTCTGGGACAGACAGGGCGCGTGTATCTGGTGCAGGGGGATCACGTCTGGCTGGGGGATCAGACCACCGCGCCGGCGACGGCTTTGCCTGAAGGCAGCTGCGTCGCGCTGGCTGGTGCAGCGGCGACAAGCGCCTGGTATGCCAACGCGGCGGAGGTCCCCGTTGTGGGCGCCTATTCCCCGCTTGCCGGGGCGGATGTGGGGATTTTGGTCGAGCAGGAGCAGAGCGAGGTCCTGGCTCCTACGGAGCTCATCGAGACGACGGTGATCAGTGGTTTGCTCTCCGTGGTGCTGCTGACGACGGTGATTTCGGCGCTCGTGATTCGTCAGATCACTCGTCCGGTCATCCGGCTCACCGAGTCGGCGCTGGAGATGGCGGCGGGTAACCTCGATCAGCACGTGCCGGTGGCGTCCCGCGATGAGATCGGCATTCTCACGTATGTCTTCAACCAGATGGCGGGCGAGCTCAAATCGCTCTACGAGGATCTGGAAGCCAAAGTCGTCGCCCGCACTGAATTATTGCAGAAGGCCAACTATCAAATCCAACGCCGCGCGATCCAGTTGGAGGCCAGCCTGGAAGTGAGCCAGGCGGTGACGTCTATTCGAGATCCCCAGGCCCTGCTGGAGCGGGTGGCGGATCGTATCCGTGATTGTTTTTCCTACGTTTCCGTCGCGGTGTACCTGGTGGAGCCGGGGGGGGCGGAAGCGCATCTGCACGCCGTCAGTCCTGCAGGCATCCAATGGCCGGAAATCGTGCATGCTGGCGATGGCACAGTGATTGGGCGAGCCTTGCGGAAGGGCAGCTCGCAGGTCATCCATGAGCCCCTCGATGGAGAGGAGCCGGAATGGAATCGCCGCATCACCTCGTATGTCAGCACGCCGTTGCAGATGGAGCGGCGGGTGTTGGGAGTGTTGGCCGTTCGTAACTCCGGGTACGAGAGCCTGCAGGAGGACGACGTTAAGGTGCTCGAGCACCTGGCGAATCAGGTCGCCATTGCTCTGGAGAATGCCCGCGCTTATGAACGCGAACGTCTGGCGGCGCAGCAGCTCGAAGACAACGAGGCTTTCAAGGCGCGCTTTCTGGCGAATATGTCGCACGAGCTCCGCGGCCCGCTCAACTCCATTCTGGGATTCTCCCGGCTGATGTTGAAGGGCTTTGATGGGCCGTTGACTGAGGAGCAAGCCGCTGACCTGCAACGCATTCACAGCAACAGCCAGCAGCTGTTGGACCTTATCAACGATATTCTGACCATTTCTGAGATTCAGGCAGGACTGTTGGATCTTCGCTACCAGGTTGTGGACTTGCGGGAGTTGCTCCTCAGCGTGTTGCCGACAGCGAGCGCCATGATTCGGAGCCATGACGTGCAGCTGGTCCATGAAATCTCGCCGCAACTGGCGCCTATCCGTGGCGATCCCGACCGCATCCGACAAGTCTTATTGCATTTGCTCTCCAATGCGGCCAAATTCACCAGACGGGGGGAGATCGGCATCCGCGCCTGGTCTGATGATGAGGTGAGTTACGTGGGCGTCCGTGACACCGGGATGGGGATTTATCCCCAGGACCGTGAACGGATCTTCTCCGGTTTTGAAAAAGCGCATGTCCCGGCGGCGAATCCGGCGGGTGAAGGAGACGTCACAGAGGAGGCCGCGCAACCCGCGGGAGCGGGCCTGGGATTGGCCTTGTGCAAGGAGTTCGTTGAGCTCCATGGGGGGCAGATCTGGCTGGACAGCGAAGTTGGCAAGGGCAGTACCTTCACGTTTTCACTGCCCGTGGCGGAAACGAAAGACGCTAGAGGCCGCGAAATACACCGGGAATTTTGAGATTGCTGGAACAGGTTGAGCCGTCACGTGCGAAGGTGTGAAGGTGCGAAGGTGCGAACGTGAGTGACTCGCCGATTCGCTATTTTCGAGGGAGACACCATGTGCTGGCGCACACCATCCCAAAATGCAAATGTGAGGTAAACTGTTCAGCCTGGCGCCAGGTAGCTAGACGGCGATGGAGGAACCTTTGTGAACTGTAGCTTTTGCCCCACCCCCTGCCCCCTCCCCAACGGCGCATACGCCGTTGGGGAGGGGGAGAAAAAATAGGGGTTTTGCAGGCGGGCGTCGCCCGCCTGCAAAACCCCACAAAAAAAGTTCCCCTTCCCCCCGCGCTGCGCGGGGGGAAGGGGACAGGGGATAGGGGGCAAAAGTTGATTCTCAATCTTCAGCAGTCGCCAGGAAATCTTCCGTTTTTTAGTCAGCGGCTGAACAGTTATCATGTGAGCCATAACCCGTGAGCAGAGGCTGCGACAGCTCTCTTCTCACTGCTCTCTATTTTCGAAGGAGCGCCATGCAGAGTGGGGAACAGCTAAAATCGCGACCGCAGGAGGATGCGGAGAACTCGCAGGTAGCCACTGCGGAAGTTACCTTGCAGGAAGTCCAACGCTGGCGAGCGCAGCTGGCGCACGGCCTGTTGGTGGCCGCTGCGATCGTCGGCCCGCTGGCGCTGGCCTTCAGCGCTTACGGCGTTTATTTGCGGGGGTATTTCACCCTGATAGTCGCCTATGGTGTGGCTTACCTGTTGGTGTTGGTCCTGGTCTTCTGGCGCAAAGTGCCCTATGCCCTCCAGGTAGGGGGGATTTTGCTGCTGCTCTACGTGCTGGGTCTAGCGGACCTGCTGGTTTTTGGCTGGAAGGAAGACGCCCGCCTGTTTTTCATGGCGTTGGCGTTGCTGACCTCCCTGTTCTACGGCGTCCCGCAGGGTTTTGCAGCGCTGGCATTGAGCAGCCTCACACTTCTCACGGTGGGCATGTTGGGGGTGAGGGGAGTCTGGCCGTTGCCGCCGCTCAACGATCCCATGCTCGTCGGCCCGGTGCCGGTCTCGTTGGTGAGCGACATCGTCTCGCTGGCGTTGCTCAGCACCATGCTCATCGTGATCCAGCGTTATCTCGTGCCCCGTTTCACCGCCGCGATGACCGCGGTGCGTGAGCGGGCGGCCGCAGTGGAGCGCGAAAAGGCTGAGGTCAATGCCCGTTCGCAAAACCTCCAGCAGGTGAATTACGCTCTGCAGCGGCGTGTCTTCCTGCTCGAAGGCGCCCTGGATTTTGCCTCTGAGACGAGCTCCTTGCTCGATCTGGCGCCCTTATTGAGCCGCGCCGTCGAGGTCTGCGCCAGGATTTTTGAGCTGCATCACGTCGGCCTTTATCTGCCGGACGAGGAGGGCCAGGCGTTAGTCCTGCGGGCGTCTTCGTCGGAGGCGGGCCGGCGTCTGATGCAGGAGGCCTTCCGGATGCCCGTGCGCGGCACGCTTCTGGGGGGAGTGTGGCAGCAGGGACGTTCGCGGATTTTCGCTGCCCATGATCCCCTGGAGCCCTGGCGTTTACGGGAGGCGCGTTCGATGGCCTTGCTGCCCTTGCGGCACGGCGAGCGCACGCTGGGGGTGTTGGATTTACAGAGCCTCGAGGCTGATTTCTTCGACGTGGATGAGCTGCAGGTGCTGGATTTGGCGGCGGGGCTGCTGGCGACGGCGCTCGCCAATGTCTCCCGTGTGCGCGATCAGGCCGCGATTCTGGAGGCCACCAGTCCCTTCTACAGATTAGTGCAGCGTTTTGCCCAGGCCCGCACCGAGGAGGAAGTCTACGCCGCCATTCTGGAGACCGTGCAGGAGACTTTCCCCCACCGGGCTTTTCTCCTGATTCCGTCTGAGGACGGCGCTTACGCGACGTTGACGGCGGAGCTCCGCGGCGAACACCTCCGTTTCCCTGGCCTGCAGTCCCCCTGGATGCGCTGGTTTGCGGAGGAGGCGTTGATCCCGGGAGTCTTGCAGGCGGAGAAGCCGCTGCTGGTCACTGATGTCGCCGCGCCTGAAGCGTCGGGGTGGAAGACCGACGATCTCAACGCCCTGGCGCGCCTGGCGACGCAGGGGCAATTGCGGAGCCTGGCCTGGGTGCCTTTTCACGAGGAGGGGCGCCTGCTTGGCATTCTGGGGGTCCTCTTCAACACCTTGCATCCCTTCGAACCGACTGAAGCCCTGCTGTACGAACAGCTGCTGGAACTGGCAAGCGCCGCCTTACAGCGCTTGCGGATGGTGCGCTCCGCTCGACAGCGGGTGGAAATGGAACAGCAGTTGCGCGGCTTCTCGGACCAGCTGGCGGACATCTTTGACCTGCCGATGTTGGCTTCCAAAGCGGCGCGGGCATTGCAGACGCTGGTGGATGTGGATGGCGTCCTGGTCAATCTGACGCCTCCGGCCGCTCCGGTGGAGGAGGAACTATGAAATCACGCACACCTGGCGCTCCACAAGGGAACGCGCTCGTGGAACAGGAAACGCAATTCCGCAACTGGCTGCTTGAACGGTTGCTGCAGTTTTCCGTCGCCATTGGCGTGGCGGTGCTCTTTTTCTGGATTCCTGCCGTCATCAGTCGCGGCTTTTACTGGCAAGTCCCCATTATCCTGATATTGTTCGGAGTGTTGGCGGCGCTGGCTTTTATCAAAAGCTTGCCCCCTCTGCTGCGCATCAACGTCGTCTTGCTGTTGCTGTTGCTGATCGGCGTGTACATTCTGGCGCAGAACGGCCTGGTGGGTGCCGGACGGCTCTGGCTGGTGTTGGTGCCGCTGCTGGCGACCTTGCTGCTGGGACCCCAGGGGTTGGGACTTTGGGGGGCGCTGGCGATTGGCAGCTACGCCGTGATTGCCTGGAATTACTCCCGCGGGCGGTTGCTTCCCCTGCAAGCCCAAAACCCCTCTGATCTGGGGTCGTGGGGGATGGAGTTCTTGGTGCCCTTCGCCGTGACGCTGATTTTGGGGCTGATCATCAACGAGTATCGGAAATTCCTGTTCCGTTCCATGGAGGAATTGCAGCGCAATGCAGAGCTCGCCCGCCGTTTGCAGCTGCAGGCGCAGGAGGACGCGCGGCGGGCGCGCCGCGAGGCGACCCGTCTGGACCAGGTGGCGCTCCTGGCGCGCACCTTGGGGCGTATCCGCAATCGAGAAGAACTGCTGCAACTGCTCGTGCAAGAATTGGTGCGGACCTTTGAACTTTATCAGGCCAATTGCTTCCTCGTAGATAGCCGGGGTGAGCGTCTGGAGCTCGTCGCGGCGGCAGGTGCGCAGGGACAGGCCCTGGTGGACGCCGGCTGGGTACTCCCCGTCGGCGGGGACTCGTTGCCGGGGCGGGTGGCGCAGCTGGGAAGAGCCGAAACCGCTATCCCTGTCGGTGATGAGCGTTTCCCCTTGCGCAGTGCCGAAGCGGCGCTGCCCTTGTTGTTCGGCGGCGAACTGCTGGGAGTCCTGGGAATCTACGGCAGCGGCGAGCCCTTTTCCGATGAAGACGTGCGCCTCTTCCGCATTCTCGCCGATCAGGTGGCCGCGACGTTGAACATTTTGCGCTTGTTGGACGAGACCGCCGGGCGCGCCCGTGAACTCCGCACGCTGTATGCGCAGGTGGCCGGCACTTCCTGGCGTTCGCTGTTGGACGCCGAGGGGGGCGTGCGTGAGATTCAGACGGGCGAAGCGCCGCCGGCAAACATCCAGGCGCTGGCGGCGGAGGCCCTGGCCGAGGGGCAACCGCGCGTCGTAGAACTCACCGCGGGGGAAGGGGGATGGGTGTTGATCGCGCCCCTCATCTGGCGCGAGACGACGTTGGGGTACGTGGCCTTCACCCGCAAGACGCAGGGCGACAAGCTGGCGCTACCCTGGGACGCGGACACGCTGTTGCTGGCGACGACGGCGGTCGAACGGCTGGCAAGCGCTTTCGACACGGTGCGCCTGCTGCGTGATAGCCGACGTAAAGCGTTGTATCAGGAGCAGCTGACGCACGTCGCGAATTTGATGTGGTCCAGTTTTGATGTGGAGACGATCATGCGTCATGGCGTGGGCGAGCTGGGCGCGGCGTTGGATGCGAGCGAGGTGGTGTTGACCCTCACGCCGTCGCCATCACCGGCGAGTGCGTTGCCCGGCACCGGGCCTTTGCCGCCGCTGGCGCAGGGGGAGGAAGAGGCATGAGCGTGAAGCCGGATTTCGCGCCGTCGCGCGATCAGACTCCTGAGCCCGAAGTGCGCCCCCCCTTGCGCACGCGGGCCGCCGTCAGTTTTGCGGCCTGGAGTTTGTTGCTGCTGGTGGGCTTCATCGTGGGGGTCGCACGCTTTGCTGTGGGCCCGTATCTGAGCCGGGAAATCCGCGGGCGGCTTCGGGATGAGGTGGCTCTCGCCGCGCTGAGCGTGGACGTGGAAACCGTGGCACGCCTGGTCGCGGCTGAACCGCAAACCGGCCCGCTGTATGAGTCCGTCGTCGCGCAGCTGCGGGCGGTGCGGGACCGCATCACCGACGCGCGCTTTGTCTACATCGTCCATCAGGGAGCGGATGGCAAGATTTACTTTGTGGCGGATGCCGAGGAATCGGCTGAAGAGGTGTCTTTGCCCGGCAGCGTGTATGACGATGCCGGCCCGCTCTTGCGACAAGTGGTCGGTTCGCTGGCTGGCCCTGCGGTCGAAGAGGACTTCTATGTGGATCAGTGGGGGACCTGGCTTTCGGCGTATGCCCCGCTGCGTACCGCCGATGGCACACTGGTGGGCATTTTGTGCGTGGATTTGGATGCCGCCAACGTGCGCAGTCAGCAATCCGCCTTTCTACGGCTGGGCGCGCTGGCTTTGCTGATCGCGGCGCCGCTCGCTGCTGGCGGCGGCTGGTGGCTGGGTCGCAGCCTGACTGCGCATCTCGGTGCGTTGGTCACCGGCGTGGAGCGGGTTGCCGGCGGCGACCTGAATTTTGAGATCCCTTCCCCTCCCGAAGCGGAAGCGGCGCAGCTGGCGGCGGCCTTTAATGTGATGACCCGGCGAGTGCGTGAGCTGGTGGCCACGTTGGAGGAACGTATTGCGGCGCGTACGGCCGATCTGGAACGTCAGGCGGCTTATCTGCGGGCGACGGGAGAGGTCAGCCGCGTCGCTGCCTCGCTCCTTGACCTGGACGAGCTGTTGTCGCAAGTAGTACGGCTCATCCCGGAGCAGTTTGGCTTCTACCATGCCGGCATTTTTCTGCTGGACGAGAGCCGTGAGTGGGCGGTGTTGCGCGCTGCCTCCTCGGAGGGCGGGCAGCGGATGCTGGCGCGCGGACATCGGCTGGCGGTCGGGGCGCAGGGCATCGTGGGCTACGTCACACAGACGGGACGACCGCGTATCGCGTTGGACGTTGGCGAGGACATGGTGTGGTTCGATAACCCCGATCTGCCTGAGACGCATTCCGAAATGGCGTTGCCTTTGATTGTTGGTGGGCAGGTGATCGGCGCTCTGGACGTGCAGAGCCGCGACGTGGGCGCCTTCCGCCCTGAGGACATCCGTACCCTGGCCATCCTGGCGGATCAGCTCGCCGTGGCCATTGCCAACGCGCTGGTTTTTGCTCAGCGTCAGGAGGCCATGCGCGAGCTGCAACGCGCTTATGCCCAGGACCTGCATCGTGGCTGGTCAGATTTCATGACGCAACTCAGCCTGCGCGGCTATCGTTACACGCCGCGGACTCTGGAGGCACTGGACAAGGGCGGGGGTGGCGTCCCGGCGGCGCCGCTGACCGCGCCTCGAGTGCTGGCAGACAACACCCTGTTGGTGCCGGTGACGATTGCCGGGCTGGAACTTGCCGTGTTGCAGGTACGCCGTCCTCTTGATCGGCCCTGGACGAGTGAGGAAATTTCCTTCGCCGCGCGGACGGCTCAGGAGCTGGCGCAGGCGTTGGAGAGTGCGCGTTTGCATCAGGAAACGCAGCGTCGCGCGAGCCAGGAGCGTCTGGCCGGCGAGATTGCCTCGCAGCTGCGGCGCTCGCTTGACGTGACAACAGTGTTGCAGACGGCCGTGGCGCAATTGGGACGTTTGCCCGGCGTGGCCGAGGCCACGGTCCATGTGACGTTGCCGGACTCCGTTGCGCCTGCGGCTGAGGAGGTGAGCTCATGATGGAACAGGAGTTCGAACTGCGCTCGACCGACACGACAGCGGGTACAGCGCTTTCGGTCATCCAGGAAATGGCGGCGTTGACCGCTGCCGGCCTGGGCATGGAAGAAGTGGTCGAGGGCGTGTATCGCGCCGTCTCGCGCTTGATGGACACGACGAACTTCTACATCGCCCTGTATGACGAACTCAAGCAAGAGCTCTTCTTCTGCCTGGACGTGACGGAGGGCCAACGGGTGGAGCGCGGCCCGCGCACTTACCGCAAGATGAGCGGCGGTCTGACCGAATATGTCATCCAGACGCGGGCGCCGCTGTTGTTGGAAGAAAGCTCCATGGAGCGCATCACCGAATTGGGAGTGCGGATCCTGGGGATTACGGGGGCGAAATCCTGGCTGGGAGTGCCCTTGATGATAGGCGATCGCGTGATCGGCGTGATGACGGTGCAGAGTTACACCACGCCGGGGCTCTATGGCGAACGGGAGCGCGATCTGCTGATGACCGTTGCCAATCAGGCGGCCGTCGCCCTTGAAAACGCACGGCTCTCGGCGCAACAGGCGCGCCGGATGCAGGAGATGTTGGTCCTCAACGAGATCGGTCAGGCGCTGGCCGTGACCCACGATCTGGAGGAGGTATTTCACACTGCTCACTTGCAGCTGGGACGGCTCTTCGATGTTTCCAGTTTCTACATCGCCGTGGTGGATGAGGACCGCGGCATTTGGTCTTCGGCTTTCGATGTGCAAGAAGGTGAGCGTTTAGTGGGCCGGGAATATCCGTTGAACGAGGGGTTGACGGGATACATGATCCGCGAACGCCGGTCGCTGCTGTTCCGCACCGCCGAAGAAGAACTGGCTTTCTGTCGTGAGCACGGTTTTGAGCACCTGGGACAGCAGGCAAATTCCTGGTTGGGTACCCCTTTGATCGCGTTGAATCGGGTAGTGGGAGTGTTAGCGATTGAGAGCTACACCCAATCCTACGTTTTTGATGAGCAAGATCTGGCATTAATTCAGGCTGTGGCGGTTCCCGTTGCCAACGCGATCTACAACGCCCGGCTTTTCGAGCAGTTGCAGCAGCAAGCGCTGCAGGAACAGCGGGTCCGCGTGATTACGGAGCAAATCATTGGCGCGGCAGACATTCAAGCCGTGCTGCGCATTGTGACGGAAGAAGTGGGACGCTTGATGGGCGCGACGACGGCAGTCACGCGCTTGGGAACGCGCGAACAGCTGGCGGCGCTCGCGCAGGAAACGTCCGCAGCGGCATTGGAGTGAGGACAGCGCATGGAAGCACAGGACACGCATAAAATCCGCGAGCAAACGTCCCGCCCTACGATTGGACTGTTGGTCACCTGGCTGCGCGATGGCTATGAGAACGGTTTCCTGTTGGGGGTAGCAGATGCCGCGGCGGCTTTGGATGTCAATCTCATTTGCCTGGTGGGCGGCGAGTTGCGTTGGAACGTTCCTCAGACGGTCGTCCTCGACCTGATCGGGCCCGAGAAATTTGATGGCTTGATCATCAGCGGGACGTTAGGGCACGCTCTCGCGGCAGAGGACCTGGCGCGTTTCTGCGCCCGCTTTGCGCCCTTGCCGATGGTGGGAGGCGCATTGCCGGTGCCGGGAGTGGTGCAGGTATTGCCGGACAGCCTCAGCGGGATGCGGGAAGCGGTCGAGCACTTGATCACCGTCCATGGGTATCGGCGCATCGCGTTTATTCAGGGGCCGGCGGGGCAACTTGAGGCAGAGGAGCGTTACCGCGCTTACACGGAAGTACTGTTGCGTCACGGTTTGCCTCTCGATCCGGCGTTGGTGGTGCGGGGAGATTACCGGCGGGTGACGGGGCAGGCGGCGATGGAGGAGCTGCTCGTGCGCGGGGCACCTTTGGAGGCAGTGGTCTCGGCGAACGATGACATGGCCTTTGGCGCCTTCGACGTGCTGCAGGCCCATGGGCTGCGCGTACCGGAGGACGTCGCGCTGGTGGGGTTCGATGACGTGGACGCCGCGCCGTTTCTGGAAGCGCCGTTGACCACGGTGCGGCAATCTTTCACCGACGCGGCGCGCATTGCGACGGAGACCGTGCTGGCACTGATTCGCGGCGAGCCGGTCCCGGACATCATCCATATTCCTACGCAGCTGGTGCTGCGACGCTCGTGTGGCTGTCAGTTGGAGGTGGTGGAGCAAGCCGCGGCGCCCGTCTCAGCCGTGCCGGAGCCTCCGGTGGCCTGGGAAACGCTGTCGGCGCCCGTGAATGTGCCGGCGCCGGTATGGCGGGCCTTCAGAGAGGACGTGACAAGCGGCGCTTCGGGCCGTTTCCTGACGGCCTGTACCGAGGCCTTGCGCAGCCTTCAGGCCGCGGTGCAACCAACAGGAGTCGTTCCTGTCGCGGAGGCGGTCGCCTGGCATACGACGCTCTCGGCCTTGCGCCGCGCCGTCCTGCCGTACCTCGTGGATCGTGCGCAGCTGCTTCATGCTGAGAACCTGCTGCAGCAGGCGCGGGTCCTGGTCAGCGCGGAGGTGCAGCGGCTGGAGGGGTATCGTCAGCTGGCGCTCAAGCGCCAGGAGACCCGCATTCAGGAATTCGACCGCGCTCTCATGGCGGTGTTGTCTTTGTCGGAGTTACAGCCGCCGGTAGAGCATTATTTCCCCGCCTTAGGCATCCGGCACGCCTACATGGCGCTTTATCCGGCAGAAAATGAGCCGGCGGAGCATCTGCACCTGGCGTTTTCCTATGAGCATGAACATGGCGCCCATGCCTGGGAGCCGCCGATAGCGTTCCCCGCGCGGCAATTGCTGCCGGAAGGGATGGGGCTTGAGCAGCAACGGTACACGGCGGTGCTCGTGCCGCTGTTGACGCGGAACACACCCCTCGGTGTTATGCTTCTGGAGCTCGGCCCGCGCGACGGCGCCATCTACGATCGCCTCGGCGAGCAAGTCAGCGGCAGCATCTATCGCATGTCGCTGCTTCAACATCAGGCCGAAGTGCAGGCAGCGTTGGAGGCGTCCCGCCAGGAAGCGGAGACGGCGCTGCGGGATTTGCTGGCGTTGCAGCGCCAGTACATTCGTGAGGCGTGGCGTAGCGCTGACGTTTCGGGCGCCACGCACAGCTACAGCGCTGCGGGCGCGGAAGCGCCTTCCTGGTTGCCGGCGATGACGGCGGCTCTGGCCGAGGCGCGATCGGTGCAGCAGCCGACCGATTCGGGCTACAGTCTGGGGGCGCCGTTGATGCTGTATGGGGAGATCGTCGGCTTGATGGGGCTGGAACGTCAGGGCGGTCAACCCTGGACGGAGGCCGAGATTGCCCTGGTGGAGGGGCTGTTGGAGCAGGCCGCACGGGCCGTGGAGATGCGACGCCTGATGGCCGAAACGCGCTATCGCGCCGCGCAATTGCGCACGGCGACGGAAATCGCGCAGATTACCTCGTCCATCTTGAGCCTGCAGGAATTGATCACCCAGGCTGTGAACTTGCTGGAGGAGCGTTTCGGTTACTACTACGTGGGCTTGTTCCTGGTGGAGGAAACGGGGCGTTGGGCGGTGTTGCGCGCCGGAACGGGGGACGCCGGCCAGCTCATGCTGGAGCGTGGCCACAAACTGGAGGTCGGCGGCGCTTCGATGATCGGTCAATGCATCCTCGAAAATCAGGCGCGGATTGCCCTGGATGTCGGCGCGGAGGCCGTCCGTTTCGATAACCCGCTCTTGCCTGAGACGCGCTCTGAGGCGGTGGTGCCGTTGCGTAGCCGCGGCCGGGCCATCGGCGCGATGACCCTGCAATCGATGGAGCCGGCCGCCTTCTCCGAAGAGGATCTGGCGGTGCTGCAGACGGTCGCGGATCAGCTGGGCAATGCCATCGAGACCGCGCGCCTGTTGGACGAAATGGAGCGCACCGTCCGGGCCTTGGAGACGGCGCAGGGCCGGTACACGCAGGAATCGTGGCGCGAGTACCTGGAGACGATAGGCAAGACTATCGGTTACCGTTATCGTCTAGGGCTAGAGCCGGCGCCGGCGCTTTCGCCGGAGGAGCAGACGGCTTTGGCGGAGCAGCAGCCGGTGATCACGCGCTATGGC
>Ga0208824_1001755_pt1 | contig 18482 bp, 14 predicted proteins | sample AD_JPNTR3_MetaG_FD_184447 | JGI IMG/M metagenome (GOLD analysis project Ga0208824, IMG submission 184447) | Active sludge microbial communities of municipal wastewater-treating anaerobic digesters from Japan - AD_JPNTR3_MetaG (SPAdes) (version 2) | ecosystem: Engineered > Bioreactor > Anaerobic...
CAATGCAATGGCGTAAATTCCATTAGTTGAGCGAACGGTATCCTGAATAATATCCTCGCCCACCCTTTTTGTATTCCCATAAGGCGACATCGCAGGTTTACGGGGAGTTTGCTCGGTTACCGGCAAAACATCGGGCTGACCATAAACCGTGCAGGAGCTTGAGAACACCATATATTTACCGCCAAATTCCTTGAGCATCTGCATCATGTTGATAGTTGATAGTAAATTATTCCGGTAGTAATCAAGTGGTTTATCAACGCTCTCGCCAACTGCTTTTAAAGCAGCAAAATGAATGATACCTGAGATATTGCCTTCGGCAGAAAAGAGGTTTCGCATGGCTATTAAATCGGAGCAATCGGCCTCAATAAGCTTGGGACGAGTGCCAGTTATCCTTTCAATGCCATCAATTGCCTTAGGTGAAGAGTTTGAAAAGTTATCTACTATAACTACTTCAAATCCAGCATTAATAAGCTCAACCACGGTATGGGAACCAATATAACCTGCCCCACCTGTAACTAAAATTTTCAACATTCCTAAAAATTTTGCCCAAAAGTAATATTTTTGTTCTTTGAATGAACGTTAAACTAACTAAACTTATACAATATGAACAACGAACAAATTACCCGCCAGCAAGCCACCGATGAAATCGATCTACTTGAACTATTCAACAGAATGGGAGGTGGTATCAAACGAGGCGTCCTTTGGACTTATAGGTTAATACTAAATTTTTTAATGTTGATTGTCAGAAAATCACTATGGATAGTGGCATTTACAATCATTGGTTTAATAGTTGCTTATGTACTATACCAAGTCTCCCGAAGGTTTTACTCCTCTGAAATGACAGCCATATCGAATTCAATCAACAATACCTATGTTGTAGGCTCCATTAACCTCCTGAACGATGTATTCAAACAGAAAAACTACCCAATTGCCGCTAACTACCTGAACATCGACATTAACCGGGTACAAGAAATTAAATCGATTGAAGCATTTTACACCATTGATATTAATAAAGATGGGTTACCAGATTATACTGACTATAAATGGAAATATAATCCAAGGGATACTACAAAAAGGCTCGATAGTTATTTTGTAATTCGTCTGGAAGTTTACGATGAAAGTATATTTGCTCAAGTACGCGATGGTATAAAGAACTATATATACAAGAATAAATTTATATTAGACAATAACAACGAACGAATAAGACAGAATAAAATACTTATTGAAACCATAGAAAATGAAATTCGGAAATTAGACAGCCTGCAAAAAGTTGAATATTTTGAATTACCTCAAATGCAAAGGGCTACCTCAAACCAAATGGTGGTTCTTAATGAAAAAGATAGAAAATTATACCACGAACAAAAATTACTTCTTGAGAAGGAAAAGCTTAGATTAGAAAAAGATCTTAACATTAATAGTGAACCCATAACAATAGTTCAAGACTTTACCCCACTTTCAAAAGCTGAAAACCCATATTCAAAGTATGCAATGAAAATTGGTTTGCTCTTTGCAGTAATAGGATTTTTTGTTTCAATACTTTGGCAGCACCGTAAAACAATTCTTACGACATATCTTAAAATAATTAAAAACCAGTAAAAAAAAAAGCCGGTATTAACCGGCTTTTTTTAATTCATAATTTATTGATTATTCCTTAATGGAATTATTTGCAAAAATAATTAGAAAAAAAGCCAAATACAATACTCCAAAAACCCTCTCTAGAACTGCCTCAAACATAAAATTCATAAATACTATAATAATAAAAGATATGAAAATTATATCTTTACTTTTTAGAGCAATATATGTGCTATATCCCAAAATAATAATTAAAGCAATAGATCCTATTAAGCCAATGCCGACTAAAGTTTGAAGAAACTGATTATGAGTATTTAATTCTTCGTTATAAGCATATAATGCATTTGTTAACCTGTAAGCATCCTTCAACTTTTCCTTAATATCTCCAACACCCACGCCATAAAGCCATTCACTTCCTTTAAATACATTTGGAACCGATTTCCAAATCTCTAATCTAGATAAGTCCTTCTTCGCTAATTCATCACTAACTTCGGTTTTAAAATTAAATTCCTTTAAATTTTTAATTGTTGTAGTAAATCTGCTATTATGTGTTATAAAATAAATACCAAAAAATATAGAAACTATTAAAGTCCCTAATAATACCAACTTCCCTTTGGATTTTAACAACCAAAATAGAGATATTATAAACACTACAAAAGTTGTTATAATTCCTGCTTTTGACGATGTTAAAAAAATTATTCCAATAAAATATGCAATTAAAAGATATATTGGAAGTCTTCTTAAAAGGGTTGATTTTTCTCTTATACTAATCAATAAAAACGAAATACCCAGTGTTAAATACATGGAGTAATATGTGGGATGATGTGGTTTAACAAAAAGATCATAGAAAAAGAAGTTTTCCCATGGCACTCCAACAGGATTAGGTTTAAAAAAGATACCAACAGGCGTAATTACAATAGATAAAACTAAAGCACGTACAACAAAATATAGCGATGATAGAATTAAGCCTAAAATAAATGCTTTATGAATAAGCAAGTAAGAATTTTTATTGATAAAATCAGGTATAAAAACAATAGGAATTATTAGCAATGATATCTTTTGAAAAACATCTGATAAGCCATAGCTGATATTGCTGGTATAAAATAAACTCAGAAGGTGTAAAACCCAGAAAAATATTAATACAATTGAAATTTTACTCTTAAAAACATGATCAAGATTTTTCTTGTATGCAATTAAAAGAGCACCAATTAAGGTAATAAAACCAAGTGCATAAAGCGAAATCCTATAATTTATAGGTATTGAAAATGCAAATAAGACAAATGAGTATGGATAAATACTAACTAAAAAATTTCTTATTCTTAAGTTCATTACAGTAACTCATTAAATAAAGTCAAGTAATTGTGTACGCCCTTAGTTGTGGTGTACTTCATTTCAAAGGATTTGCGAGCGTTTAAGCCCATTCTATTTCTAACCTCACCGTTTTCTTTTAAAAATGAAATGCTATTTACTAACCCATCAATATCACCAGGTTCTACAACTAACCCACACTCCGATTCCTTAACAATTAAAGCTATTTCAGAACTCATTGGTGCAACAGCCAGAACCGGCATACCTGCCGCCATAATTCCAAATATTTTACTTGGAACCCCCATTCCAAGAGCTTCGTCCCTCAATGTAACCAAGCCACAGTGGCAAGCGGTAACTGAATAAGCATACTCATCATTATTTAAAAATGGGAAGAATAAACTATCATGTACCTTTTCACCCATTGCGTTAAGCAATTCTTTCTTTCGGATACCATCGCCAATAAAAACAAACTTAACCCCTTTTATTCCATGGGCAACAGCCTTCCCAACCGTTTCCAAATCGTTCCAAAGTCCCATGTTGCCTGAAAATTGTACCACAAAATAATTTGAAAGTGCATATTTTATCACAAATGGATTATTTGAAAACTCAACTGGCGAAATAAGTTTTTCATCTTGCCACAGTGGAATAACCCTTAAACTATTTTCGGATATTTTTGGGACCTCCTCCTTTACCCAATTTGCCATATCCCGGCCTATTGCAACAACCCTATCGCTTTTTAACAAGGCTTTTTGATGTAGTACCTTCCATAATTTGATGATGGGATTTCGAATCGAAGCTTTTCCTAAACGGATCAATCCATCGGGAAAAATATCCATTAAAATATATATAACCTTTTTTCTCTTAAGCTTTGCAATACCTATAACCAAAATTGCAAGGAGAGGGGGTGTGGTGTGAACCACAATCAAATCGGCTGGTTTCCTAAATATTAACTTTAAAGTTACACTAACAGAAAACGACGAAATATTAAGTATCCGTCCCAACAAACTGTCCTTCTGAAAATTGGTTGATGGCAAATAATGTATATTTATCTCATTATATTTTCGAAATTTGGGCTGGCGCTCAGTGGTAGTATAAGAAGGTTGGGCACACCAAACACTTATAGAGTATGCGTTCGACTCAGCTATTCGTTCAAAAAGTTTAGTGAACAGATTAGAAACAGCAACCTGATCGGGGTAGAAAACCTGCGAAATCAAAAGGACTTCTTTATCATTGCTCATTTAAAAAGCTCCAGAATGTTTTTAACAAATATATTTCGGGAATAATTTAATTTGTATCTTAACAACAATTGCTCACTCAATTCGGCCTTTTTTTCATAATTTGAGAAAAGGATAACCTTTTCAATTAACATGGCTGGATTATGGGGTTCATATAGGAATGGATAATCGTTACCCACCATATTGGGGATATCACCAACATTAGTTGCTATTATGGGAACACCTAACGACATAGCTTCGAGAACCACAAGGGGTTGACCTTCGTTCCATGATGGGAGTATTAAACAATCCGAATTGATAAGCTGTTCTGAGACCTTTTGTCTGTTTGAATTTACTATAAACTCAATATTAGAACTATTGTAAGCAATAAGTTCATTAAAAAAATCCCGATCGTAAATATTGCCTATAATAGTTAAATGAAAATTTTTTAAGCGGATATTGGAAAAAGCATTTACTATGTCACCCAAACCTTTGGTCTTAATAATATTTGAAATGCATACAAAATTATTATTGTTAAGATTATAGTTTTTACGATTAAAACCCTCGAGTAATGATGTGTTTGGAATAACTATTGTATTTATTTTAGGATAATAACTAAGTAAATCGTTCTCAAATTTTTTACTTAAAATTACCACTCTATTAAAAAATATTAGATTTAGACCTAAAATGAATTTGTTAATGAACGACTTATCGACCCATTGCTTGATATCGCCCCTATGAATATGACCAATAAGATTTGAACGACGAGAAAAAATTTTAACAATTAAGCAAGCTATTAAAAGCCTGATCTGTCCAGCAAATGATAATGGAATATTTAAGTAAATATACTTAGTTTTTGATTTCCATAAAACTTTAACAAGAGTGAGATGTGACCCAACGATATAATGAATAGCACGTTTAATTCCTTTATATATCCAAGCCGACTCATCAATAATACAAACGCGTTTATTATGCTCAGTCAAAACATCGCGAACCAATGCATTAACCATGCTAATGCCAGTATGGGTAGCAGGAGGAAAATCGCCAACTATCAAAACATCAAATTGTTTCAAAACGATTTAGTTTTTAGGAAGTAAAGGACATGGTTTAATGGCCAATCGCACTCAAAATGGCGGCGGTTAATTACCTTACCATTGAATGAGAAGTAATGCCTATAATTATCTTGACTATAAACAAAAGGAAAGGTTTTGCAAGCAACCTCAACACCAGCGTCACTTATATATTTTAATTGTCCATAAGGAAAGGCAAAATGTATTACCTCAATATTTAGTTGCTCCTCAATTCTTTTCTTACTTCCTTCAATCTGATGTTTGAGAAAACCAAGATCATCTGTTTTTAGCGACAGGTGATCGAGTGTATGTGCACCAATGATATGCCCCTCTACCGACATCTGTTTAATCATCTGCCAGGTCATAGGGTCCTTATCGGTTAAAACAATATTCTTTTTAAAGTTTTCTCTGTAATTACTGTCACCATCAATAAAATTTGGATTGATAAAGAATCCAGCTTTTAGGTTCCAATAATCGAGTACTGGTTTTATTTTACTGAAGCACTCTTCAAATCCATCGTCCCAGGTAAATGCCACAAGGCATTGGTCTGGAGGAAATTCACTATTCTTAATCCTTAGCGCTGCCTCCTCAAAATTTATAAACTTCACACCATAATCCTTTAACTTTTCAAGAAGTTTCTGAAATATTTCGGGTGAAGCATCATTATTCAAACTTAAGAAATGACCGTTTAAGATATGAATACCCACATTTGGCTTTGCATTTAATGATAGTAAATCTAACAACTTATCACGCAAAAATTTTCGAATATAAAGTATTTCTTTATTCATTTAAAAATTAATTGAGTAAGAACATTTATAATCTTTTTTGCTTGTTCAGCAGGTATATATTCTTTCTCAAATATTGAATTTATACAATCATTTGAAATTTTTTCTTTTGAATATTGTAATTTTACTACCCAATTTTGAATTTTTCTAGCTAAATCTACATGATCATTATCAATAAAAGTATCGCCATTTACACCAGGCTTTAAAAGTTCTACTTCAGGAAAATGTAAATTATAGTTGTTTGTTGTAATAACAGGCAACCCATATGATAACGCATGTAAAATAGACAAACCAATGCCACTTGGATAAACAAAAATATCTGCACATTTAAAATAAGGAACAACTTCATCTCCATATTTTTCACCTACAAACTCAACAATATCATTAATATTTAACTTTGCTGAAAATTTTTTAAGTTCTTCAATTATTCCACAACCAACAATAAAACATCTGAACTCTATCGCACTATTATCTTTTAATTCTTTTAATGCTTTAAGCAAAACATCAATCCTTTTTGCAGGAGTAAGCCTTCCAGAAAAAAGTAGTGTAAAAGGTTTATTTCCACATATCTCTTTAAAATTTTTTTTATTAAAACCATAATCATCATAATTGATTGAATTACCAATGTTTTTTATTTTAAAATCGTTTACTCCAAGTTGTTGCAAATTATTATAGCCTTGTTGACTATATGCAATAATATAATCTGAATGTCGATATATATAACCCCTTAAACATTTCCCAACTTTCCCTTGATTTCCGAAACCTCCATGTGACCACCACACAAATTTTCTTTTTGTAAATTTCGCCCACAAAAAAATTAAAATAGTATGAATATGATGGAAATCAATACCAGAACAAACTATTACATCAGGTTTATAAGATCTTACAAACGATAAAGATCTTTTGAGATAGTAAAAAGTATGATTTAACAAACGAATAGTATAAAATTTTTGAATAATACTATTATCAATATGAAAAATCTTTATACCTTGGTAATTATTGCCCGCAAGGATTTTTGTTTCAAAAGAGTTGCTTGAAAAGATATCATTGAACACATCTCGACGATAATGGGCTAAAACAGGCTCAATGAATAATACTCTAGGTTTATTTTTTAAAGTTTTATTGTTCACAATATTTATAATATTAATGATTTTTGAAGAAAGAAAATGAATGCATTATCTGTTTTCTAAAAATGAAAGTTAACAGCAAGTATAAAATGATGAAAATTATCGCCCCCAATAATAAACTGAATAACCAGCCAGTAGCAATAAAAGCGATTGTAATAAATAATTCTATCATAATGTTATGAAGAATTTTAATTTTAAATAATTGTGATAAATATAATTCAGTAATAATTGACCTAAAAGCAAAAACAAAAAGAATTGATGCAACGGCAAGATTAAGGTCTTTAAAATATACAATAAACAAAATACATAGAAATGTACTTAATAGAAAAGAAATAAAATTGAATTTTAACATTTTGCCTTCTTTTCTCAAAGATTTTAAATATGAATTTCCTAAAAGTGACATCTTTGATTCATATAGTACAATAGGAAAGAGTATTACTAGGTAGTTAAGTTTATCATTAAAACTGGGTAACCAGATTCCTAATATGTATCTAATAGGAAAGTATGATATTAATGTAGTAATGAATATAAACATTAATAAAATATTTATGTTTTCGTATAATTCTCTAAGACGCTTTTCATTTAACTTTTTTAATAAAGGGAAAAGTACAATACTTATCGCTGAAACAAAAAGTAATAATACTTGTGATATGTTTAAACTAAATGAGATTTTACCAAAAGTTTCGATATCCCAATATTGCTCAATAAAAAACCTAATTACACCAAGTATTAAAATTCCAGTAATGTTTGAAAGCATTAATTTATTACCACTTAATAAGTCATTTTTAGTTTCAATTAAGAAAAATTTAAATGTAGAAAAAGGGCCAATTATTAAATCTTTATATTTTAACATCAAAATTGTTATAGTTATAATTTTGGATATTATATCAATAAAAATAAAATAGATATAATTATTAAATTTTAAAAAAATTATTATAGTAATAAAAATAAAATATATGAATTTATTTAAAATTGAAAAAAAAGAATATTCTTTTATTCTATTAGTAGATTGAAGTATAAAAAGAAAGAAAGTTTGAATTGTAATTATTGTTATATTAAAGATAGAAAACAATAAAATTATATACTTATCACTATTTAATGATAATTTTATGTTAAATAAAATAAAATAAATAATACAGGAAAAAATTACTTCAATTAAAACTAAAGACCAAAATTGCATTCTAACAATATTTTTTTTTATCATATTATAATCAGAACCTCCATATTTTAGATAAATTCCATCTATTAAGCCTAAATGAAAAAAACCAGCAAATCCAATATAAAATAAATATAGTTGCCAAAAACCATATGATTGTATGTCCAAAAATTTTGGCACAACTATTACATTAAAAATAGAAATTCCTAAATAAATTATTTGAACAAGTATAGAATATGATATATTTTTTATAAAATACTTATTCATATTAATCATCAAATATCTAGTGAATTACAATAAATATTTTTTAAATTCAATAGAGCTTTTAGAATCTCTTTATATTGAAATTTCCATTTATCAATAATAAATCTTGATATTTTTCGAGTAGAATTACTGTGATTATGATAGACTGTTATATTAAAATCATATTCAAAAATTAAATTATATTTTATTTTTCTATAAAATAAAAAATTTTCTTCTCCATACATAAATGTAATTTCAGGAAATGTTTTTTCAAATAACTCAAAATATTTTTTTGAAAATATAATTGCAGCACCATATAATCCATCACTAAAAAGTTTTGTTTTCTTTTGAAAGAAATTGCTGTACATATAAAAGAGTAAAGGTAAATTAAATTTTAGTAAATACAATTTTTTTTCAACTTCATTAATAATATTATCTATTTCATCAATATTCGAAATAACCTTATATGGATTTTGATTATAGAAACGTCTAGTATTCCATATTTTAGGACCTAATGCATGAAATTTTGTTTTGATATATGACTGTTTTATTTTATTAATAAAATTATTATCATTAATATAGGTATCATTGTTAAATACACAAATGAATTCTGGATTAAATCTTGTTTTTAAATAGGTGCAACCAATATTATTTCCTCTTGAAAATCCATAGTTTTCTGAATTAAGTATTACTGATATTCTATTATTATTTAAGTACTTATTTAATAATTCAATTCCAGAACCATCTGGGGAAGCATTATCAACTATTACAACATGAACTAATTCATTCAAGGTATTACTAATAATTGAATCGACACATTTTATTGTAGAGTTAATATTATTAAAATGTAGAACAACAAAACCAACCATATTTTTAAAATAATTTTTAAACAAAAGGAGTCATTCTGTCAACCTTCCGTATCAATTGATATAAGAATATCATACAGATAATAAAAATAGGTAACTTTAAGAAATCATAATAATATCGGTAAATCATTACAAACAGAAATATAATAATGTTTATAATTAACAATGATAAATCTAATTGAGAATGAGTATGATTAGCCTGTATATAACGCTGATAGGCATGTTTACGATGAGGTTGACTTAACTGTTCACCATTACGCCAACGGCGATAAAGAGTAAGTGTTGCATCGAACCAGAATGGAGCAGTTATCATTAACCAGTTAAAAATTGAAAAATCAAGGGTATTATGGTAATGAATTCCGAGAATTACTAGAATAAACCCTAATTGAGTGCTACCAACATCACCCATAAAAATTTTGGCCTTTGGCCAATTCCAGTAAAGAAAACCAATAACCACTGCTACCAATAACAGCAGCTCATAGCTGCCAGTAAAAATGTAAAGAACTATACCCACTGAAATTGCTTCAAGAGAAGCAAAACCATCGGCGCCATCCATAAAATTGTAAAGGTTGATGAACCAAACCATTCCAATAATGGACAATGGATATGTAATGTAGGGCACACTCAATACGTCGATCCCAAAAGTAATAGGTTTACGTAGCCCCCCAAGAAAATAAAAGGCTGCTATTGCAACACCAAAATGGACTAAAAGCCTTATTGCCGGTTTGATATCAAAAATATCGTCGAGCAAACTAATGAGGCCTAAAGCAAGCCCACAAAACAGGGCTAAAAATAATTGCTTGTCAACAATGCCCATTCGGTACATTATAAAAATTCCAATATACCAAACTAAAGTAAATCCCAATCCCCCACCACGCGGTGTTACCGATGAGTGGAGTCCCCTGTTTGTCGGTTCATTAACCACGTTTAGCCTTATAGCCCATTTTTTTATTACCCCCGTCAGGAATAGAGCGGCTAATCCAGCAAGCATTAACAGTAAAGCAAGAGCTATTCCATTATTTTCCATGTAAACTTCTATAATAAGTAGCCATTATTTCAATACCATCTTTGGTGGTGAAAGGTAAGGTTAAACCGAGTTTACTTAGTGTTGCACTATTATCAATTACTGAACTTCCGAATAGTCTTGCATATATTGTTGGGGCAACTGTTTTTATTAGGTATAATGCCAATTTACCAGGGTTAAAAAGGAAAATCTTACGCTTTAAACCGGCAGCAATTAAAAGAACTAATTCCTCTACCGAAACAGGTTCCTTATCCTGCGCCAGAAAAATACCCATTGCACGAATCTCAATTATTCTATCGATATATGCGGTAAGGTTTCCTATAAATGTGATGCTCCTTTTAGCATTAATACCTTTAAAGGGGAGGATAGGAACCTTATTGACTAACTTCATTAGGCTTAGCATATTGGCTTTAACTCCTTCGCCATAAATCAGCGGGGTACGCACAATGCTTACAGTAAAACTGGACGCAGATAAGGCCAAGAGCTGATCCTCTGCCTTAAACTTGCTTAGACCATAAGCATCAGTTGGGCTACACGGTGTTACCTCATTGCAAACTTCTTTTGATAGTGTATTCTCGCCATAAACCTTTGTAGTACTAATAAATACAAATTGCCTTACACCTGCCTCTTTAGCTTTTATGGCTACCTGAACCGGCAGTTCAGTATTTATCTTTATATATTCATCCAAACTTACACTTCGGTTTTGATGAACTATGGCTGCTAAATGAATTACTGTGTCAACCCCATCAAAATCTATAGCATCTACATTAATACTTTCAATATCAACCTCTTCAATATTGTCATATCGACTATATTTCCTATAACCTCTGCCAACAAAACTGTTTTTCCCAATTATCAGAATTTTCTTTCCCATTACTATGGCAAATTAATTTTAACCAATTTACTGGTTAGCGATCCAGACTTTTTACTATCAATCTGAAGAAAGTAAAGACCTTTTGGAAACATTGATGTATTTAGAGTTATTTCAACTTCACCTGTCACATTGTTTTGAATGTTTTGGGTTAAGACCGCTCCATTGGTAGCAATAAACTTAACGCTGATATCATCAAGATCAGGAAGATAAACAGCTATACTAATAATATCGGTAAAAGGATTTTCACTGTTAAAAACACACTTTATATTTTGAGGTTTTATTGATTGTTTGAAGGCATTGGGTTTTAAGGTAAAAGGCTTTGCATTAGGTAAAACATTAATCCGTGCCAAATTATTTCCACCACTGAATTTAAAATCCACTAACTCTGCACCACTTACATTAACTTGTTGCCAATTCTCAGGAATACGGAGTTCTATGGAAAGTTCTTGATCATAAATTGAATCTTCTAAACCATCATCAACAACTAACTGATATAAAGAATCGGAACAGCTAATACAAGAAACATTGATTCTTTTAGCCTCATTTACGTATTTTATTACATCCGAAACGGATGCTACCCACAAATCGCTTGTCTTAGCATTAATATACTCCAAATGTGATACAAATTCAGTTGAATCGAGAGGCTTGTAGCCAACGCCTTGAATGTCATGAATCATTTCTATAAGCCAACACCTATAGTTAATGGCAAAATCAACCCATGACTCAGCAGTCCGGTTGTTTATTCCCTGATTAAAAGCCTGCACCTTGAGCCCATAAACATCAAGGTTATCGAGCCAATTGTAACCAAGATTGGCCGAACGAGCCGCCATATAAAAATTTTCTACAGTATTTTTAACTTTCGGGTTGTAATCTCCCCACGGGTAGGCAAAGGTCAAAACCCTACGGTCAAATAGATGTTCAAGTTGATACTTTGATCCCGATACTTCATCAAGTAAATCGTTATTATCAATTGCAGTTAAGTGTGTGTGATGAGAAGTATGCGAACCAATCTCATATTCTACTGGTAAATCTCTTTTTAGCTCCAGAGCTTTTGCATTATCAATAAAACTGGAAACAACATAAAAGGTTGCTGGAAAATGGAAACGCTTGAGCGTTCGGAGCCCTATACCAAACTGTGAAGCATAACCATCGTCGAAGGTTAAACTTACTATACCCTTTTTAAAACCATATACGGGTGCAACCCTGTAGAGCGGTTTAATTTGTTCAATATTAATTGTTTGCGAATATGAAAATTCTATAACAAGAAACTGAATCAAAATAATCAACCACCCAATTAGCTGATTATTTAAAAGACATAATTTTCTATATATTGAGATACGATTACCTTGCATTGATGTAATCATGATAAACCCTTCTAACTCCTTGAGTAAGTTCAATTGAATGGTTCCAACCTAGTGAGTGCAACTTGCTTACGTCGAGCAATTTCCTATACGTTCCGTCAGGTTTAGTTTTATCCCACAAAATTCCACCACTAAAACCTACCACCTCCTTTACCAATTGAGTCAAGTCGGCTATGGAAATATCCTGTCCTGTACCGATATTAATGTGCGTATTTCGCACTTCGATCATACCACTCGATAAATCAGAAAAATTTACTTTTTCCATAATAAAAACACAGGCATCGGCCATATCGCTGGAGTGTAAAAACTCCCTTAAGGGTTTGCCTGAGCCCCAGAGAGTAACAGTTACTTTTACATCACCTTTGGCTGATTTTTGTATTCCATATTTTGCCAGCACTGCAATAATATCATCAACTGAGGCAACTCCATTAACCCCATCAATTGGTAATCTATTTAAATCGTTACGAATTGCAGTCCAATCGTTGCATTCAAGGCATTTGGCCAAATGCATTTTACGTATAATTGCAGGAAGAACATGGCTCTTGGCCAAATCGTAGTTATCGTTTGGCCCGTAAAGGTTAGTTGGCATAACCGAAATAAAGTTTGTGCCATACTGAAGGTTATACGACTCGCACATTTTTATACCTGCTATTTTTGCTATAGCATAGGGTTCATTGGTATACTCCAAAGGCGAAGTTAAGAGATACTCTTCCTTGATAGGCTGAGGAGCTTCGCGTGGGTAAATACATGAACTACCTAAAAATAGAAGTTTCTTAACTTGACTTAGGTACGATGCATGGATTACATTACTCTGTATTTGAAGATTCTCATAAATAAACTGGGCTCGATAAGTATTGTTAGCCAATATTCCACCAACCCGGGCTGCAGCAAGAAAAACATAATCGGGCCTTTCAGTAGTAAAAAAATCAATTACCTCATTGTAATTGAGTAATTCAAGTTCGGAATGGGTTCGTGTAACAATATTTGAGTAACCCTTTTCCTGTAATTTACGAACAATGGCGGTGCCAACCAAACCGGAATGACCCGCCACATAAATTTTTGAGTTTTTTTCCACTTTATGTTTAACTACTAATTCTTGTGAAATTAAATGACTCCTTTAACCCTTTCCCAATCAGCCTTAACCATAATTTGCACTAACTCTTCAATACCAACTTTGGGCTCCCAACCCAATAATTTCTTAGCTTTCGACGAATCTCCAACCAGCAAATCAACCTCGGTTGGGCGGAAATAGTTAGGATCGATCTCAACCAAAACTTTTCCTGTAGCCCTATCGATGCCTTTCTCATCAACACCTTTACCTTGCCACTCAAGGTCAATACCTAACTCCTTAAATGTAAGGGTGGCAAATTCACGAACAGTATATGTTTTACCTGTGGCAAGTACAAAATCTTCAGGAGTTGAATGCTGAAGCATTCGCCACATCCCCTCAACATACTCAGGGGCATAGCCCCAGTCGCGGCGTGCATCGAGGTTCCCAAGGAATAGTTTATCCTGCAAGCCGGCTTTAATTCTGGCAACAGCCATTGTTATTTTACGGGTAACAAAGGTTTCACCACGCCGTGGTGATTCATGATTGAAAAGTATCCCATTACAAGCAAATAATCCGTATGCTTCACGGTAGTTAACGGTTATCCAGTATGCATAAAGTTTAGCCACACCATAAGGACTTCGGGGATAGAATGGGGTTTTTTCGGTTTGGGGCACTTCCTGTACTAATCCATAAAGTTCGCTGGTTGAGGCCTGGTAAAATTTTGTTTTTAAACCTGTATCCTTAATAGCATCGAGAAATCGAAGGGTCCCAATGGCATCAACTTCAGCGGTATATTCCGGAACCTCAAACGAAACCTTAACATGGCTTTGGGCAGCAAGGTTGTATATCTCATCGGGTTCAATCTTTTCCAATAACCTGTTTAGATTGCTGGAATCTGTCATATCGCCATAATGCAGAAACATTCTAACATCCTTATTATGGCGATCCTTATATAAATGGTCTATTCTATGGGTATTAAAGGTTGATGCTCGTCTAATAATACCATGAACCTCATACCCTTTTTCGAGTAAAAGTTCAGCAAGGTATGAGCCATCCTGACCAGTGATTCCGGTGATTAGTGCTTTTTTGGGCATAGGATTTAGAGGTTAAAGGTTAAAATGCCTGTTCCGCTATGCGGAGTTTAAGGTTCAAAGTTTAAGGTTTAAGGTTCTAATACTATCAACTTCCAACTAAAATAGTATCGCAGTGTTTCACTGTGTAAATCATTCTAATCTGCGTAATCAGCATACCATTCCAATTCACGAACAACTATCAACGAACAACAAAATCATCTGCGTCATCTGCGTTCCATTTTAATTCATGAGCAAAGAACCTATTTGACCTCCTCCCTATATTTTTTAGTATAATGAATTAAATAAGGAAGAAAAGCCATAACACCAAAGAAAGCGGGCTCAAATGGTGAATTTGAACTAAAAAATGAATAGAAAAAGGTGGCCATAAATATCAACCCAAACAACCAGTATTCCTTTCGGTATTTGTAGTATAAGTAAAGGGAAAAACCTAAGAACCAAAGGTAAACAATCAAACCAATTACTCCTGAATAAAGAAGAACTGAAAGAAATGGATTGTGAGGATAATCAAAATTTCTAAGAGGGTATTCAGGATCAAATTTTTTTGAAAACTTTAAAGTATAACTAAAGTTTGCCCCAAATATTTTATGAATTAAAGAATATTCATTAAAATACAAAAATAGAGCATAACGCCACCGGTCTATTCTAGGGCCTGCAAATCGATCGCCTTCCATTGAAAACTTAAAATCATCGGCTATTGAATCGGACAAACTGACATTTTCGGGTAAAAAAGGCCAAGATGCAAAATTCAGTGAGGCTGAATTAGTTTTTACTATCGATAAGCCCTTAGCCGGCTTAACCACAAGTTGTGGATAGGCAAAAGTAACATGGCCTGTTAAATTTCTAAAATCGGTTACCCCTTTCTGACTAAAAAAGTAGGCTCCATATACCCAGCCCTTTTCGGTTACAATACCCTTTGCTTGCAACAATACCCATTCACCTTTGGCATTAAAGTTATACTTACCAGTAGTTGTCGCTGAAACTTTTCCCCTTATCTCTAACCTTGCTTCCTGTCCATTAAAATCGGGTGATACATAGCAGTAAACCGAAGCGAATACCGAATCGCCAGGTTCAGCCTCTACGCCCCAAAATAATGTGGTGGAATGGTAAAAGTCCTTCCACTGTTTTCCCTCGGTTGTTCTGTCGTATCGTGCACCGGCAACCCCTGTAGGCACTATGCCGGAACTTTCTCCAACCAAAGGGTATTCCCTAATATATGTACTTGACGTGTAGCTTTCAGGGTTTTTAGGATCATAATTTAATACATTAAACTCAGGGTGCGCAAAAATCACATACCCCTTTAAATTTTTAAAATCTTTTGCATTGGTATAACCAAAGAAGGTTGTTGAATAGTACTCTTCCCCTGTTTCACCCCAATTGTTAATTGTTAACTTCTGCCAGGTTCCTTTCCGGTTGAGGTCGTAGTATGTGGCATTATATCCACCAAGTTTTTTTGAACTTCCCCCTAAACGAACTTTTTCACCGTCAAAATCCTGAGAAACATAAGCATAAATCGATGTTTTAACCCGTTCCTTAACGCTATTAAATTTTATTTTACCAATTGGATTTACATTATATGCCAAATCCTTACCTTCTCTTGCCTGGGTTTCCCTATCAACCCTTAATCCAACGCTCTGCTTGGGTACAATCCCTACATTTTCACCAGCTAGTGGATAAACACGTTTAAAGTTTGACCCTGCCCAGGTTATAGGATTATTTGGGTCAAATTTAAATATCCTTTCTTCGGGATATGCAAAAAGCACGTAGCCTTTTATCGAATCGGTTGGCGACTTCACCTTTTTTCGGAATCCATAGTCAACCCAAGCGTTCCCCTCAAAAATGGTAAAGGAGAGGTAAAGCTTTTGCCATGTTCCTTTTTGGTTTAAATCGTACTTGTTCTTGTAGAATCCATAGATCTTACCCCCTGCGTTCAGGTAAACCTCATCGCCATCAAAATCGGGAGAAACGTATGCGTAAATCGAAGGATTTGTTCTAATCCCTGCATTAGAATTATACCTGTAAATACCTGCACTGAAAAGCCATAAGCTATCTGTTTCCCTATACCAAATGCTATTCTTATTGGGCCTTAATGCCGTAATACTATCTGGAAGTATTTTTCTATTACCTTCAGGTAATTGTTGTATCGGTTCAAACTGATTTATAGCCCAGGTTATTGGATCGGCCGGGTTAACTGTTATTTCCTTAAGTTCAGGGTAAGCATAAATTGCATACCCGTTTAGATTTTCAAACGTAGAATCTTTTTCCTTGCAAATGTATAGGTAAACCTTGTAATCACCGCTATCGGCAAAAATGGTGGTTTGAAGCTTCTGCCAGGTTCCTTTCCTGTCTAGATCGTAGTACCAGTTACGTATTCCTTTAATATTTCCGCTAGTACTTAACCGCACCCATGAACCATTGAAATCGGGTGACACGTAGCAGTAAACCGATGCCACGTAATGCTTACCGGGATCGACCTTACCCTCAAAGAGCTTTGAGTAGTAGTATGCATTACCACTCCAAGTACTAGGTTGAACCCAATTCCCAACCTTAGCACCCTGAGCATCGGCAGGAACGCCTGTTAACCCTAATTCATTGAGGTTATTAACCAACTGGTAGTTACCATTAGCCCAACCGGTATAGGGATATCGCGGATCGAAACTGGTGCTCCAGTTTTCCTTTTGAACATCATCAAAGGTAACTGCCCCCTTGAAAATCGATTCACCGGCCATGGTAAGCCAGTTCATGTAAACTACAGTCTCATTCTTATCAAAATTTGAACTAGCCAGCCACTCATTACGCTTAAGAGTGTTTATTCCAAATATTGCGTAGGCAAGTAATGAGGTGGATAAAGTAAAAGTCAACAAGAAAATAGTGGAATTTCTTCGGAAAAATTTTACTAGAGTCCAACTACTGAACCACGATCCAAACCATAATAACACGTAAATTGCAATATAAGCAGATGCAATTATTAACCCCCTACGCGAGGTTGCTAGCATTATATTTACTATAAGAACCCAAAGGGCAAGTTGAAGTAGGACGCTTTGCCATCGCTTTAATTCCTTAAAAAGGTAAGTGGTGGCGATAAGAATCCCAACAACACAAACCAGTGTAAAAAAGTTGTCGTCAACACTCAGCGAGGTGCCCTGGGGAAAACCTAACCCCTGAACCGATAAGAACTCCCATTTATGCCCCCTGAGCATATAATATAGCTTTACAATACCAATAAGGGCAAAAAGGAAACTAAAAACAACTGCAAGGAGTTTAAACCGTTTGAGGGAATGGTTTAATTCATCGGCTTTAAAATCAAATAGTAGGGCCGAAAAGATGAAAGCGGTTAACACCAGAAGATTAAAGGTGTCCTTTAATAGAGTTTCGGGACGGTATGGGGTTAAGGCAACTGCTACAAAGTAGGCAAGTACTGATAGAGCCAATGGTATAAATACACTGTAACTCTTTAATGTGATTTTTTGCCATCGCTTCGACACGATAAATTCGGTAATGGCAAGAATACCAAGGAGGGCAACGGAGGGAAATAGAAGGTATTTTAAGTATTGTGGTAAAGCTAACCTAATCAGGAATAGCAGGAGTGTAATGGTAAATACATTTATGATTGTTTTGCGAAGCATGGTTTATGGGAGTTATTGTTACCTGCCCTTTCAGGGCGCGTTTAATATTTTTTTAGCATTCATTACCCAACGCGGTGCGTTGGGTTAGATTGACTTGCCCTTTCAGGGCGATTT
>Ga0208824_1001757_pt1 | contig 18459 bp, 16 predicted proteins | sample AD_JPNTR3_MetaG_FD_184447 | JGI IMG/M metagenome (GOLD analysis project Ga0208824, IMG submission 184447) | Active sludge microbial communities of municipal wastewater-treating anaerobic digesters from Japan - AD_JPNTR3_MetaG (SPAdes) (version 2) | ecosystem: Engineered > Bioreactor > Anaerobic...
TATCTTGACAATCGAATAATCATGTGCTAATATGCAGATAAGACCGACTGCTTTCACAATCGGTCTCATCATATACTCTTTTATTGCACTATTTTTCGTTTACACAGAATTTGGGATTGACTCGTAATTCGATCACATTTGTTAGCACAGATAGCTCAGGAGTAGAAGGTAATCTTTCTATAATACTTGGACCTCTATCTACATTGACTTTCACTTCAGGCAGTGAGATGAGAATCACTTATATTCCAAGTGCAGCACCGGTTCATGAACATAGTTATTCTTTCAATGTAACAGGAAATGAACTGACCGCCACTTGTGTCAATGATGACGGGTTAGACTGCTCTCTTGCTGATTCAGATCATAAGGCTACATTTACACTTACTGCTGATGGTGGTTATTATGGAGAACACGTTTTTTATGGTGCCAATCATAACTGCGCTTCATTCAATGCAAAGACAGGGCTGAATGCTACTGTTGATGATATTGTTTATACCAATAAATCTACTGGTGAAACGAGCACAGATTATGTTTCAGCAGTTGGAAGCTATACTGCTACGCTCGTTGTTCACATCAATGGCACGGATTATACATTGACAAAGGATTTTGTAGTACGTAGCGATAGCCATATCAACAACATTTATCCGCAATTAAATATTAGCACAACAGATTTTCCTGAAACCAACCATGCCCGTGAGGGTGAAAAGGTAACACTCACATTTACTCCACAAAATGGTGAATCTTTGAAAAATCTGTCTGTAAAAGGCGAGACAACAAACTATAGCCTTGGAAATGGTATCACTAAGGTCGATGACACACACTATACTTTTATCATGCCTGCTGAGACTGTGACCGTAACGGCAGAGTTCAAGAGAGTATTCTCCGACGGCATCGGTGAGCGTCTCACGGGCTATTCCGTTAGTCTTGAGGGCGACATCGGCGTGAACTTCTACATGGAGCTTGATGAAAGCGTTGCCGCAAGTGAAAACGCATATATGCAGTTCACGCTCCCGAACGGTGACACACCGAGGGTGCCTGTCAGCGAGGCAGCACAGAAAACAGTCGGCGGCAAGACCTACTATGTGTTCAAGTGCAATGTTTCCGCTACCAGTTTATCAGAAAACTCTATAAAGCGGTCTGCGAATAACTTTTTGATGCCGTTTATGCATCTGACATCACTAATCAGGATTGTTTTAACGATAGTATCATGATCTGTAACATTATCCAGAACCCCGCAAAGATTATTAAGTTCAAATAAATTATCATTATTACATAATCTATCTATAATGAGATCATCAAGTGGGTTATTGGTATAGAGACCAACGAGATACTTATCTTTTGGACTGCTTCTAAGCTTGAGTTTTTCAGCAGGTATGTCTATTCCTGCCTTTTTCAGATCCGCATTCAGCTCGTTATTACTTTTGGGCAATACCGTTGATAGCTCTTTTCCTTTATATCGTATATTAACATTTATCATAGACTCTCTAACCTCACATTCTCATACTGACGTCTTCGGATGGTGATTCGGGAGCCGCCTTTACTTCTTCCTCTGTCATAAGGTCCCATGCACCGCAGGTGTCATAGAAGCTGACGTAGATATCTCCCTCGGAAGTGTGGATCTCATGCTGCTCAAAAGACTCGGCCCACCCATCACTTGCTTGTCCGCGGAGTTCCTGAAGCAATTCGTCATACTCGTAGCTGTCAAGCTCACCGCATATCTGGCAGGTAAACACTCCCATGAGCCTGTCGCCGACCTTCTCAACGGAGGGGAATATGGAGTAGACCTTATCAGAAAAACGCTTTCTGTCGCCGAGATACGCCATTATTCCACGGTTTTCTTCCTCATCGCACTGATATGCCTCAATAGCACTGCTGATCTCACTTTCGTACTCAAGTGCCTCGAAATCCGAGAGTTCCTCGGTGTCCTCAAAGAATTCGTCTTCATCCTCATCAAATGAAGGCTTGATCTCTCGCTGAACTTTAAGGGGACAGTATAACTTCAGCTCGGTGAGCTTCTCAGCCTCAACATGGATATCCGACTGAAAGTCAACTCCAATATCAGTGTTCTCAGCCATTTTGATATCATCTCTCTGAGCGAGCTGCTGTACGATAGCATTTTTGACAAGGCTCTCGACCTCGTCCATATCGATCATATCAGCCGATGTGAAGTCTGTCTTGTCTGTATGAGCAAGTTCGGCGATCATTTCGACCGTATCCTTGATCATATCGTGAAGTTTCAGTTCGGATTCGGAAGTCTGGTACCTATCGTAGATCGACTTAGCATCAGGCACGAACATGGAAAGGCGAGGATAATCAAATCCTTCCGCTTCGATGAGCAGTCCGTCTTCGCCGTACTCATCAAGCAGCATTATGCAGTGATAGGCATTCTTGTCCTCGTACATAAGGTCCCTGGCGGCAGTTATAGCTTCATGCTCCTGATATGGGTTTGCTTTCAGTCTTTCAAAGTCGGATTGAGGAAGGAATACCCATTTCTCGACCTCACAGCGTTTGGTGTTGTGATTGGAAGCCTTGTGTATCAGCTTACCGTTCATGTAGAATTTGTTCATCTGTTTTCCTCCTGTCATAATTATTCCATAGACAGCAGGCGTGATCTGCTTTCTATGTATCTGGCGGAGAGCCTCCGCTGGCTGTTTCGCGGCATAATTGTCCTGTAATCGTAACTTATATTCCGCGCAGGAGAATTATACTGTTCGACCGCTTCACACACCGCACAAATCGCTCACAGCGGCTTCAATCGCTCTCGGTGGTGCAGCTTCCCGACCTGTCACCGATGCCGTCAAAAACGGCTCACAAATCGTTGATAGGTTTTCTATCACTTGGTTTTCGGGGAAACAAAAAAGGACTCGATTCCAGTGTTTTCACATTTCGTGAAAATCACTAAAACCGAGTCCGAAACTTTGTGTACTATTTTTTGCTGACAAAATCGAGATTTGCCTGTATTTCGACCAATATTCACTCCAAAATTTTCCCTTGTGAGGGTTCAAATCCAGCCAGAGGCCTAAAACACCCCAATGTCATCTATGAAAATCGAAGTAAATTTTTCGAGATTTGGGTAGCAAAAAAGCCCGATATTTCGGGCCTTTTTGGGCATGTCATCAATTTTGTTATGCCAATATGTGTGACCATGACTTAATAGATGACATAGGATAGAGCTCTATTCTACGCGCTATTTTACATATTGGAGATATGTATTATTAATCTTTGATGATAATCTTAGACTTGTATTCTCATCTTAAACGTCGTTTAGCAGTCTTACCTAAAAAATCTTACGTAAATATAATAGCACAGGCGCCGCTTTTAGTTAATACATTTGTATCAATGTGATATAAAGATATATGATTATTCCTCTTGCACAACTCTCTCATTAACGAACATCGTAAACTCCCTGATTGTCTTGTAGTCAGGAGAATCAGGAAGCGATGAATTATCAGCTGCATAATCAAGCCGTTTCTTGTATTTGTTAACAAGTTCAAAGAAATCATCTGTCGGCTGATTGTTTGCATCTAGATAAGCACCATTTCTTATGCTCATAAGCAGATCATGCTCTTTTTCTCTGAAAGTAATGATCTCTTCTCTTTCAAGAATATCGATACACATCATATACAATCTGATAAGATGCATCATATGCTTTCCGAGTTTATTGTGGCTTATCGCATTTTGATTGCGTTTGCCTACCTTTTCGTAATCACGTACATTATCGGACATTCTGTTCCACATATCCTTGTAATCACGAAGCGGATAGTGCCTAAGAGTTATATCCATAAATATCTCTGAATCCATATCAGGAGAAACAGCTGTATCTATATACAATTTGATTGCCTCCTCAGGATACTGAAAAAACATCTCATTGAAACTCTCAGATGCCAGATTAATGCTATTTAGTATATGTTTCTCCTTAATAGACTGGTCTGCAAGTCTTGATGTCTTATTGTCGAGACGTCGGAACTGAGCAGTTGCATATCCGCTGAAAGTTTTTATAGCTTTCCTCGACAGGAATATCTTTCGGTTTTCAAGCAATTCTCGCCCTATCTCAGAAAGATACAGGTAATGCTCAGGTTTCAGACCAAGTATCTCAATAGTATTTGGATTGCAATCAGTCAAAAGCAAAATCAGTTTCCTGAAAGAGTATATGGTCGTGTCTGTAGGAATATCTGTTACCTGTTCATAATCCTCTCCACAGAGAATCTCACTTTTGCTGTTAAGGGCACATCCACGTATATCAAGGTCTGATGTATCGGCTTCTGTCCCATAAGCGTGAGAACCTCCAAGTCCGAGAAGAATAATGCTTTTTCCCAGATGTTCATTGGTACGCAGAAAATCATATTCGTTACCGGCAACTTTCTGTTTTATATCTTCAAGCTTCAATGTGCTCACCTCCCTGTTTTCAATACAGTTCTTGCATAAGCAAGACTCTGCCGAAGCTGATCATCTTTATCAAGGCCGGCGAGACGCAATTTATGGGCATATCCAAGTATCTCGGTAAAATGCTCAGATGGCTCCAATCCCGCCTCAATAAGGTCACGTCCCATTAAATAAGGACGTTCCATTATTCTTTGATACTTTTCATATCTCTGCAAAAGGAATCCTTCAGAATCTCTGCTCTTCGGTATCTTCCCAAGTCCGTCGCATACAGCTAGCTGAATAAGATCATAAGGCTCTATTGATAAATCAAACAGTTTATTAGTTTTTTTCAGCTTTGATCTTGCATTAGCCATTATATTCGGTTCCATATGAAGCTCCGTCATATTCAGGACGTATTTTATCAGCTTTGTCTCAGTTGTAATACGTTCCAGATACTTCTGTACAACAGGTAGTCCATTTTTCTCATGCTCATAGGAGTGAACAGTGCCGTCTTCCGAAACGGTAGTGCATATAGCCTTACCAAAATCATGGCAAAGTGCTGACATCATAAAGCCAAGCGGGGATTTTACATCACTTCTTCGTTTTGCTGCTTCATCAAGAACCATCATCGTATGCGTCCATGCATCCCCTTCGCGATGATACTCCCTGTTCTGCGGAACATTTATCAGAGCATTCAGTTCGGGGAACCAATAATCAAGCTGCTCCATCCTGCGCAATTGTTCAAAAAACATTGAGGGATTCTCTGCTTTGAGCAGTGCTTTTTCAGTTTCAAGCATTATTCGCTCTGCAGATAATGAAGAAATATCAATATTACGGCAAAGAGCGATCGTATCATCAGAAATCCCAAAGCCGAATCTTGCAGCAAACTGAGCTGCGCGAAGCACCCTTAGCGGATCTTCTACAAATGTTTTATCATCTATATGACGTATCAATTTCGACTTGATATCGCTCAGTCCGCCAAAATGATCAATTATTTCACCTGTAAGCACATCTTTCATTAGTGCATTTACAGTAAAGTCTCTGCGACGGGCAGCCTCAAGAGTACCCATAAATGGATCCGAGCTGACCTCAAAATCTCTATGGCCGCTCCCGATTGTGCGTTCAGTTCTCGGAAGAGCAATATCAAGATCAAGACCGCTAAGTCCATATATTCCAAAACTCTTACCGTATTCGAGCCTTTCACCGACCGAATCAAGCAAGGCTTCTACTTGCTGTTTGGTTAATCCGTGTATTTCTATATCTATATCTTTGTTTTCAATTCCAAGCATCTCATCACGTACATATCCGCCTACAAAGAATACTCTGCCGCCAAGCTGTCCTGACTTTTGGGCAATGAGTTCTGCGGCCTCAATATCATTCATATTACTCCTCCCTTCTGTATTTTTCCAGCAGTTCTATCTGCCGCTTTATACGTTGTTTTGCCTGTTCCCTCAGGTGTTCGGGACCAAGTATCTCTATTACAGGTCCGAAACTCAGAAGACGGATAAGCAGTTCAGTTTCATCCTGCTGGTCATACCACAATTCCACGTTATACTGTCCTGTTTCAAGATTACGCACTGTATGCTTCTCATAAGAAGCAAATTCAAGCATAAAACGTTCAACGCCGTTGCGCTCTGTGCTGACTCTAATTATCGCAGGTGTGCTGCATTTACGGCTTGAGAAGTATTCGTCCATGGAAACAGGAGTTCTGTATGCCCTTCCCGTATCCTCAATTCTTGTTATTCGTCCGATGTTGATGATACCGCTGCTCCTGATCTTATCATTACGCAGCAGATAACAATATGCGCGGAATTTATCGTTTTTAGGAGAATACTCCATTTTCAGCAACACAAATCTGCCGTTCATACGCTTACCGTGACCTGAAACGAACTCAATATACACTATTCTTCTGCGTTTTACCGCATCAAGTGCAATTCGGAAGTTCTGTATGTATTTTTCGTCATTGTAATCATCGCTGTCGAGGAATCTGTCAGTGAAGCCAAACTGCTCTCTGCTGTAAAGCGGAGGCACATCTGCAAGCCTCTGCTCCATAGAAGCGAGTGCCTCACTGTCCATGAACAACTTTATCCTCGGGTCGTTTAGCTTTGACTTCAGCCACATCTTTTGCAGCCGCGTCAACATCTTAACAGGAGTATTCTTCGTTATCCGTCTGAGATTTCCGTCAGCAGTACGCCTGAATAGTCCCCAGTCCTCTCCGCTCGGGATAAGCTTCTGTGGAAGAAAAAGCACTGAATCACGAAATCCGTCATGAATTACAGTCTCACGTACTGTTTTTTCATCTGTGGCCTCATTTTCAAGCAGCTTAGCCGCTACGCGGAAATATGTTCCATATATTTCACTGAACAGATTCATCTTCATCACCGCCATAAATCCTGTTCATTCGCCTCATATCCTCGTAAAACCGTATCCTGACCGTATCAGCACCACCTTCGATCCGTACTATCCTGCCAATAAAAGTCTTAGCCCAGTGCATTATCTCGTTCGGGTCAAACACATCTGCTGTCAGGGTATAAAGGTGCTCTCCCGTATGCTCGATAATACAGCAGCGCTTCTCACGTTCGAGACGGTCGATAATAAATGGTTCTTTCTCCTCATCAACGTAAAACGTTATCTTCATAGGAGTTACAGTACCCGTTTCCCTCCTCATACCGAAGGATACTCCGAAACAATGACACATATTACGTTCAAATTTAGCCTTAAGAGCGTCATAGTTTTCATAGCATTCGCCAATTTTTACCATTTTCATATTATCGAGGCGAAATGCGGAAAATCGCTTATAGCTTGGTATATACGCCGCGAGATAGCGGCGGCCTGTCTGCACGGATACAAGTATCTTCATAGGAATCACCTTATTCTCTGTACCATGGTCATCACCCTCTTTTTTCCTTTTATCAGATAATGCCATAAATGAAGCGCAGCGTTTTTCGTTAATTGCTGTCAGTATCTCAGGGATAAGGATATCTTCAAGCGTATGTATGATATAGTTGTGCTTTATAAAAAAGATGTCGTTCTGAAGCCCGAGCATTTTGAGGATACTGTTTCCGATAATGCCGAAATGCTGAGTTTCTGAGAAGAACTTCAAGGCATCATCAAGCCCTGTGTACTCGCGGACAAAGTCATCGGCCTTGTCGCGGGAAAGAGAATAATACAACGTCTTTCCATGCTTTTCTGCGATTATTATCCCCTCGTCTACGTACTCTCTCAGCTTATTGCGGACGGTCTGCTCATCAAACAGCTGTTCATATTCCGTATTCAGACTATCCACCAGTTCCTTGAGCGTTCTGCTTTGCCCGTCCTGTAAAATATCGGTCAGAAGGAAGTGCAGACGTATATCATTATCAGTGAAGCTCTTTGAATAATAGGCGTTATACAGTGGGTTCTCTGGAATATGACCACTATCTACCGAAATCGAGACGCTCCTGCCATGTACCGAATCATCATAGCGCATATAGTCACCCATCCAGCTCTCAACACGGCGCTTTTCATCACCGTAGGTGCGGATGCTCTTGCGGTCAAAATCGCTTCTGACCTTGCAGCCATATATGAAAAAATCACGCACATAGTCTCGTGTTTTGTCGAAATTCTTGATAAGCTCAGAGAATCCAGCCATAATTGTCACTCCTTCCTACATTTATATATTAACAGATATTCTCTGCTTTTGCAATACGATTCAGAGTGTGTGCAGAAAAATTTATATGATTATTTCCTAATCATGTGATATACTGGAATCAAGCTAAAGGAAAGAGAAGTGAATGAAATGTTCGTACATTACAAAGAAAACGAGAATATGCTCCCCATAAAGATATGGCAGACAGATATGGAAGCTGTCGGCGAAAAATGTATCGAACAGGCGGAGCACCTCGCTAAGCTCCCGTTCGCTCACAAATGGATAGCTCTGATGCCCGATACTCACGCAGGAAAGGGAATGCCCATTGGCGGAGTTATAGCCTGTGAGGACGCGGTCATCCCAAATGCAGTAGGTGTTGATATCGGCTGCGGAATGGCTTACGTTCAGACCGATATCCCTGTCGTGCTGCTCCGCGGCACAATAACAGGCAGCGGAAATCTCGTACAGACCATATGCGGTGACATCCTCCGCAATGTTCCTACAGGAACAAAAGGTCATTCAAAGCCGCAGCCTTCTGAAGTCCTTGACAGGGCAAATGCTGAGCTTGACCTGTATGAGGCTGACCCCGAGCTTATTCCTAATATACAGGCTGGCTACTATCAGGCTGGTACTCTCGGTGGCGGCAACCACTTCATCGAAATACAGCAGGACGATAATGGAATGTGCGGCATAATGCTCCACTCAGGAAGCCGCCATTTCGGAAATATCGTAGGACAGTATTTCAATCATATAGCTCACGAGCTCAATGACAAATGGTTCTCTAAGGTGCCAAGCGAGTGGAATCTCCCCTTCCTGCCTGTTGACTCAGATGAAGGACAGAGATACCTTACATGGATGAAGCTCTGCATGGATTACGCCTTCGAGAATCGTGCTCTTATGATGCAGAATGTCAAAGAGATATTCACAAAGCATATAGAGAAGCACACAGGAATAGTGCCGACATTCTCTGATGAGATAAACTGTCATCACAACTATGCTGCTATTGAGAATCACTTCGGCAAGGACGTATGGGTGCACAGAAAGGGCGCTATACGCGCCGGCGAGGGTGAAATGGGAATAATCCCAGGAGCTATGGGCTCTTACAGCTATATAGTACGTGGAAAGGGCAACCCTGACAGCTTTATGTCCTCATCTCACGGTGCAGGCAGAGCTTACTCGCGTACAGCTGCAAAGGAGACATTTTCCGTTGAATCGGTAATGGTTGACCTGAAGGAGCAGAACGTAGTTCTTGCTAAGAATAAGAAAGGAGACGTTGCTGAAGAGGCACGTTTCGCATACAAGGACATCAACGATGTCATGGCTAATCAGATAGACCTGACAGAGCCCGTTAAGCGGATGTTTACCGTTGGAGTTATCAAAGGTTGATCTTTCGTCGCATACAGCAAGATCAGGCAGTTCAAAAGAACGGGTTCAACTCCCAAAGCGACGAGTTTTAAGGCACATACAGCAAAAGGGTTTCATTCAACAGAAAACTGAATATTGTGCCTTGCATATCCAAAAGTAATAAGGCGTTCACAGCAAACACAATGACTATACTGTTAACATAGGATCATAACAGCGCCTTGCAAACTTTTCGCAGCTGCAATACACGGCAGCTGCGGCCACAAATAAGACGCTATCAGCAATCATACAGGATTTATGAAATGCTATAAAAGGATGTGAAAACACAAAGCAGGCGTCTTGAAAACAGCAGTAATTTCGACTCTCACAGCATCTATTATGGGGACCCACGTACCATCAGCGATGAAAAGGGCTGGGTGAAAGATGAGTCGAGAATAACACAAGTTTACAATTCGGCTCTGACAGCATTAATTCAGGGACGCAGGGAGCTTTCCTACGGGTCAAAGCACTGCATAATAATGAGCCGAGCTAAGTCAGCAACAGCATGAAGAATCGGTTTTATGCAGGTCCGAATCCTGCCCTGTGGCAACGCATGGAAAAGCCTGACTTGAAAGGAGCAAAAATATGCTTAACTACTTAAAGAACGAATCCAATATGACATACACCGAGAACGGCGGTACTGCTTACCGTTCATCCGAGTCCTTCTGCCTTGATATGTTCTTCAAGGCAGGCGCTATGAGAAATTCAACCGCGGCAGAGATAGCTGATGTTGTAATACGCGCTTACGCTGAGGATCCTGACAAGACTATGAAGATAGTCTTCTTTGCCCGCGATGCAAGAGGCGGTCTCGGCGAGAGACGTTTCTTTCGTATAGCTATAGCTGCGCTCGTCAGAACAGCGCCCGATGCAGTAAAGAAGAATATCTCCCTGTTCGCAGAGTATGGCAGATTCGACGACCTGTGCGTTCTGCTCGATACTCCCTTGGAGAATGCCGCAGTCGAAGTCATAAAGGCTCAGCTCGACAAGGACATCGCTGCTATGAACGCAAAGAAGCCCGCTTCTCTGCTTGCAAAGTGGATGCCCTCCGTGAATGCTTCCTCTAAGGAGACACGCAATATAGGCAGAAACCTTGCTGCTTCCCTCGGTATGACCGAGCGTACATACAGAAAGACTCTGTCCGCGCTCCGCCGCTACAACGACATACTGGAGAACCGTCTCCGCGAGCGTGACTACACGTTCAGATACGAAGCTCAGCCCTCGTGCGCTATGTTCAAGTACAGAGGCGCGTTCATACGCAACGACGGTGAACGCTACTCCGATTACCTGAACAAGGTACACAGCGGCGAGGCAAAGCTCAACGCTGACAGACTGTTCCCCTATGACATTGTCCGTGTGGCTATGGGAGATATCTCTGCCGCAGAAAAAATGTCACTCGACGCAGCATGGAAGTCCCTGCCCGCCCTGACAGCGTCAAAGCGTGAAAACGCCCTTGCTGTAATCGACGGTTCAGGCTCCATGACCTGTGGATGCGGAGATATACGTCCCATAGACGCAGCTCTGTCACTGGGCATATACTTCGCAGAGCACAACACGGGCACATTCGCAAATCACTTCATCACATTCTCCGAAACTCCTCGTCTTGTAGAAATAAAGGGCATCAATATTGTTGAGAGGGTGAACTACTGCCGCACCTTCAACGAGGTCGCGAATACGAACCTGGAGGCTGTGTTCACGCTGATACTCCGTACAGCTGTGAAGAACCGCGTCCCCGAGAGCGATATGCCCTCCAAGCTCTATATCATATCCGATATGCAGTTTGACTACTGTATAGTCGGCGGCAACGATGAGCCCATGTTCCGCGAGATGAGAAAGCTCTATGCTCAGAACGGCTACAAACTGCCTGATATCGTGTTCTGGAACGTTAACGCACGCTGCGATGCTGTACCCGTAAACCGTTCGGAAACAGGAGCAGCTCTGGTATCGGGGTACTCCCCCGCTGTATTTGATATGGTCATGGGCGGTGATTGCTCTCCCGAGTCTGTAATGGACAGAATTCTTTCTTCTGAAAGATATTCGTCTATTACAGCGGCATAATAAATTTAAGCTCGCATATGAACAGTATGATTCATATGCGAGCTTTTTTCATTTTTCTACAGTAACTGTAGTTTCTATCCCACCCTTGAATATGATCTGTATCTCAGTCTTGCAGACAACTCTAACACATTCTATCAGCTTTCTTACGAGCATATCGTTGTACTCCGTCAGTTCACAGGAGCTGTTGTCTATTTCTTGGAAAGCCTTACTTATCTGAGACCTTTTATTATTGTCAATATTATTGTTTTCTTCCAGAGCTTTCAATCTGGAGTTGAGTTCCTGTTCTTCGGCATACAGCATTTGGAACTGTTCATCCATAGCTTCTTCGTCCATAGTGCCAGACGCTATTAGGGTTATGTAATCATTTCGGGCATCATCTATCTCACGAAGCCTTTTCTGTATTTCCTTTGTTTCCTTGCTGCTCACTCCTGCGATCGCTTGTTCAACATTGCTTTTCAGAAGCTCTCTAATAACGTTCTTGCAGTCATAGTACTCATTAATAGCTGACAATATTGCTTTGTGCAGCTTATCTTCGTGTATCGACGGAGATTTCTTGCAGTAGCGGTTACCATTATCAAATCGGCTAATGCACCTCCAGACAGGACATTTTCTGCCGTGTATATTCCATACCTGTCTCCTATATGCTGAACCGCATTCACCGCATAACATTATATCTGTCAGAGCGTATTTCCCAGAATATCTGCCTTGCTGTGATATAGTTTTCTCGCTCTTTTTCCGCATAGATGCTCTCCGTGCAAGTTCTTGCTGCACAAGGTTATAAGTATCTCTATCAATTATCGCTTCATGAGCACCGGTGACAAGGTATTTGGCACGTTCTCCATTGTTTTTTACTGATTTATGGGTTATACAGTCAACGGTATACGTCTTTTGCAGCAGGGCATCTCCGACATATTTTTCATTAGATAGAATCGAATGGATACCGTTTATGGTCCACTCAGCATATTCGCGCTTATGTATATTTAAGGATTTTAGGTGTTGAGCAATTTGTCTCAGTGTCAATCCGTCAAGATACAACTTATAAACCAGCTTAACTACTTCCGCTTCTTCAGGTATAATTTCAGGCTTTCCGTCTGCTCCTTTCCGGTAACCATACAGATTGTTATAACTATATCGCACTTTTCCTTCACGGAAGACTTTCTCTACTCCCCAAGAGACGTTTTTGCTTATTGATTCGGACTCAGCTTGAGCGAAGCTGCCGTACAGGGCTATCATGAACTCTGAGGTCATGGTCAGCGTATTTATATTCTCTTTCTCGAATATAACGCCTATTCCGAGGTCTTTCAGTTGGCGTACATATTCGAGAGTATCGACGGTATTTCGTGCGAATCGGCTTATTGACTTGCAGAGTACAAGGTCGATCTTACGTTTCTTGCATAGACGTATCATCTTATTGAACTCGGTACGCTTCTTGGTCTGTGTTCCTGATATTCCTTCGTCGGCAAATATACCTGCAAGTTCCCATTCCTTGTTTTTATTAATTAAATCGGTATAGTAATCTATCTGGACCTGATAACTGTTTTGTTGTTCTTCTTGCTCAGTACTGACTCGGCAATAGGCTGCTACTCTGAGCTGATGGTACTTATCTATAGTATCAGTATTAACTTGCTTATTCGCTGGTATCATCGTTACTTCCATTATCTCCGCTCCTCTCTGTAATATTATTCAGCTTAACGCCGTTTATAAGCTCGAGCCCTATTGTAGCATTATGACTTACCGTAATACGCTCAGCACACTTCAACAATAGCTCGGTATCAAGAGCATTTAAGTGCTTTCGTTCAGCCAATGTCTCTTTCAGTAGAGCAGTTTTCTGCGGCACATCATCATATGTACAACAGTCATATTTCAGTTCTGCCAGTTCCATAATTGCTTCTTTTATTCTGTCATACTCGATATCTGAACTATATATAAGCCTTGATATTTCATTGGACTGCTTTACTATCTCTCCATTCGGAGTGTATATGCTCATTTCGGCATCGACTTCAAGCATGCTCGGATTCGCTATTGCCGAATTTAGCATATTCAGCACAGCGGATAATATCATCTGATCTGTGGTAGTATATTCAAATGCTCCGCATCTATACGTCTTGCAGGTCCATGTACCATTCTGATTTCTGAACAGTCTCTTTCTGCATTCGGCACATATTGTCATATTCCTTATTTCTTTCAGCTCGTCCGGCACAATGCAGAGATTGTTTGCTTTCTTTAGCTTCTTATTATTTGCTCTGTGAAAGATGTCAGCGGATATGATCTGAGGGTATATCTCAGTCCCAAGGTATTTCTCATTTTCAAGTATACGCTTTATCATATTCTTATTCCAACTGCTATCTTCACAGGGATGATAAGGAATGTTTTCAGCTTGAAGTTCTTTGGATATTTCCAGAAGACTTTTCCCTTTGAGGTATTCAGCGAATATTTTTGATACAGCATACACCTCTCTCGGGTGTGTTGTTATCTCTCCGTTTATCATCTGATATCCGAATGGTATCCTTCGATTTTTAGCCATTTCTGCACCTCCTTTCCTCACAAGGATACCACATATCCGTCTTCTTATCTATCACCAATACCAACAAAAAGAGCGCTTTGTTTTTGTTCACAAAGCGCCTTTTCTTCACATATTCTCTGTGAGAGCTAATCCTGATATCAGGATGAACTCAAGACAATTGTCTCTGACTATTATTCTCTCAACTATAGTTCCGAATAATTCTTCGTCGAATGATGTAATTATACCGTTCTGCTTTTCTATACTGTCTATAAGGATATCGAGCTGCTCTAGGGTATCGTCCTCGTTGTCGGCTTTAGCCACCTTTTTCAGTTCTCGTTCTTGTCTTGAGAGCTGGCTCTCAAGCTCAGTCTGCTTTTCGTTATATTTCTTTTCATCCATGAATCCTTTTTTACGCAATCTTGATATGACATGACGTTGTTCCTTAATATCGGCTATTTTCTTATGAATGTCTATTATTTGAGCATTTCCGCTGAAACGCCGTATATTTAGTTCTTGCAGGCTACGCCGGAGCGGAAGTAGTATCTCACGGTTGTGCTGTATTAGTTTATTGCACATTGAAATAAAGGCATGCTTTATCATTTCTTCTGAAATCACATTAGAATTACAATATTCAGCATTAATATCGTGATTCTTACAAGTCCAATAGTATTTGCCCCTGTTTACCTTCCTTTTGTACGAGGAACCACAACAATTGCATTTGATCATAGATGTTAAGACCGTTTTGCTTCCAGAGCCTCTATAATACTGTTTTTCTCTTGCTTTGAATATCTCCTGGACTCTTTCAAAGGTTCCCCTTGTTATTATCGGTTCATGAGTGCTTTTTACAAGGAATTGATCTCTTTCGCCCTTGTTCTCAACCAATCTAACAGGTAATGTATCTGTTGAATAAAACTTTTGAAATAAAGAGTCTCCAATATACCGTTCATTTGATAGGATATGCCTAATGGTGCATGGCTTCCATCTTTCATTATCCCTCATTGTAGGGATACATATTTCGCTAAGCTTTTTTGCGATTTGTGTTATTCCCATTCCGGATAAGTACCATTGATAAATCATCTTTACTATTTCAGCTTGGTCTTGATTTATTATAAGGTGACCATTATCCAAGATATAGCCATAAGGGGGTATGCTTTGAACAAATGTACCGCTTTCCATACGTTTCTTTGCACTCCAGCGCATATTCTGCGATATGGAATTTGATTCTTCCTGAGCCAGACTGCCCATAACTGTAATCATCAGTTCATCACTGGTCATGGCAGTATCGATATTTTCCTTTTCAAAGTATATCGATATTCCAAGTTCTCTCAGAAGTCTGACGGTATTAAGACAGTCCTTCGTATTTCTGGCGAATCGGCTGAGAGACTTTGCGTATATTCGGTCTATCTTTCCACGCTTACAGTCTCGTATCAGTCTTTGGAATTCAGTTCGCTTGGCAGTACCTGTACCAGAGATTCCCTCGTCTGCATATATATCAACAAGTTCCTCCGTTTCGGAACCTATGAATTTTTCACTATAGAATTTGACTTGTGCTGCATAGGAGTGCAGTTGATCATCACTGCTTGATGATACTCGGCAGTATGCCACACATCGTATTTTATATATCGAACTCTCGGCTTTGACCGGAGCAATATATGTAACATTTGCCATACCGAGCCTCCTTTCAACACACAAGGATACCACACTCCGCTCAGAATTGGTATCACCAAAGCCAACAAATGCGGCGGTTCACATTTGTGTAAACCGCCATTAATTTTAGATTCAAACAAGATTATTTATTATCAAGCTCTTGATTTATGGGGCTATTTATGATATAATAATATATAGACAGACACTTGCCAATCTTATTGAGGAGGTTATTTTTATGGCACAGAATACAAGGTACGGTAAACCATCTATGACCGATCTTCCACCAGAACTTGGTCGACAGATCATTAACGAAATAATGAACGCTCCTCGTCCGGATACTCTTACTATTCAAAAGAAAAATCTTGAGGTTATGGAAGAACTAAGACGTAAACTGGAGAAAATAAAAAATGATTAAAGGTATTCTTGAATACGAGCTTTTCTATTGCAATCATTTAGGAGTGTCCGCTTCTGATGAGCAAGATATTATGAACTTTACTCTCAAAAACGCTAAAACAGGACACGGTCTGCTTGATTATCTCCAGCATTTCGCTTTTCCTGAGGAAGATGCAGGCGTTATGAGGACATACCTCGTTAGGTTTAAGCCTACTGATGAATTGATCGCATATTTTTCTCTTAAAGCAGGACTTGTATCTATAAACGAGCACGAGACCGAAGACGGAATATCATTTGATACTATTCCCGGTGTAGAATTAGCAAATTTTGCCGTGAATTATAGTTTTGTTCAAAAATATGGAATCAGCGGTATCGGTTCTGTTATCTTTGAGAATCTTATCAAGCAAATCATCAAGAATGTTTCTTATGATATAGGTGTAAAAATCATATATCTTTTTGCTCTGCCTTACGAGAATCTTATTAACACCTATACTCAATACGGCTTTTCAAGACTTTCTACTAAATCTGAAGATGAGCTACACAAAAGACTTAAACCACGTTATGATGAATCTTGCATCTTTATGTTCCAACAGCTATAACGTCAGATTGTTATCTAATTGTTAGATAACTGTTAGATAACCGTTAGATATCAAATATGTAATAAGTTTAAGCTCCACTCATTTGAGTGGAGCTTCTTCATTATCGTCTCTGCTTGCCGCTATACAGAGACACATTGCTATAACTCCAACAGTTACGCCAACCATTGCCCCTGCGATAAACTGTATTCCTGCCATTTTTGGATGCTTTTTAACGATATCTGTATCATCAGTAACTATTATGTACTCAGGTCCGATGAAGTCAGGATAGAGAACCTTGGTCCTAATGTAGTAGAAACCTCTCTTTCTGATAATGTCCAGTACGTCTTCCATTACAATGTTCTTATAGATCTTTCCCATTTTAGTGTCCTTTCTGCGGACACAAAAAATGGAGCCTGCATATATATGTACGCAGACTCCAAGCTCGCCTGATTATGGCATGACAAGGTAATGGTACAAAATATATGCTTTTCATGATGAAAAACCATATCTGTATCCGCGGCCCTTAATGCATATCAGGCTTTGAATATTATATTCAGCCTCGGGACCCTGTCCCTTGACTGTGTCTATATATTACCATAGAACACTATGTGAAAACAGACATTAAAAATAGGAGTTGTTTTTTGTATAACTCCTTGATAAATGTGTATTTCAATTGTGATTCATAGGTTGTTTTTTACAATTATTCGAGATTTTATGTGATGATATGGTGATAATCAAATGAAAAACAGTGATTTTACTCCTATTTTTAATACTAGACTATCAGTTATTTTTGATAGGATGTTCAGCCAAATTAAAGTGAGTGAAATAATTTTGCTGTTTTTATTGCAATTCTTGTCAGATTGTGGTATAATTATAATCTAAAGCTATAACTTTTTATACCAAATAGACATTCGGACAGGAGGTAATATTGTATGAAGATTATGCATATCGGAGATTTGCATCTAGGGAAATCGCTCGGAGATTTCGATCTCAAAGACGATCAGAAGTATATACTGAATCAATTACTTAAAATAGTAGATGATCAGTCGATTAATGCTGTTTTGATTGCTGGAGATGTATATGATAAAGCTATACCAAGTGAAGCTGCAACAAGTATGCTGGACTTTTTTCTTAGTAGTCTTGCTAAAAGGAAGGTTTATACATATATGATCAGCGGCAATCACGATTCTGATGAGAGACTGAACTATGGTAGTAATCTTTTTGAAACAAACAATATTTTTATCTCCACAAAATATGACGGGAAACTATATAAGCAGACACTTGCGAAAGATAAAGAAGAAATAGACATTTATCTTCTGCCATTTGTTAAAGCTTCGCAGGTCAGACATTACCTTCCGGAAGCAAAGATAGAAACCTATGATGATGCGGTAAGAGCGATAATAGACAGTGCTGATATTGATCCGGCAAGGTGTAATTTTATTGTAGCTCATTTGAAAAAGCCAAAAAGGAGCAACCAGAAGCTGATAAATTTCAGAAACTGATAGACAAGATCGAAGCAGAAGAGAAAAAGTATCAGGAAAGAGATGCACTGGTAGGTGGAATCAAGAAACTAAAAAAAGAGTCTCTGGGATTCGTAGCTGAAGAGAAAGCATTAGAGGAAAGAGAGAGGAATCTCAAAGATAAGATCAATAAACTTAATGATACTATTAATGCGATTAAAGACACTCCTAAAAAACTGTCTGAAGTCAAAGCGCTATGTGGTAACTATCAGAGTCTTCTAAAGAAAATCAATACTATCATAGATACCGAGTCAATCCCAAATTCTGTGTAAACGGATAATAGTGCAATAGAAAAGTGTATGATGAGACCGATTGTGAAAGCAGTCGGTCTTATCTGCATATTAGCACATGATTATTTGATTGTCAAGATAAAAG
>Ga0208824_1001772_pt1 | contig 18285 bp, 15 predicted proteins | sample AD_JPNTR3_MetaG_FD_184447 | JGI IMG/M metagenome (GOLD analysis project Ga0208824, IMG submission 184447) | Active sludge microbial communities of municipal wastewater-treating anaerobic digesters from Japan - AD_JPNTR3_MetaG (SPAdes) (version 2) | ecosystem: Engineered > Bioreactor > Anaerobic...
GGATGGCAATGACCGCGCCGGGGATGGGTTCCTTTTCAGAAACGGCCTGCTGGATAAAGACCTTCAGGGATTCCCAGGCACAGCGGCTCAAACCGGCAAGAAGCTTCCTGTCATACAGAAAATACCGGCGGAGTATCTTTGGAATACTGAACACAAAATGCCGGTGGGGTATTTTCTTGAGGACATCCAGGCAGAGCCACTCGCCGAATTCCACCACGCGCTTCTGGTGACACGATGGGCAGAAGTGGCGACGCTTACACGAAAACGCCAATAGATATTCGTGGCCGCAGTCTTTGCATCTTACACGGGCAAAGCCGTGGCTCAGATCGCCGCAGTCAAGATAACGGTAAATAACCTGCTCGACATAAGGCCGCCAGAATCCGTACTGCTTTGAAAAATGTTCATCATAGGATTGAACGAAAGTTTCAAAATAATCCTCCACGCAGCGGTAATAATCCGAATCCTGCGGGCGGCGGGGGTGGTATGAGGCTGCCGGCAAGGCCATTTTTCCCTCACTGGACATGATAAATGAACTGCGAGGGAATGACTTATAGTAGGACGAACGTCCTATTGTCAAGGGGTGATTTTGTGGGCGAATTGCCTCAAATATAGCGCGAGGGGGATGCCGAAACGCCTGTGATGGAGCTCTTGAGGATACTGGCACGGGCCGACATCGCCTCCTACGCGGATCTGCTTTTCAGCTTGCCGGGGATTCTTCCCGCCGAAACGGAAGAGGAGCTCTACCGGCTGAGGTCTTCGCGCCTGGCCGAATATGGATTCCAGCCGTTTGAGGAGGCGCTGGCCGTTTACGCGCCTCTGTCCCCCGACGCACTGTTATCCGGCGAGCCGCCGGCCCTGCCGGGGAGACTTCTGGCGGCAGACGAAAGAAGTCTCATTCCCGTCTCTCCCTGGTCGGACATCGGTGATTTCCCGTTTTTCTCCCGCGCGATGGACAAAATCGCCGATCCGCTGTCGGAGAATCGAATTCGCCACGCTGTGCAACACGATCATTTCAGCGGATTCCTTTGCCGATGTGGAGGATTTTGAACATCTGCGCCATGTGGCGCGCAAGGCGGCGGGCTCAATCAACATCGCGATCGAGTATCTTTTCGACGAGCACGCCGATGACGCGGCCCGCATGCTGGAGATGACGCCGCTTTCCCGTGTTTTTCGTGCGGGCCACGGCCTGATTGAAAAACACGGTCTGCGCGCCAAGCGTTTCGTAAAAGAACCCGACGATCGTATCCTTTGTCGGGCATCTGGCCTACATCGCCGTGCTCGTCTTCGTCGTCATTGCCGCCCTGGCCCAGCTCGGGATACAGACGACCTCGTTCATCGCCGTCTTAGGCGCGGCCGGCCTGGCCATCGGCCTGGCCCTGCAGGGCTCGCTGTCGAATTTCGCCGCCGGTTTCCTGATGATCATCTTCAAGCCGTTCAGGGCCGGTGATTATATCGAGGGCGGCGGGACCGCCGGGGTTGTGGAGAAGATCGAGGTGTTCACGACCACGCTCACCACGGCCGACAACAAGGTGATCATCGTCCCCAATGCCAAGATGATGGGGGACATCATCACCAATTTCTCGACCAAGAAGACCCGCAGGGTGGATCTGGATTTCTCGGTCAGCTACGCCAATGACATCGGCAAGGTGCGGGCATGCCTGCTGGAGGTCATCCAGGATACCGCCAAGATCCTGAAAGAGCCTGAGTCCGTGATCCTCGTGAAGGAGCTGAAGGAAGGCAGCGTGGTCTTTCAGACGCGGACCTGGGTAATGAGCGCGGATTACTGGGATGTCCATTTCGCCCTCATGGAAGGGGTGAAAAAGCGCTTCGGTGAGCAGGGCATCGTCCTGCCGGTCCCGGCACGGGATGTCCATGTCTACGAACATGGGAAAGGATAGCACCCGGGGCGAGAATACCGTGCGCCGCGCCCCTGGGTCCCTTTAGGTGTTCAAGCTCTCGCGCAGTTTCTTCTTCATGATCTTGCCCAGGATGTTCTTCGGCAGGTCATCCATAAACTCGATCTCAGCCGGTATCTTGAAATCAGCGATCTTGCCTTTCAAAAACGACTTGATATCATCCGCGCTGGTGGAGCCCGCCGTGTGCAGGCTGACATAGGCCTTGGGCACCTCCCCGTAGTGCGTATGGGGTATGCCGATCACGCTGGCCTCGCGGATGGCCGGATGGCTATACATGACCTCTTCGATCTCCCGTGGATAGATATTCTCGCCGCCGCGGATGATCATGTCGGTCTTGCGGTCAACAATGAAGAAGTACCCTTCGTCGTCCATATAGCCCATGTCGGAGGTGTGCAGATATCCATCCTTGAGCGCTTCTTTCGTCGCGGCCTCATTGTTGAAATAGCCCATCATGACGCAATCACCCTTGACGCAGATCTCGCCATATTCTCCCCTGGGAAGTTCCTTGTTGTTTTCATCGAGGATACGCACATCCTGGCCGAGGATAGCCGTCCCGATCGACCTGATCTTGTTTTTTCCCGGAGGGTTGAGTGTGGCGAGCCCGGTCGCTTCGGTAAGCCCATAGCCCTCAACGATGTGCACGCGGAAATCCTTCTGAAAATTGACCAAGAGCTCTTCGGGCATGGGGGCGGTACCGCAGAAACAGTACTTGAGCACGCAGCCTGAACAAGTATCTGTCATGTCGAGCGCCAGCGAGACATCTTGTCGTTTAAAGAAAAAGATTTTTCTTCATGCCGACAAGTCGGGACTCCTACCCTGAAGGGCACACGTCGAAACACAATATTTCTTTTTTAACTGATCACCCTCAGAATTTCCGGTGCGTGGCGCTCCGACGCCGGGGGAATTTCCTTTGGATAACCGATAATAATCGGTGCGACAATCCGGCAACCCTCGGGAATGGCCAGCAGGGCCCTGGATTGAGGATCACGGATATTGGATCCCAGATTAATCCAGCAGGTCCCCAGTCCCCGCTCGATTGCGGAAAACATGATGTAGCTTGCCGCCAGTGCGCAATCAACGTCAAGCGACTTGACGCTTTTTGAACCGATGATGAAAATTACGCAGGGGGCGTTGTAGAAAACATTGAAGTTTTCATCTTTCAAAAAATCGATGTACTGCGGCAGCAGGGATATTTTATTCTTGGCGTAATCAAAAAGTCTGGCGGGAACTATTGATGCGGGAAAAAGCAATAAAATAAATGATTGGTTCAAGTTGAATACTTAAACTGTAATGCATTCGTCAACAGAATAAGAAATTGAATTCCATTCCGATAAATCGGGATGGAATAATTCGACTTACAAATTTCACTGCGTTACGCATGTAAAATTTGAGTCTCATTAAAACGGAGGAAGAAAATGATAGAGAAGAATGTAAAAACAGATTTCAGTGCGAAAGTATCCGAACCGGTAATCGGAGCAGGCACATTCGTTCATCCCCTGGCGGCGGTTATCGGCAATGTTATTTTGGGAAGCAACGTCATGGTTGCTCCGACCGCCTGTGTGCGCGGTGATGAAGGCCAGCCGCTCTATGTGGGCAACGATACCAATATTCAGGATGGGGTCGTTATTCACGCGCTGGAAACGGAACTGGACGGCAAACCCGTGGAAAAGAATCTGATGGAGGTTGAGGGTAAAAAATATGCGGTTTACGTAGGAAACAGAATTTCTCTGGCGCATCAGGTTCAAATTCACGGACCGGCTGTGGTGATGGACGATACTTTTGTCGGAATGAAAACGCTGGTGTTCAAATCTTTTGTGGGCAAGAATTGTGTGATAGAACCGGGCGTTATTTTGATGGGCGTTCGTGTCGCTGACGGACGTTATGTTCCCGCCGGATCGGTTGTCAAAACACAGGCCGACGCAGACGCTCTGCCCGCCATTACAGCGGAATACCCCCTGAAAGATATGAATAAAGGGGTTCTTCATGTGAATAAAGCGCTGGCCAAGGGTTATCTGGCAGTTGAAAAGAAATAAATTCGCAGGGGGGACATCCCGTTTTTTTGCTGAAAAAAGCGGGATGTCTTTAATTGCAAAATGTTCATGAATCCGGTTAAAATTGAAAAGAAGAATTAAGCAGCAATGCCAGATTAACAGCTTTCATATTCCCCCACATTTTTTTTGGCTCCCTTAACAGAGAATCGGCATTTTTTCAAGAAGATATCCGCGCGCGTTCCGATTTTCTCCGTGCAGCGGTTTTCTTCTTGCCAGAGTTTTGTTTTTACACTATATATCCCCAACTTAACGAGGGCCGGTTGCCGCACAAGATCTCTTTGGAAAACAGGCTGTTAAGAAAGAGTAGAGAGCTTTGAAAAATGTCATTTCGAGGAGCGTGAGCGACGAGAAATCTTAATAATGGCCGTTTGTTAAAGATTTCTCCCTTCGGTCGAAATGACAAAAATGGCCGTTATTCAAAGCTCTCGAGTAAAGATAGCGGGTAGAAAAAGACATGTCCATCATTATCGACGGAACTAAAATTGCTCAGGATATTCGCCGGTCTGTTCGGGAAGAAACGCTGGCCTTCACGGAGAAGACCGGTATTGTTCCCGGATTGGCTGTTGTGCTTGTGGGTGAAGACCCGGCTTCTCAAGTCTATGTGGGAAGAAAGGCCAAAGCCTGTGCGGAAGTCGGCTTTCTGTCGCGCGAATATAAATTGCCCGCTGATACCAGTGAAGCGAAACTATTGAACTTGATCAAAGATCTGAATCATGATCAACTCATCCACGGCATTCTGGTTCAGCTTCCGCTGCCCAAACATATTGTCACTGATAGAATCATTGCGGCCATCGATCCGCACAAAGATGTAGATGGTTTTCATCCCTACAATGTGGGTGGTCTGGTTACCGGTTCGCCGCTGTTTGTTCCCTGCACACCCCGGGGCATCATGGAATTAATTGCCCGCACCGGCATCGAACTGGCGGGGAAAGAAGCAGTCGTCGTAGGACGCAGCAACATTGTCGGCAAGCCCATGGCGCTTCTGCTTCTGGCGCAAAACGCGACGGTCACGATGTGTCATTCCAAAACGAAAGATCTGCCAACGGTGACCAGACGCGCCGATGTGCTGATTGCGGCCGTGGGCAAGGTCCGGATGATTACCGCAAACATGGTGAAAGAGGGAGCGGTGGTGATTGATGTCGGTGTCAACCGTCTGGATAACGGCAAACTGGCCGGCGACGTCGCTTTCGATGAGGTCGCCACCAAGGCGTCCTATATTACGCCGGTGCCCGGTGGCGTGGGCCCGATGACCATCGCCATGTTGATGAAAAACACTCTCGACGCGGCGAAAATAGCTCAGTAAAAAAGTTACTCCACTTTTGCCGGGATAATTTGCTGGTAAGATAGCGGTACTTTAGTTATTAAAAGCTCCCGTATATTGCGAAAACGTGTTAATCAAAAAAAGGATAGGGGGTCACTTCAAAGATCTGACAATGATAAAATTAAAAGAAATTGCCCGGAATATTACAGGTCAAATATTGAATGCCTTCAGTGGCAACAATGAATCATATGATAAGGACAAAATTTCCATCGGCATTACGACATTTGGAAACCGGTTTGATCAGTATTTTGTTCCTTTGTTGTCCAGACTCAAAGAGGATGCGCCGGAAAATGAAGTCATCGTTGCCATAAACGGCGAACATCAGCAGGAATTCGATGAATGTTATCGCAGCCAGGTTTTAGAATTTGTCGCACGCCATAAAAAAGCTTTTCCCATTATGTTCCCCCAATTTCGAGGACTGTCAAAATTATGGAACAGCATTATCATTAATGCCAGTAATGATTATATACTGATGATCAATGATGACATCATGATCAACGATCCTTCTTTCATGGCCAGGATATGCTCGGCCATCCATACAAATAAGGGAAGATCCTTCCTGATCAATAATTCATGGTCGCATTTTTTAATCAACAGGACGGAAATCGATGAGCTCGGTTATTTCGACGAACGGCTGCTGGGCATCGGTGAGGAAGACGGCGACATGACCTGGCGTTATCTGTCTCATTATGGAAGAGAGATCAGCAGTTTCAAGATCAAGGGATTTGTCAATTATGCGGAAGAAACGGTCCATACTTATAAACCGACCAATATCAAATGTCATTCAGGAAGCAAGTACAGTCTTTTTAATCGGGAATTTATGTTTAAAGAAAAATATCGTCCCGATCTGGCGGGAATCAAAGGAATGTTTGACGAACCGGTCAGTTTAAAGGACCCTGGAAAAGAACAATATCCGAACGAACAATTCTACCATTTACGCAAGAACGATCTATAATTTTATAATAATATTTTTGTTTGCCGTATCGCGAAGAACAAAACACCGTCCAAAGAATATAGCGAAAGAAATCTTGGATATTCGGGGCAATAATTACGATGTCGCTTTTATGATTTCCGGATTATTCAATTTTTGTGCTTCACAATATAACAAGGCAATAGTTGCAAACAAAACACACAACAGCGCCTCGAGAAAATGCATGAATACTTCATTAAATAGACCATAAACAGAAAACAAAACTAGCAGACATAGACAAAGTTGTCCTCTTAAGCGCAATTCGTGGTTGTCGTGTTGTTTCCTTCCCGCAACGCACATCCAGACTCCCTGAATAATAATGAATATGAATAAGAAAAGTCCCACCAAGCCTAACCGCACCGCAAGTCCCAACCACATATTATGGGGACTACTATACTCAACGGTCTCATTTTTTAATTTCTGTGGCACTTTTGCCCGTAACGCCTTGTGATCAATTAGCTTATTATTTGCGGGGGTCTCCATGCTGAATCCGATTCCTGTTATCGGCCGTTCTTTGATCAAAAGCAATGACATGTAGTTAATCGTTAACCTGTCGGTTTCGGATACTTGATTCTCGAATGAACGCAGCTGGGTGGAAAAAAGATATAAACAAATAATCACTATCAACATCACTGCCAGAAGCAGCTTCTTCTTATCCCAAAAGAGCGTAACAATAACAAAGGGCAAGGTGACCATGAGTGAGCGCATCTGTGTTACAAATAAAATTAAAAAAAGTCCTCCAGAACAAACGGTTAAAACGCATTTACCCCAAAAACCCTCGCCGGTCCTCAAGAGATGAACAACAAGCGTAATGGCAAACAAGGCCATGAATCCCAGCGGGCCAACCGGAAGCTGATGATAGGGAATGCACATACGGGTCATAAATGTATTTTTGCCCACCACATAAAAATAATACATATCATGAAAACCGGAGATCACTACCGATACGATAATAGTCCAAAACAACAGACGAATCTTTCCGCGTGAATTGAAAAAAATAGTTAACAATAAAAACAACACAATGTATTTCAGCAGATGACTGCGGATATCGTTGGCGCTTGCGCTGACATCCAGCGCCCAGAATAGTCCGATGACTGCCCACCCGGTAAAGAGTGCAAACGGTAATGTAAGTGGTGTTTTCAAAACACTCCAGTCATGGTATCGGTAAAAATAAAACATCAACAAGGCGGCGGTCGAATAATAACTGATTTCACGGATTGCGGTAGTATGAGGAAAAGGATTGAGTGCGATAAAGACAAGGACAAGAAAAGGCACGACTCTTTCCCATATGAACCGTTCCCATTTGTCCGGTTGGTTAATACAGATGCCTCCCACGCGGAGGGGAGCAAAATTTTGCATACACAATTCCTTTTCTTCAACATGGTAAATTGCTGATGGATAGCCGAATAGACCTTATCAATACCGCGTTTGTCCCCCGCTCATCCGGTTTGCCGGTAATAACCGTGCCCACGGCAATTGCTTCACGAATGACATTTTTTACTTGATCAGTGTTTAGTTCCTCCGAACATAGGCTCCGTAAGCTGTTGTCATACCCTTTCTGATGGCAGGGGATGCAATCCCGGAGGCGCCCAGTCTTTCCCACGCGACGCGCCGTAAATCGTAATTCTGGGAGTATCGATTGCCGCGGCGATGTTGCATATCAACCGGGATTTATTATAACATCAATTTTTTTAGACCGTTTTCACATACAAAGGGTATTTTATTTTGGTGAAAATAGTCACGCATAGTTCCCTGTTTCCAAAGTCCATTTATGGATGATCTTAATTCGCTGGGATGCCAGATGTGCAGCACTCGCGCATAGCGAATAGCGGAGATGCAATAAATGCCGGCGGCAGCCAGCCGAATTCCCAAATCCTCATCCTCACCGCCCCATCCGATAAAATTTTCATCATAACCGTTGATATACTCAATATCTTTTTTGTAGATAGACAAATGGCCGCCCAAGCTTTGTTTTCTTGGACTTGCCAGATGCAGCTTTATAAGGATCGATCTTTTAATAAATCGGCGATGCTGCACGATAATTTCCTTATCAGGCAAATCACGATAGTATTTCTCGATCAAATCGGTAGACCAATTTGATTTCAATATAGTGCGAGACTGCTCCTCGTTAAGATATTTACATGCACCTGCAACAAATCTTCCTGGTTTTGCCTTATTTAAATGTGCTTGTATCGTATCGGGCAAAACCAAAAAGTCGCAATCGAGGAATATCAGGTAATCGCCACGGGAATGCCGGATGCCGTTATTGAGGGCCGCCGCTTTTCGAAATCCCTGCTTAGGCTGGGTTACAAACGTTATGGGAAAGGTGTAGCAGGCGATCATTTTTTTAAGATCACCAATAGTGGCTTCTTTCGACCCGTCGTCGGTGATAACGACTTCATCAAAATCTTTTGAGCACAGGGCAAGCGCATCCAGACAATATTTCAAATGACTTAATCGTTCGTAAAAGGTAATAATAATGCTAGTCATGATATTTCAGGTGCTTCCCAGAATTCCTAACTTTTTTTTCAATTTGTATTTTATGCGAAGCATTTTAGCTTTTGCGCTTCTCTTATAGGCCGGGATGGTAATGTCCTTCTTCTCTTTTTTTTCATCGATGTGAGAGGATACCAGGCTACTCAAGTGGGGGAATATCTGGTATTTGTGTAAAACCAGATTCCGTGCCTCTTCTAACGCGGGTATAGCCTTTTCCCATCGGTCTTCGGCGATAAAATCGTTGATTTTTTCAAGGCACTTCTTGGGCTGATTGATGTCGATTCTCACAAAGGATTCTTTGGGAAAATAATCTTCAAGGTTTGTGCAACCATAATAAAAAGGAATCGTCCAGGTTAAAAAACAATCTGCCAACTTTTCCGTCCAACAATAGGGCCCGCTGTTATTTTCTATAGCCAATGAATATTTGTAGGGAGCCAGGCCATCCCACTTGTCTTTTATATAATGGATCTTTTTGCCGAATATATCTATGGGCAGATTCTTCTTTTTGATGGATTCGAGAAAAGACCATCGTTTGATATGTCCCGGCAAATCCATCGCATCCCCTACAATCCATGATAAGTTTTTTACCTTTTCCGGTATTGGACATGATGTTAACTGGTCGAATGTTCTATTTACATGCCAGGGAATTGCCGGATGAGAGGCTATATATTTAGCATTGTTTGTGGGTAGATGATGGGTCAACACCCTGAAAAATAAATCATGCTTTTCAACCATCCAATCCGAAAAGCCCTCTTCATAGGGTTCTTGCATGAGAGCCCAGATATTTTCCGGGGGACATTTTACACGTGTTGGAATTTTCATGCGGTTATTCAGCATGATGAGAAAGTCGCACTCCTCCGTATCGTCAAGAGTAAACTGAATCCCGTCCCATATGCCTCTTTGACCCGGTGTCTGCCGCATCAAATCAGGCCAATCCCAGTCTTTTACGATTCTTATCAGTGTCATATAATGAACAGTGGACTCCTTGTGGGCGGCAATCTATGTAATAATCGCCTTTCTGTCAATTGAAAAGAAAGGCGATTATTAACGCATTATATGGCCATACTATTTACGGGAAAGAATATTTTCATACATCTCCACGACCTTATGGGCCATGACATCCCAGGTGTGGTTCTGAGCGATCATATGGGCGTTTAATCCCATGGAGGTTCTTTTATCTTTATCCAGGAGCGTAAGCATTCTATCACTGATGGCCTTAATGTTGTCTCGATCAACAATGAAGCCGTTGACCCCTTCCCGGATCAGATCTTTTGCGCCCACATGATGGCTGATGATTGTGGGCAATGATGCCGACATAGCCTCCAAAACCGTCATGCCGAAAGTATCGAATTGGGAAAGCATGGCAAAGATGTCGGCAGACAGGTATATTTCCTCCATCTTTTCTTTTATTACTCCTGTAAAACGAATATCACCATCCAGACCGGCAGATTGGGCCATTTTCTCATATTTGCCGATGTTTCCCTTTCCGACAACCAATAGTTTAAGTTGGGTTGTATTGTGGAAGGCCTTTATTCCGGCCATTGCTGAGATCAATTGATCCAAACCTTTCAGCTCGAAGTTCATGCCGACGAAGAGGAGCACCGTGTCTGATTCTTGAAAACCAAACTGAAGGCGGATTCGCTTACGGCATTGATTTCTATCAAGTCGGTTAAATGCCGTTACATCCACGCCTGGATGGAGGGTTTCCGCACGATTGGAGAGAAAGGGGTATTCAGCGATAAACCTTTCCTTAGCTATATTGGAAACAGGTAAGAAAATGGTATTGTTGTTACGAACCATCATCTTTTCTACCCTAATGGTGGCATGATCAAATAAGCTTAAGATACGTTTCTTGCGGATGTCCTTTACCCAAAACCGATGGGGAATGCTGTGTAAAGAAACCAAGTCTGCATTGAATATTCGTTCATGGGAATGAATGAGGTCGATGCCGAGTTTTTTAATTTTTTGTTCCGCAAACCATGCAAAACTCACAGTGGTGAGATATTTAGGAAAATTGATAATAGGAATTTTATGAAACCGTATGAGAGGGGACTGTGTCGTCCATTGATTGGCAAGGACGTGAATTTCATAGGACGCCATCCGGGCGATGCGTTCCGTCAGCTCAGCCGCAAATTTTTCACCTCCACCCACCAGACCATATTTGGGGATCACAACAGCAATTTTTGCGGGCTTCTTAGTGCTCATATTTCCTCTCATACTGTGATCGAACGATGGTAAAAACTTCATTGACATCCAATTCTTCAATACAACGGCTCACCTCGGTGTCATCGCACCCTTTGCGACGGCAGGGCACGCAAGGCATGTTTTTCTGAACAATGGCATGTCCCTCCCCCCTCGGCGCCCAGGAGGCGGGGGCTGACGGCCCAAAAATGATGACAGTAGGTGTTCCCACAGCGGCAGCAATATGCATTCCCGCACTGTCTGATCCGATCAATAAACGGCAGGACTTAAATACTGCCGCCAGTTCTCCTAAAGAAGTCTTGCCGGCCAGATTTCTTACATACGGGCTGAAATCGTTGCACTGATCGATAATGAGTTGCGTTCTTTCATATTCATTATGCGAACCTGTGAGTACAATTGTGACGGGATACTCTGACAAAATCCGCTGAATTAATTGGATATATTTATTGATGCCCCACTCTTTATAATGCCATAGGGAAAAAGGCTGGATAGCTATAATGGGCAGGTCGGAGGGGATTTTTTCTCTTTCGAGGATATCGGCTGCTTCACGTTCCATTACGGGTGTAACATGAATTTCAGGCATCTTGTCCTGCACTTTTAAGCCATACGCCTGGGGAAGGCTGAGATAATAATCCGCCACGTGCTGGGGCAAATGATAGTCCATTCGATATAACATAGTGAAGAGTCTGTTTCTCCAGAAGCTGTCATGATCGAAAAAACTTACACGCTCTTTTGCTCCGGAAAGGAAGGCCAGAATAGCCCCGCGGGTCCCTGTCCTGAAATCAAACACCAGATCAAATTGATAACGCCGCACTTGGGAAAAGAAAGTCCATTGATACTTTATTTCACTAAAAAACGACCGCTTACCCTGGTTGATTGAGATTACACCATGAGTGCCTGGCAGATTTTTTATCAGTTCTTGCGCCTTTTCTCTCACGGCAATGATAATATTCGCATCCGGGAAATTTTCATGAATAGTGCGAAAAGCCGGAATGGATAATACAACGTCTCCGATGTCTCCTAATTGAATGAGCAAAATATTTTTATGTGAGTTTTTCATTTTCCAGCTGAGCTCCAGGGCGAAATCAGGGCATTGCGGAAGGTTTCCCGGGAACATGTTTTTGCATAATTCAGGGACTTGGTTCGGAAATGGGCACGTCTTTCGTTATGGAGCAGGGCCGCATCAACCATGCGTTGCTGTAATTCATGGATATTGTTTGTTGGAAAGAGAAAACCAAGATCATGTTCCCGGATACGTTTTGCCAACAGGCCTTCGTCGGATGCTATGACCATTTTCCCGGCCGCCGCCGCTCTTGACAATACGCCGCTTGAGCCGTAATGGTGAATATAGGGCAGCAAAACCACATCGGCTGAGCTGAAAGCGAAACGCTCCTCTTCATCAGACACATAACGATTAATAAGTTTTGCCGATCTTCTTTTTTCAAGGGTTTCGATTCTTTTCAGAAGAGCAGGATCATGATCAATTTGACCTGCGCATAATAAAAAAATGTTCGAACCAGTCGCCATTTTTTCCATAGCAGCGACTACGAGATGTAAACCTTTCCGTCGGTCTCCTATCCCATAGTGCAGGAACACGAACTTGTCTAAGGGTATATCGAGAGCCCTTCTGGCATCTTCGGATGAACAGGAATAATCTCCTGACCAAAGATCCGGCAAAAAATGAAAATGATTATTATTTATTTCAGGAGAAGATATGAGGTATTCGTCCAAGACATAAATATGTTGGAACCATTGTTGTTTACAGAGATGTCGGAAACCTGAAGCTTTTATGATATTGCCGGGCGGCCAGACAGGGTCTGTGAGAAATCGCGGACGAAAATATACCCCATTGAGACGTCCCTTTAAAGAAGTAGGCGGATAAATTCCTAATGCAGCGCGTCTCAGGACATTTGATATAAATTCATCAAGTTCATTTACAAAGACTTGTTTTGAACGGCTGATTTTCTGACATTCCGCTAGGGACTTTATTTTGCTGCCCCCTCTCCAACCGCCGTGCTCATTAAAAACAGACATCATTGACACCCTCGTAAGCAAGGGAGCAAGGCGTTCTTGAATGATGCGCTTTGACTCGGTTCGTAAGTCAACAGCCCATGTGATGCTATACCCCAAATGAAGGAAATCTTCGGTGATATATTGCAGCCACGTCAGGCGATGCCCACCGATTTGCGGTTCAAATATCAGTAAGTCCGGATCACTGGGTTTCATGAGAATGGCCATGTCCGTTTGCCTGTCTGCAGAGTTCTGCCAGTTTGGCGTATTTGAAATTGATAAGAACTTGCTTTTCGTTGTCGGCAGTATAGGAAACGGTCACTTGTGTGTCAAGAAAATTTAGCCACAAGATATGGGGTGCGGCGCCGCTGATCCCGCTGAAGGTATTCGGCAACATTCGTTCTCTTAAGAAATCTACACACCTTTTGGCCTGTTCAGTCGCCAAGAAGGCCAATTTAACCGGTATTCAGACAATCCTCTCCGGCACGCCTTATTTTTCAAATGCGTTATGACTGGATGTAATCATCCCAGGAGTATTGAGGGTCGGCGTAGGCGTCGGTTTGTGGATGTGGAGCATGAGCGAGAGAATCAGAGACTGCGTGGTTAAATAATGTAAACGCGTGGTGGATTTTGGGCCTGTCTGCCGTGCGGGCACAGGCAGGCGGCGGCCTTGACCGGACGAGCCAGAGCCCCAGATGGGTGAGGATATCCCGGATGACCTGCGCATCTTCGATAAAGCTGATGATCCGCATAGTTCCCTTGCATTTCGGGCAGATCAGGGGGTCAACCTGATATATTTTTTGAATCAACCTTGCCCAATTTTTCCTGAACGCCTTTGAATTTTCCTCCGGTTCAAGGATACAGGGAATGACATCGTCCGTGCCTTTTGCTTTTCGTTTTCCCCGTGCGACGTTGCTGTAATAGCCATAGTAACGAACCATCTGCTCGCCCCGGTTGGGGATATGCGAACACATGGCTGCCAGCCATTCCAATGCGGGGAAGGTCTTACTTGCCTGGCCATCTTTGGCTGTATAGATGACCGTTCCTTCTTGCTCCAGATATCGCATCCGCTCCTGAGAAAATGATGCCCGGATGATGTAACGGGCGAGGTTCTCCATCGCCGTTTCATCTTTCGGTGCAATCCGGTTGCCGCAGAAGACATTAAAGCCGGAATGCCGCCATGTCGAGAGCATAGCAATTAGCTCTTTCGTTATCTTTCCCCTGTTGAGGAGCAACCTGAACACCTTGTGCCGGAAGATGGCCTCCAGCTTTTTGAGTTCCAGAGGAGGCGCAACACGAAACATGCCCTTATTTCCATAGAAGCAGCCATCCGTCATCAGGATGTGGCAGTGGGGATGGAATCCAAGGGAATCGCCGAAGGTCTGGATGGCAATGACCGCGCCGGGGATGGGTTCCTTTTCGGGGACAGCCTGCTGGATAAAGACCTTCAGGGATTCCCAGGCACAGCGGCTCAAACCGGCAAGAAGCTTCCTGTCATACAGAAAGTAACGGCGGAGAATCTTCGGGATGCTGAAAATGAAATGCCGATGGGGTATTTTCTTGAGGACATCCAGGCAGAGCCACTCGCCGAATTCCACCACGCGCTTCTGGTGACACGATGGGCAGAAGTGGCGACGCTTACACGAAAACGCCAATAGATATTCGTGGCCGCAGTCTTTGCATCTTACACGGGCAAAGCCGTGGCTCAGATCGCCGCAGTCAAGATAACGGTAAATAACCTGCTCGACATAAGGCCGCCAGAATCCGTACTGCTTTGAAAAATGTTCATCATAGGATTGAACGAAAGTTTCAAAATAATCCTCCACGCAGCGGTAATAATCCGAATCCTGCGGGCGGCGGGGGTGGTATGAGGCTGCCGGCAAGGCCATTTTTCCCTCACTGGACATGATAAATGAACTGCGAGGGAATGACTTATAGTAGGACGAACGTCCTATTGTCAAGGGGTGATTTTGTGGGCGAATTGCCTCAAATATAGCGCGAGGGGGATGCCGAAACGCCTGTGATGGAGCTCTTGAGGATACTGGCACGGGCCGACATCGCCTCCTACGCGGATCTGCTTTTCAGCTTGCCGGGGATTCTTCCCGCCGAAACGGAAGAGGAGCTCTACCGGCTGAGGTCTTCGCGCCTGGCCGAATATGGATTCCAGCCGTTTGAGGAGGCGCTGGCCGTTTACGCGCCTCTGTCCCCCGACGCACTGTTATCCGGCGAGCCGCCGGCCCTGCCGGGGAGACTTCTGGCGGCAGACGAAAGAAGTCTCATTCCCGTCTCTCCCTGGTCGGACATCGGTGATTTCCCGTTTTTCTCCCGCGCGATGGACAAAATCGCCGATCCGCTGTCGGAGAATCGAATTCGCCACGCTGTGCAACACGATCATTTCAGCGGATTCCTTTGCCGATGTGGAGGATTTTGAACATCTGCGCCATGTGGCGCGCAAGGCGGCGGGCTCAATCAACATCGCGATCGAGTATCTTTTCGACGAGCACGCCGATGACGCGGCCCGCATGCTGGAGATGACGCCGCTTTCCCGTGTTTTTCGTGCGGGCCACGGCCTGATTGAAAAACACGGTCTGCGCGCCAAGCGTTTCGTAAAAGAACCCGACGATCGTATCCTTTGTCGGGCATCTGGCCTACATCGCCGTGCTCGTCTTCGTCGTCATTGCCGCCCTGGCCCAGCTCGGGATACAGACGACCTCGTTCATCGCCGTCTTAGGCGCGGCCGGCCTGGCCATCGGCCTGGCCCTGCAGGGCTCGCTGTCGAATTTCGCCGCCGGTTTCCTGATGATCATCTTCAAGCCGTTCAGGGCCGGTGATTATATCGAGGGCGGCGGGACCGCCGGGGTTGTGGAGAAGATCGAGGTGTTCACGACCACGCTCACCACGGCCGACAACAAGGTGATCATCGTCCCCAATGCCAAGATGATGGGGGACATCATATATTTGGCATAAACATTTGATATATTTAACCCAAGTAAGATAAATAAAATAAAAGTAATAATTACTTTTCTCATAAACACTCCTAGTAAAATAAAAGTGAGGGAAACTAACTGTTTATTGAAATATAGGCGGTGATCTTAAGTAAAAATACAGAAAGAAAAAATTTAAACAATATACTTTTATATTAGCAGTGATAATTCTAATAACAAAATTAATGAATTTTAAAAATTTATTTACACAAGCGCCAATTAAAGCAGTTGAAGATATAATTAATATCCAGTTACAGGCAGGACAATCATTGTGAAAATTAATATCTTTGTGATTATGTAGGAAATTTATTCCAATTGACAATAATATAAAAATTATTAAAAATAATTTTGTTATCAATATCCTTAAGTCTTTCATGAGTTGATTTTATAATGTATTAACAAATATTGAAAGGAAAAGAGTAAGTTCTTAATTTCTAGCTCAAAAACATTCGCAGTCAAGGACAAGACAAGTCGCTTCGCGACCCTATGACCGCTCATGTTTTTTCGCTAAAGTTTTGGCCGTCACACATTGGAGGTGGCCTATGGGCGAGAGAGGGATTGATATTGTTGGCGCGCGGGCTTTGCCCTGTTCTTTTCGAGATCGCATGGCACTACTCGGAAACTTTTGCAGACTATAGAGAAAGCTTTTAGAGTTGTGTTTTCCTCTGTGGTGGAAGAGCTGTTTTGCCTCAGATCAGGAGTGGTCGCTGGATTCAGCTTAGGTGCCCTGTTGATTGTTGGCAGGGAGCTTATTTGTATAGAGAGTTTTAGTCGGGCGCTCCCGCAGGGCGCAAGCGCCTACCTATTTTACTTGCGCCCTGTGGGAGTAAAAACGATTATTTCTTGTCCTGTTGGTGGGATATTCTAAACTTTGCGCGAAATTTCTTTGAGCGAAACTGACGCTCCGCCCCGCCGCCCTGCTCTGAGCGAGCAGGGCGGCGGGGCTTCGCTTCGGCTCGGGCGAGGCGGAATTCCCCCCCCCCCCCCTTCCGCCTCGCCCTCGCTTTGGACGCCGACGGAATTTGTGCCAGCATTAGCTGGCGCGCCGCTATTTATTTTCTTCCCGCTTTTTCACTAGCGATAAACATATCATAACATGAAAAAGCCTGTCTGATACATCTCTTGAAAAAAATTTCTTTTTGCCAAAACCGTGCGCAAAATCATTTCTCAAATTCATTCCCAATTTTTCCGTTAGCACCAACCGGAAATAAAAAGCCATGTTTTGGCCAACTCCGGAAAAAATTTTTTCAATTATATTCCCTTGTCCGTTCAATAATTGACGAAGCGTGAGACGATCATATCCGCCGAGATTGTTCGGCCTCAAAACAATAAAAATGGCTGATGTCTGTTATTTCAGATATCAGCCATTTTGATTTTAGGCAGCATTAACTCTACTGCTGAATGGGCGGCAGAAAACCTACGCCAGCTTTCATATCCAGTTGCACGGCAAAATCATCATAGAACGTGGTCGCCCCCTGATTGGGCGCGTGGCTGGAAGTGACCAGCGCGATGGAATCGCCGCCGCCGTCAAGAAACGTTTGGTAAGTCGCGCCGCTGCTCCAAGTTGGCGATACCAGCGCGCCAGTTTTGATGACCGCCCTATAAAAGTCACTGCCAAGGACAGCAGGGACATAAGATGCCTGATACCCCTGAGTATCGGCAGACGTGTTCAGCGTGTCCGCCAACATCTCGGCTGCCGGACGGACAGAAATATTACTGATGACGAATCTGGTATTCGGGTCCGAACAGCAAAAAATCATCTGATCTCCCGTCGCTGATGTTGTTGTAATGGTTTTCGTGCCGGTTGTCGTATAGGTTGGGCTGGTGTATCCGCCAATGGTATAGTAGAAACCGGACCCGCCGGAGAAACTATCCACCGTGATGGAAACAGTAACGCTTGTCCCGGGTGGTATGTTAGCGTTGAGATAGTTCGTGGCACGATCGGCCATCGGCAACTGTTCCCGAACAGATACCCTGGATATGGTGGTTGTGGACCCAGATTTCCCCGTAATGGAAAAATTGCCCCACGTACTGGAATTTGCTGTAAAAGACCCCGAATATTCATCGGATGAATTTGCATTCTGTGAATAGTTACTGCCAATAGACCATGTGATCCTTGGTGTATAAATACCTGTTATAGAATCAACAGTAACAGACACTTTGTATGATTTTCCATTTTCCAGATAGTTAGCCAAGCTATCCTGGAGATATGCCGTTCCGGTATAACCAAGCAATGATGCTTCCTTCCGAATTTTGTCAGAATAGAACAAAGGACTTATACTCCACGTCGAGCCACTTGTTGCCCATACCGTATTATCTATGGTTTGTGGCACTA